>Ga0334901_1000682_pt1 | contig 43715 bp, 32 predicted proteins | sample GraSluR3_MG_3_FD_207216 | JGI IMG/M metagenome (GOLD analysis project Ga0334901, IMG submission 207216) | Sludge microbial communities from methane-producing bioreactor in Wageningen University, Netherlands - Granular Sludge_15_08-R3 | ecosystem: Engineered > Bioreactor > Anaerobic >...
AATTTGGCTAATAATAAAACCATAAGCACCGTGTCAATCCACAGACTAACAACTTGTTACGAGCCAGCCAAGAATAATGCGATGAATAATGCGGGTTAAAGTACTCGAACCAACATTTGAGTATTGGTGTCATTAAAAATTATTCTTTTACAAATTTTCCTCTAAGTCCGGAATGTTTTAATTTTATAAAGTATAAACCTGAATTTAGATTGTCTGTGTTTAAAGAGTTTACACCACGATAGACTATTTTAGAAGAAACAAGTTTTCCTGAAATTGAGTAAACTTCAAGAATATCTTCGGATAAATCATGTGGCAATGCCAGATATACATTGCTACCGGTAGGATTCGGGTAAATAGTCAATTTACTGTTATCAGCGATATTATTATTAATTGCATTATAAACATAGCTGTGTTTTGACACTGCAATTCTTCCGCATACCCATATATTGAAGTTATTATCTTCGCGTATAGTGTAAATCTCTTCACTATAATCAGCAGGCTGTATGTAGTTTACTGTTTCTATGTCGTACAAAGCTATTCCATTTTTATTTCCCAGCCATATAAGTCCATTTTTATCTATATGAACTGTATTAAAATAACTATAGCCGGAGCTTGAACTAGAATCATTCAAATGAATACTAATTTCTTCTCCATTGATAAGTACTGCCCCTTTTGTTGTAGCAAGCCAAACACTATCACCATAGAAGTTTATATCCTTTACATTGTAACTATCTCCTAAGCCGTTTTCGTTATTATAAATAGTCCATGTATCTCCATCGTAATAGTATGCACCTTGAAAATTACTAACCCAAATTTTATTTTCACTAAGCGGATAAATCCCGTAAAAAAGTGTATTTTCTAAATCAGATATGTCTATCTCGCTCCATTCATTTTGATTATACTTTAATATTTTTGAATTAGCATTAATAAAAACTGTATTATCATAACAAGCTAATGAACGAATAATACCCACTTCTTCTTCGAGAATTGAGTCTATCTCTACAAATGTGTTATCGGGCTTAAGTTTGTATAAATTGGTAGGCGAAGCAATCCATGTATTCCCCAACAAATCTGTTTGAGCTCCAATTATAGAATTGTTATTGAACCCGTTATTTGAAATGTCAATATCCCATGTTTCTCCATCAAATGCTGATAAGTAGGAGGGATAAGGAGCTTTTCCGAAAGTAAACAGTCTATTTTCAGCAAAACTTATATTTTTAGGAATGCCAATATAGGTATTTGGGAAAAAGTGTTCAAAGCTGCTATCTGTCATTTTAGTTAGGCAGCCACTTCTCATGTCTGATGTGTTAAAAGAAAATGTAGCAAACCAATTATTGCCTTCGCTGTCTTTGTCAATATCCATAACATATTCAAACAACAGCCCGTTTTCGTCAGTATGTTTTACCCATCCTTCATTTGTATCTCTAAACAAACCATACGGTGTTCCAAGTAGCATATATCCCATATTGTCCTGACCAATGGCATAAAAAGATTCCTGATCAAAAATCGTATCCTGAGCCTCGTGATGCCATTGTGTGCCATCGAACCTGTTTAATCGGTTATTGCTTCCACCGAACCATACATGATTATTGCTGTCAACAAACGAAGAGAGTCTGATAGCTAAGTTTATATCAGAATTTGCATAAGAATAAACTATTGTATCGATATCACTAATTGCAAGAATGCTGCCGCTGTAATTAAAGCCTATAAATACAGTATTATTTGAATCAACTACAATTTCATCTGCAATCTGAATTGGTAGGGTGTCGTTAATATTAGTAATATTATGCCATTCACTTCCATCGTATTTTGAAATTGGAATATCAACATTGAATCCACCACCAAATGTTACCCAAATATTATCATTTTTGTCGCAGGCTAATTTAAAAACTTTATTGTGTGGCAGTCCTTCTTCTGATGTAATAGTTTCCCAATTAGTGCCATCAAATATTAAAACTGCTCCTCTATCAATATCTGAATATACAGCAAAATAGATATTGCCTTGCGAATCTTCAGTAATTGAATACACATCTCCTGTAACATATTTTGTGGTTTTGTATGTACCGTCAATATAGAAAATATTAATTATTCTTTCCCCTCCCACAAAAATAAGGCTATCAGTAGTATGTAAAGAATAAAACTCCCAATAACCTGAATAGTAATTTTCAAATTCCTGAGAAAAACATCCTAATGTGAAAGCTATAAGTAGTGTAATTAGTATTTGTTTTTTCATAAGTATTAGTTTTATTTCGTTAATAATAAAAAAATATTATTTATTCATGTAATATCATTATTTTAGCCTAAAGTGCATTATGTTTAAGTTTAATAAGATATAATCCCGATGCTAAGTTAGTAATTTTTATTGAGTTAATTCCGTTAAAAACAGTATTTTTTTGCGAAAAGCTGCATTTCGTTAATAATAATATTAATAATATTTTAAATAGTTTATTCAATTTACAATTATTTTTCCATATAAATTTACTCCTCTAATTTTAACCAAATACATTCCCGGTTCCAGCCCAAAAATACCAACCCTGTTTGTTCCATCTCCAACATTTTGTTGCAAAACCAAACTGCCGGTTGTTGAGTAAATCTCTAGCACATCATTATCCATTCCTTGCGGCAGCTCAACAAAAAACTCACTGCTTGCAGGATTAGGATAGCATTCTATCTTAAATTCGGTAATAGGCTTTGGATTGTAAGAAATAATATTGTTCAATAGTGTATCCTGAAAACAAGTATCAGTTTTAACTAAGAAAATTCTCTGATCACTTACCCAATTGTTTTCTTCATCATAATAATATATGTCTCCCCACCCTCCTACGGCTAAGTCGCCGTCAGGTGTAATAATTATAGATTGCGGATTTAAGGAACCAGATTGGTCTCCGACACTATCAATAAATTTATCCCCAATTCTGTTTCCCTGATAGTCAAGTTGCCTTATTCTGAATTTACTTCCTCTATAGGCTCCTACTAGGTCAGATTTTGTTCGACAAATCGTAAATAAATTGCCATTTTCTGCTTCCACAACTCCTTGATAATATCCATAATAGTCGTTTGATGTTATGCCTGAAGTAATAGAGTCTCTATGTTTTCTATCCCATTTTGTATTACCATTATTATCAATTTTTAAAATCCATGCATCATAAGGATAATAGCCACCACCAATTTCACCGTAAGTGTATGCTCCGCAAACAATATAACAGGAGTCGCGGGTGGGGATGATGTCGGAGAAGATGGGGTTATCGTAAGTTGAATTGCCGTAAAATCTTACCCATTGTTGGTTGCCGAGACTGTCGGTTTTCATTACAATGTTTTTGTCAATATGGTTATTAACCATAAAACCTAATAGTAGAAAACCACCATCATATGTTGCTAAAATCTTTTTAAACCCGGACCAATAACCGTCATCAGTATCATAAGCAAATATGTATGATTTAGACCAAATCGTCGTTCCATTTGGAGTTGTTTTTAATAAAAACGCTTTTGTGAATGTGTTATTTGGTGTAGTTGTTATTTCATTATAGGTGCTATCAACAATGCCACATATTACATAATTATATTCATGATCTATGAGAAATCCGGTTCCCCTTTTTGTTAAAGTGTCCTCGAACAAATAGACTAACGAAATAGTATCAAAATCAAATGATGTTTTTACTATGAATAGTTTACTCATATCTGTATCATCATAAACAGAACCTAAGGTAATCATGCCACTATCAAGTATATTAAATGTGTGGTTTGATCCGCTGTATATTTTTATGCTTTTTTCACAATTATCAAAAACTACTGTAGTGTCTCTAATACCAGTATTGTCAATTTTGGTAATATGATATCCAAATTTCCAAAATTCACAATCTGCTGTAATTCTTGCAATGTTACCCGCGAGGTAGTAGTTATTGGAATGCTCTTTCAACGAGCTGCTAATATATGTCCATTCCAACGGGTAATTATAATTAAAAACAGTATTTTCTTGCGAAAAGCTGTTTTGCGTAATTATTAACAGTAATAATATTTTAATTAGTTTTTTCATAAAAAAAGGCTGTCCTGCAAACACAAGACAGCCCGAAGTTAAATTAGTTAATAGTTATTTTTTGTGTATAGTTGTTTCCAACTTTAATAATGTAAGTTCCGGCAGCAAGTTTCTTGTTATAAACAAAAATTCCAGCATTTTGCTTTAATACATACATCAATTTTTTGCATAAAGTTTTCATAAGCATAAGTTTTAATAAGTTAATAGTCTTGAAATATACAAAAATAATTAATACATACCTGAATAAAACCAAAATAAAATTACATAATAATATTTGAAGCATGAATGTGTATATAAAACAACTTAAATGAAAGAAAAATTGCTTATGGGATACGATTGGTGTTTTTTAATGTGTTGGTTATAAGATTATATACTGCCTAATTTATACTTATCCCAACTCTTCTTTAAGATACTGCCCTGTGTAGCTTATATTATTTTTTGCAATACTTTCGGGAGTGCCTTGTGCTACAACATATCCACCATTTTCACCACCTTCGGGACCTAAATCTATAATCCAGTCTGCCGATTTAATAATGTCGAGATTATGCTCTACTACAATCAGAGTATTTCCTTTGTCGGTAAGTTTGTTAAGTACTTTTAGTAATACACGTATGTCTTCGAAGTGTAGTCCGGTAGTGGGTTCGTCTAATATGTATAATGTTTTACCGGTATCTTTTTTCATTAGTTCTGTAGCAATTTTAATTCTTTGCGATTCCCCACCCGACAAAGTTGTTGATGATTGCCCCAGCGAAATATAACCTAAGCCTACTTCTCTCAATATCTTTACTTTATGATAAATTTTAGGGATATTTTTGAAAAAATCTGTGGCTTGATTTATAGTCATATCAAGAATATCGGCTATTGATTTACCTTTGTACCTAACTTCGAGAGTTTCTCTGTTGTACCGTTTACCATTGCAAGTTTCGCATTTAATATAAACGTCAGGTAAAAAATTCATTTCAATAACCTTCATTCCTCCACCTTGGCAAGTTTCGCATCTGCCACCTTTTACATTAAACGAAAACCTACCTTGCTTATATCCTCTAATTTTACTTTCGGGAAGAGAAACAAATAATTTGCGTATCTCGGTAAATATTCCTGTATAAGTAGCAGGATTTGAACGTGGTGTGCGTCCAATCGGACTTTGATTAACTTCAATAAGTTTATCAATATGTTTTATACCTTCAATGCTTTTATATTCTAAAGCTTGAGCATTACTGCGATAAAAATGTTTACTAAGTGCAGGGTATAGGGTTTCATGCAAAAGCGAAGATTTACCACTTCCCGAAACTCCAGTAATACAAACTAATTTACCGAGAGGAATAGAAACATCAATATTTTTTAAATTATTTCCACAGGCACCTTTAATTATTAGATATTTACCATTTCCTTTGCGTCTAATTTCCGGCACAGGAATGTCTTTTTTACCGGTTAAATATTCGGCTGTAATTCCATCTGCCTTAACAATTTCGTTAGGAGAACCGTTAAAAATAAGTTTGCCGCCTTTACGTCCTGCTCCAGGACCAATATCTACAACATGGTCGGCGGATAAAATCATGTCTTTGTCATGTTCCACTACAATTATTGAATTACCTCGGTCGCGTAATTCTTTGAGCGATTGTATTAGTAGGTGATTATCCCGTTGGTGTAACCCGATACTTGGTTCGTCTAGTATATACAGAACGTTTACGAGTTTTGAGCCAATTTGTGTAGCAAGTCTGATTCTTTGCGATTCACCACCCGACAAGCTTTTAGCAGGTCGATTAAGACTTAGATAGTTTAAACCAACGTCTAATAGAAAACCAAGTCGATTACTAAGCTCTTTTATAATTTCGCCGGCAATCTTTTGTTGTTTAGAATTTAATTTGTCATAGAGGGTATTTATCCAATTATAAAGAGTATTAATGTCCATTGAGGCTACTTCGGCAATGTTTTGGTTAGCAATTTTAAAAAACAAAGCTTCTTTTTTTAGACGTTTACCTTCGCAGCTCGGACACACTTTGTAAGAATTGAACTGGTTAATTCCGTTTTTCTTACTTTCTGAGTCGTCTATCTCGTTATATTTTGATTTCAAATGGTTGATAACTCCCTCGTACCGTATCATGTATCCACTTGTAGAACCTAATGGGGTATTATTTAGCTGAATAGGTTCATTACTGCCATACAAAATAGTATTTAAAACATTGTCGGGCAAATCTTTAACAGGAGTTTTTATGCTAATTTTATGTTTATCACAAATTGACTGGATAAGCCAAAAACTCATCATGTTTTTGTAATGTCCAAGCGGTTTTATTGCCCCATCGTAAATACTTATAGAATCGTCGGGGATTAGTTTTTCTATATCAATATCATTAATTATTCCTAATCCGTTGCAAGTGGGGCAAGCTCCTTGTGGAGAGTTAAAAGAAAAACTGTGGGGTGCAGGTTCATTGTATGATAAACCTGTTTGAGGACACATTAAGAATTTGCTAAAATATCGTGGTTTATTGTCGTTGTCGAGCAAAATTATTATGCCTTTGCCTTGTTTCATAGCTGTATCCATGCTATTCTTTAAACGCTTTGTGTCTTTTTCTGAAACGATTAGTTTGTCTATAATAAGTTCAATAAAATGTGTTTTGTATCTATCTAGTTTTAATCCTGGACGTAATTCAACAATTTCACCATCTATTCTTACCTGTAAAAACCCCTTTTTTCTTAACTGTTCAAAAAGTTCTTTGTAATGTCCTTTTCTACCATCTACTAATGGAGCTAGTAATCGAATTGCTTTATCTTTATAATTTTTGGTAATTATTGAAACAATTTGATCATCGGTATAGCGTACCATTTTTTGTCCGGTATTATACGAATATGCGTCGGCAGCTCTTGCGTACAACAAACGCAAAAAATCATATATTTCTGTAATAGTACCAACTGTGCTTCTTGGGTTTTTGATTGTAGTTTTTTGCTCAATACTTATTACGGGGCTTAAGCCGCTAATTCTATCAACTTCGGGTCTTTCCATTGAGCCAAGAAACTGCCGTGCATATGCAGTAAAAGTTTCCATATATCTACGTTGCCCCTCTGCATATATAGTATCAAAAGCTAATGATGATTTGCCACTACCACTTAGTCCGGTTATAACTGTTAGCTTATTGTGAGGTATTTTTACATCAATATTTTTAAGATTATGAACCCTCGCACCATAAACTTCTATGAAACTATCTTTTTTACTCCTCATTACATTCTATCTCAAAAATTAACTAACAAAAAGGTTTCATTAGTGTTTAAAACAATAGTATTAACGTACTCTAGCGGTAGTGTCAGGAATTATTAAAGTATATTCTTTGCCTGACCTGTTCATAAGCATGGTATCTCTAATCCACGGGTTGAATATTTTCAATAATTTGTAATTAATTCCAAATTTTAATGCAAATTCTTGCAAATTATTAATTGTAGTATCAACTATAATGGGATAATAATTTATCGGATGATATAAATCTTCGGTAGGAATGTTAAACCCGTAAAGTTCAGGATTTGACATAACAATTTTAAGAGCAACAATGCGATAAACATATCTGGCAGGTTCCGGAGTTAGGTATAAGTCCCAATAATTATCAACTTTTTGCTGATCAAGTCTTCTTTGGAGTCCTGCCATGCCCATATTATAACTTACGGCAGCTAATGTCCAGTTGCCAAATTTTTTGTATGCATTATTAAGGTAGTTGCATGCTGCCGATGTGGTTTTAATAATGTTGTATCTTTCGTCAATATAATTATTAACTTCAAGATTGTATTCTCTGCCAGTAGTTTTCATAAACTGCCAAAAGCCTGTTGCACCGGCAGGACTAATTGCATGGTCGAGTCCACTTTCGGCTACACATAAATATTTAAAGTCGTCGGGAATGCCATTTGCTTGCAAAATTGGCTCAATAATAGGAAAGTAACGTTTTGCCCTTTTTACATATAATATTGTGGAAGAGTGTCGATAAGTATTAATTATAAGCTCTCTATCCAGACTTTCGTAAACATCAAAAAATTCTATTGGGACTTTTTCGTCTGCAAACCATACTTCGGTTGGTACTGTGGGTTGAAAAACTTGATACGGAGTATCATACAATTCAATATTATTATTTTTTGGATTTACATTTCCATCACTTATTGTTGATGACATCAAAATTGTTGCAATAATTAATCCTAAAAAAACACCCGAAACTATTAGTAATGGTATTTTTGTTTTATTTGGAATTGACATATTTATTTTGGTTTTGTAATTTTTGTATTAATATAAAGGAGTATGAATATGGTAAAGGGTATTAGGGTGTATAACCAAAATAGATTTGTATTCCATTCTGATTTGTTGCCTATCAGATAATAAGCGATTAAATTTCCGCCAATAGTTAGTGAGAAATACAGGATTGCTATCCATCTTTCGTGTACTCCCAAATATGCTAGAAAATGTGTAGTATGGTCTCTTCCACCTACAAATGGCGATTTCTTTTTTAATAAACGGTTAATAGTAACTGTAGTAGTATCCGAAATTGGAATTACGAAAGCAAGTGCTACAATTATTATTTGTTTGGTATTGTATCCGTAGCTATAGTCGGCAATGGGTACTGAGTTCCATAAATAAAGAATTCCAATAAATGCTAACAAGGTACCTAGGAATTGGCTCCCTGAATCGCCCATATACATTTTTGCAGGATTCCAATTATATATCAAAAAGCTAAGCATTGCTCCAACAGAGGCGATTGTAACAAAACTAATAAAATTTAAATCTACTCCATTAGTTAAAAACGAATAGACTGTAGCTCCAGCAATAATTCCAAGAGCTGTTAAGTTGGTAATCGAATCCATATTGTCGAGCATATTTATTGAATTCATGATGCCAACTACCCATAATACAGTAATAGTATAGTTTAATATGGTGTAAGGCGAGATTACAATATAAATATCACTAAAAATAAATATTGCAGCAATAGCAAACTGTATTATGAATTTAAAAATTGGTGGTGTACTTATAATATCGTCGGCAAGCCCCATAAAGAAAGCCATTGTAATTGTAATAAATAAGCAGATGTATTCTTTGGGGACACTATTGTTAAACCCTGAAATAAACATGAAACTTAACATAGCGACAAAAAACACGCTATAAAATGTAATTCCTCCAAAAATTGGTTTCGATTGTGATGCAAAACGAACAGCTTCTTTATTTGCTTTTTTTACAATAAATTTATTACTTCTATTAAGGAAAAACCGATTAAGAAACACACCGATAATTAAGGATACAGAAAATACAATGATATAAACAATACTATTAATCATTTTTTAGTCTATGTTTTTTTTAAAGATGTCTATTATTCTCTTGATAATACTTTTTTTATCATCAGAATCTAATGTATAATATTTTTTATTCATATTTTCGGTGTATCCATATCCATATTTTGCATAAGAATATCTGTATCCGTATCCGTATTTATAGCCATATCCATAGGCACTATTACTGCTTTCGACTCCATTTAAAACTATACTTAAATTTTTCAACTTAGAGGTTTCGGCAAACTCGTTTATATGTTCAATAAAAACTTTAGGAGAAATTTCTGATCGTGTAACATATATAGGATAATCTGCTATCTGATAAGATATCATAGCATCTGTTACAATACCAATTGGAGGTGTATCTATAATTATATAATCATAATTTTGTTTTAGCTCGCTTAGTAAATTTTTATATCCTTTGCCCATTAATATTTCGCTAGGATTTGGCGGAATTGGACCTGAAGAAATAAAACTCAGGTTTTCTATTTCGGTATTTTTAAGGCATTCTTCAATATTGTGCCTACCAATAAGTATAGTACTAATTCCCTTTAAGTTTTCTACTTGAAAACTTTTGTGGAATCGTGGTTTTCGTAAGTCAAAATCCAGTAGAATAACTTTGTGTCCTGCCATTGCTAAAATAGCACCTAAATTTAATGCAACAAATGTTTTTCCTTCGCCTGATATTGTTGATGAAATTGTAATAATTTTAGATTTACTTTCGCTATTAATAAATTCCAAATTCGATCTTATATTGCGGAATGCTTCGGCAAGCTTTGATTTGGGTCTATTATGCAATATTAATTGCGAAACTTCCGATTTAATTTTTGATTTTGGTACTCCTCCTAAAATAGTAATGTCCGAAAATGCTGTGATATCATCAATTGAACGTATTTTATTATATAACAAATATCTAATTGTAATAATACCTGTTGAAAGTAAAATTGCGATGATTATTGCTATAAGAAGAATTTGTGACAAGATAGGTTTTTTCTGCATTTTTGGTGCAGAAGCTTTTTCTAAAATCAAGTTATCTGATACAAAACCTGCCTGCGAAATCATATATTCGGCTTTTGTACGGATTAATTCATAATAAAAATTTTCATTAATTGAATAGATTCGATTTAATTTAGCAAATTCAATTTCTTTGTATGCAGAATCAACGAACATTTGAGACTCGAACTCTGTAATCATTGAACTATAGTCAGTTATTTTTTGGTCAAGTCGCTCGATAGAAGAATCTATAAAGCTCGCAATAAGCTCTTTCTTTCTATCAATTTGCTCGTCAATCATTTGTATTTTAAGGTTATTTTGTGTAACGTCAAAAAGCAATAATTCTTTCTTATCCATTAGGCTTTGGAGAGATCCAATCATGCTATTCATAAAGCCCTGCGAACTTGTGCCGTAAAGCAATGACATTACTTCATAAACATTAAAATCAGGTTCTTCATAAATTTGTTGTTTAACTTGTTTTAATGTTAATATTTCAAGTTCAAGTTTAATAATATTATCTTCAATATCGGAGATTTTAGTAGTTAAAAACGAGAATTTACCATAACCAAATTCTTTTATTCCAGGGGGAATTTTATTTTCTTTTCTAAAATCATGCATTTCCTTTTCGTTATCTTCAAGTTGTTTGTAGATAACATCTAACTGCTGATCAATATAATTAATAACATTATTTGCACTTTGGCTTTTTTGTTCCAACTCGTATGTGAGATAAGATTCTGCAATATTATTTAATATGTCGGCCGCCTTATTTGGATTATTGTCAGAGTAAGTTAGCATTATGGTTCTTGCAGATTCTTTATGTACCCTTACATTTAGGTTACTGGATACTGTTTTGTAAACAGATTCAGGGTTTTTTAAAACAAAAAAGTAGTTAGATCTATTGTCGTTTGCCTCTTCTGATTTAATCCTATCCGGAGAATTGTAGGTAACTATTATCTCGCCACCGTAAATTGGATGCCACTCATCGGGTGTTAAGATAAATTCATATTCGTTGCTACCAATTTTATACCTTAATAAATACTTGTTATTAATAAAATAGATGTAAATATTTTGATTATAAATAGCCGAATTAGAAACATTAAGTTCAACAGCAAATGGCGATTGTTTGTAGATTTCGGAACTAAGGAATGTGCCCTTTTTATAGTATTCTACTTCGAGTGGTAATTTTTTGAGGCAATTGTTTAAAAATGTTTTTGATTGTATAAGTTCTAAGGCATAGCTTAAATCTGTTTGTGTAAGACCGTAATCTATATTAAGTATTCTATTTGTCTGATTTTCTTGTTTTATTTGTAATATTACTTTAGTTTCAAAAACAGGTAAAGTGTATCTATATTTGACAATGCCGATAATTATTGCGAGAATAAAAATTAAAACGATAATCCAAAAACTTCTCTTAAAAATAATTAAGAAAGTTCGCAAATCGAATTTTTGATTAAATACAGGTATTTTAATTTTACTCATATCCTCTTATCTAAAAAATATTCCATATACCGACAATGCAGTTGTAAGCAATGTTAAATATGGTGCAACCTCTCTTAATGCTCTAGAAATATATTGAGGTTTACTATCTACGTAAATTACATCATTAGCTTCCAATAAAATATTACTGTCTTTTAAGTCGTCTAATCTTCTTAAATTCCAGTAATATACCTCAGGATTCTCTGTAAGCTCACCTCTTATTAGTTTAATTCTATACGATCTGCTTATTTCTGTAACTCCACCTGTAGAAGCAATTGCTTCAATTAAAGTAAGATTCTCGGTTGGTATAGTAACAATGTTGGCTTTGGTAGCACCATTAAAGAAAATATATGCTTTTCGATTAGTAACGCTTAGTAATACAAAGGGGGATTGATAGTATTGTGAATATAGTTCTTCTAAATATTCTTCGGCTTCTCTCATAGTATAACCGGTAATTGGAATACGCCCCAAGGTTGGGAGTTTAATTAATCCATCAAATTCCACTAAATATTCAAAACCTTGTTGTTGTCTTCTGTAACTTGATTCTGTATTACCTTGTCCTACTCCTATTAACGAAAACCCATCATTTGTAGTAATTCTTACAGATAATTTATCGAATGGTTTAATTTTATATTCTTTTTCTGAAGGCTTAAATTCTGCTATTGGATGCTCCTCGTCAACTATAAACATTTCGGAAGGTCGAAGAATTTTACATGAATTCAAGCCAATTAGCAATACCAAAACCAGAAATATCATGAAGCTTTTGAATAGTTTCATACACAAATATTTAATCTGTCAAAAATAAGTAATTTTATTTATTTGTCAACCTATTATTGCAGTAAAGATTGATAAAGTTCTTTCATATCGTTTACTAAACGTGTGTAATGATATCTTTGTTTAACAAATTCGTAACCGTATTGTCCCATTTCAGTACGTAGTAGGTCGTTTGTAATTAGTTCACACAAATTTTGAGAAAAAGGTATTAATTCATTATTTGGAGATAGAAGTGCTGTTTTTCCATCCATTACAACATCTTCAATTCCGCCAACACTTGTTGAAATTATTGGTTTATTTGCTGCTTGCGCTTCTATTAAGGATACCGGAGTGCCTTCGTTTAATGAGGTAAGAGCTACGATATCACTTCCGGCAAATACATAATCGGCGTCTTTAATCCATGATGTAAAACAGATGTCAGACTTTTCTTTTTTATTCTCAGAATTGCTAAAACTTAAACCCAATTGTGTAGCGAATTCTTGCAAATCCCATTTAAGGTCTCCGTCTCCTACTATAAATGCTCTAAGTTTTTTGTTTGTATTTTCTTTTGCAAATTTTATTGATTTAATAAATAAACGATGGTTTTTTACAGGAACAAGTCTTCCTATTATTGATATTGCAATTTCATCTTCCGAAAGATTATATTCGTTTCTGAATGACTCCCTTTTTAGGTTATAATTATCTTGAAATCTTTCGAGGTCGAATCCTAAAGGAATAACTGTAAACTTCTCTTTTGGTGCAATTTTATGTACATCGCATAGTTCGTAGAGTTGCTTATTACTAATAGCAATAATTTTTGAAGTGTTTTTTGCAAGGGTTCGTTCAATAGTTTTGAAAAACTTTGTTTTATATCTATTGAAATATGAATGAAAAATATGACCATGAAAAGTATGTACAATTGTAGGAACATTATTGTTCATTGCTGCATATCTACCCAGAAAGCCGGCTTTTGATGCATGAGTATGAACTATGTCGGGCTTATAGCTTTTGATTATTTTCGTGATTTTTCTGTATGCAATTAAATCGTTTACACCGTTTATTTCTCGTTGCATTTCGTCAATTATAATCGGTTCAAGTCCTAGTTTTGATGTTATATAATCAGAACTTGTTTCATTTTTATCTTGTATGCCGCCAACCAATAATGTTTCATATTCCGGAGCCAAGAATTTACTTAAGTATGCTACATTATAAGTAGGACCTCCTAGATTAAATCTGTTTATTATTCTTAATATCTTAGGCATAAACTATTCAATATAGTGTTTGTACCAATTCTGAAAAACAATTAAAGCCCAAATTTTTGCTACTGAATCGTCAGGATTTTTACTTTTTAATTGTTTTTTTAAATTTAAAACTTCTTTGTATTCAAAAATATTCTGCGAATATATGTAATTTTTAGATAATATATCACTATCAATCCACTCCCACAATTCATTTTTAAACCATTTTAATAGAGGAACTTCAAATCCGTGTTTTGGTCTATTGTATAATTCTTTAGGTAAGATATCACGAAAAGTGTCTTGTAGTATTCGTTTTTTTAATTTAGAGTTAACCCGAAAATCATCAGGTAACGAAAACGCAAAATCAACTACATTGTGATCAAGAAATGGAGTACGAACTTCTAAACTGTTAGCCATACTCATCAAATCAACTTTTGTAAGCATATCATAAGGTAGAACAATTTGCATATCATTATGTAATACATTATCTAACTCTGAATATTCATTGTCGAAGTTTACTGGTTCAATTGTGTACTGATTATAAGTATCTTTACAAAGACCTTTGAGTAATAGATTACTTGCATATTTATTAGAGCCTTGTGCAGCCCATAACCAATAACGTTCAATAGGACTTAGATTAATTCCGGTTGCAAATCTGTCTAACTGCCTAAATAGATTACTTAGTTTAGAATTTCTTGATTTAGGTAACATTTTCCAGATAGGGGCTCCAATACCAACCAGTTTATTACTAACTCCGGGATTTATGGCTTTGTAATGAGCCATGTGTTTATTGTAGCCCCCGAACATTTCGTCGGCACCATCTCCCGAAAGTGCAACAGTTGCTTTTTGACGTGTATGCATACTTAAAATATGAACTGCAATTGCTGATGAGTCGGCAAATGGCTCGTCTATATAATCTAATACTGATCGAAGATTGTGTAGCAAATCATTGTTACTTAAACTGAACACCGTGTGATTTGTATTAAACTTTTTAGCAACCAGCTCTGCATAATTTGTTTCATCAAAAAACGGTTCATCTTTAAATCCAATAGAAAAAGTATTGAGATGTTTTGTGTGTTGGCTTGCAAGTGCTACAATTACCGAAGAGTCAATTCCGCCACTTAAAAAAGCACCTAAAGGTACATCAGAAATCAATCTTGTTTTTACGGCATTATTAAGAAGATTTTTTAATGTGTTTTGGGCATGAATATAATCAGTAAATTTTGATTTTGTTCTGTTTATCTTATAGTATTGGCTTATTTCAATTCCCGAATGATTTACTTTAATATAATGTCCGGGCTTTAGCCTTTTTACATTTTCGAATATGCTGTTTTCGCCTGGTATGTAATTCAGTTGTAAATAATTGTAAAGTGAGTTAAAGTTAATATTTTTAGGAATTTTATACTCAATAATCGATTTCATTTCTGAACCAAAAATAAGCTTTTCGTTATCGTAGTAATATAAAAGTGGATTAATTCCCATCCGGTCGCGTGCAAGTAAAAGCTGATTATTCTTTTTGTTGTAAAAAGCAAAGCTGAAACATCCGTTGATTTTTTCTAAGGCGTTTATTCCTTCTTTTATCAGTAAATATAGTAAAACTTCTGTGTCGCTTTTACTTTTAAATTCAATTCCGTCTTTTTTGAGTTCTTCGCGATGTATTAGGTAGTTATAAAACTCTCCATTAAAAATAAGAATATAATTACCGGACTTATCAATAAATGGTTGGTTGCCGTAATCAGAAGTATCAATAATGCTTAATCGGCTATGACCAAGAGAGATATTACCTTTGCTATATATTCCATGAGAATCAGGTCCTCTTTTATTAAGGGATTTTACCGCATTTTCGGTAAACTTAAATATTTTATGCCCTTCTTCATTAAAGGCAAATGCACCCGTTATTCCACACATATAAAAACTATTCGTCCATTAAAAACATTGGATCCCAAGGCGGCAATATTATTGGCTCTTGTTCAAGTATCTTTATAGTTTTTGTCTCAAGATACTTCTTGTTTACAACTACTCTAAACATATACTCATCAAACCATTCATCGGTAAAGCTTAGGTATCCATTATGTCCATGAGATGACCCCCAAGAGTTTTCAAATTGCCACATTATGGGCTTATCTTCTTTGTCGGTATCTACAGCTATTAGCAGCATAGCATGAGACGAACCGCTGGCAAATGTTTTAATACGTCTTGTTTTATCCATATCAAGAGTAATTCCAAATAAGGACTCATAATCGTAGTTATCAACATCAAGAGTGCCGTCTTCTTTACTTAAAAACTTCCCTACATCGCAAGATGCATACATTGCTTCGTTGTCTTTAATGCTTTCTACTGCATATTTTTTTATTTCTGAGTTAGGAAGATTTATGTATTTCCAGTTTTTACCTTCCAGTACATTTCTATCTAATTCAATTTCGTATAATTTGTAGTACTCACGGCTTGGGTCATTCATAAGCATTACAAAATCATCAGTGTTATAATCGGGGAATAATTTTTTAAAAAATGACTGAGGAGTATATGTTTCAAGATTATTAGCTTCTCCTTTTTTATTTATAAATCGGTATTCAAAACTTGTTGGAGGTTCGCCCAAACATAAAGCTAATATCCGATAAATCTCTTTTAACATTTCGGTTTTGGCTTTTTGCATATCTTTATTTGCTGCATTTTTAGTAGCGAGCTCACGTAGTTCTGTACCTTGTTGACGTAATTTAGTCGCAAGTATCTGCCTCATTCTTCCGGTGTTTTCAGAGTGGTGTGTTTCGGGCATTATTCTGGAAGGTACTACTCCGTATTTTTCGACAAGATTGGCAAAAGAGTTCCATACGCCACCATCACCAATAGGGTTTTTAAATAACCATTCCACCATTCTGTCATCTTCCGGTAAAGCAGAGGTTTTAATTATACTTTCTAAAAATAAGTTAGATTTTTCGAACTGATCCCAGAAGAATAAATAGTTGGTAGAAAATTCAAATGATGACAGTTCGTATTCGGATATTACGGTTGGTCTTAAAGCATTAAGTCCTGCAAACATCCAGCATCTTCCACTACTTTTTTGGTCGGTTATGCCTTTTACATCAACTTTATACTTAAAGTGATGTTCTGCTTTTCCGCATACATTTCGGTTGATAGCTAAAGAATTTATGTCGTTGGCACTGATTGCATTAATTAATGCTTTGTTGTGTCCTAAATCTTTGTCGAAACTTCTTCTGATTTCGTTTAAGCGGGTTTCACTAATTTGCCCATTATTTTGTGCTATACTATATGCTGCAATCAATAAACAGAATACAAATACGGAGTATTTCATAATAATTTCTTTTGATTGTAAAAATAGAAAAATAAGTGTAAGCCTTAAAATCAAAAGAAATAATTAGTTGTTTTTTTTAAAATTACTTGTTTTTAGTAATATTTTCGATAAGAGTTTGTAACTGAGTTTTGTTGTGCATACCTACAGCAGACCATTGTGCTGACCCTTTATAATAAATTACTAAATATGGAATACTCTTTATTTGATGTCGGTTGGCAAGTTCAGGAAATTTGTCAATATCAACTTTTATAATAATCAGATTGTCTTTTAATTCATTTTTGAGTTCTTTTAAAATTGGGGTTTGTTGTTTGCATGGTTTACACCAATCAGCATAAAAATCAATTAAAACAGGCGTGTCTGATTTAATAATTTCATCAAAATTATCAGATTTTGAAAGTTCCAAAATTGAACTGTTGTCCGATTTTTTATTATTGCAGGAAATTAATATTATGCCTATAAGCATGATTACTGCTAAGTTTAATTTCATTAAGCCTTCTTTTTTATAAATAGAGATGAAATTAGAAATCCTAAAGCCCCGCCATACAGGGTGCTTAAATACCATTTAGATTTAATAGGGCAACTACCGGTTGTGCAACCAACAAATTTCCAATATAAAAAACCTGCTATCGCCCCTGTTATTGTAAAAACTATTATGGGCCAATGTTTTTTAATAAATCTCATTTTATGAATGTTTTTACAATAACAGGCTTAAAATAACTTTGTTTAAATGCAGATTACAAATTTATATTTTGGTTAAGCCTATCATGGCTTCTACAGCTGCTTCGGCACCTTGTCCTACTTGAAAAATACTTGCTGCATTCATATAGCAAGGATTTGTTACAATTTTATTCTTTTCATCAATTGCAACATCAATTGCTTCTTTATTTATGTGTTTGCCGCCAAGTTTTTCAATATGCTTGGCCGTGTTGTTATCGGTTCCAATTGTAACTTTTGCTCCAAGCACTTTAGCTATTAAAGTTGGGGCAATACATAATGCTCCAATAACTTTACCTTCGCTATGAGTTTCTTTAATTACTCTTTCAACTTCGGGGTCAACTTTCATATTGGTACTATCAAAAGCATAAGTACTGAGGTTTTTTGCTGCACCAAAACCACCCGGGAATAAAACTCCATCGAAATTTTTAGCTTTATACTCTGTTAAAGGTTTTATTTTACCTCTAGCTATGCGAGCAGATTCAATTAATACGTTTCTTGTTTCATTCATTTCTTTACCATTGAGGTGATTTATTACATGATGTTGATTTTTATCGGGTGCAAAACACTCATAATCGACACCGTTTTTAGATAATGCGTAAAGAGCAAGAGTAGCTTCATGAATTTCTGAGCCGTCGTAAACACCACACCCTGAAAGAATTACTGCAAATTTTCTCATAATAAATTGTTTTTATCTTATTATATTTAACTTTTTAACTTCTGTAAAATTGCCTTTTGTAAATTCTATAATATAGTTTCCGGGACTTAGTTTACTTATGTTTATTATTTCATTATTATATAATTTTGTGGTTAGTAATTTTTGCCCCAACAAATTGTAAATGTTAACTAAAGAATTTTCAGCATTTTTTATGTGCAAAATATCTTTACACGGATTAGGAAACATTAGAATTTTGTTGTTAGACGTTTTTAAATCATCAATATTAACAGAATTAGTTAGCATAAAATTGTCTGCTTTGAGCCAGCTCCCTGCTGTAAGGGTTCCAATTTGGTAACCAATTAAATCGCTGTTGCCTCCACTTGTAATAGCAATTTGAATACTATCGGGTACTCCCCAAGTGTCCCATTGAAACTGTAATGCAAAATTAGTCCAGTTGTCTTGTGCACCTGCAAACATTGTGTCGGCACTAGCAATTACAGTGGTATTTCCTTCATAAAATTGTGTTAATTGTACCGAAAACAAGGCTGTGTCATTTTCCAAAAGATTATATTTTACATTTCCTATCACATAATTTGGTACTAATCCATAAGGTTCTCCAGGTAATACGTTGAATGATTGGAATTTGCCAATTGTAGCCATTCCGGGTTGTAAGCCTAATACTAAATAGTTGCCGGTTTCAAGATATAGCGAATAATCTCCTTCTAAAACATCCTCGCCGTCTTTTTCGCCATTTATTACAACCCAGCCATCAAGTTGCTCACCAAGAATTTGATTTGGTATCCATGTTTCAAATCCAAGATTGCTTGCACCTGTGCCAATATTTTGAGATATTGCTTGAATGCTAAGGGCAAATATAAAATACACAGAAGCTATTAATAGTATAAGTTTGTTCATATTATTCCTTTTTATTAAAAATAAAATATATTCATTATGTAAATGTACAGATTTTTTATTTATTTACATTTACAAAAGTTTAAAGAAAACTTAAAATGGTTTTAATAGTTAAAAAGTAGAATTAGCTAAGAACATATAAAAACAAATTTTATAATGAATAAATTACGAGAATATTGGAACATCTTGTACGGTAATAAAAATATTTCATTGCTCGAAAACTTTCTTAAGTATCTTGATGAATCAAAATCAAATATTAAATCAAGTTTTAGCGACAAAGAGTGGTATAGCAATGCTGTTGTGTATTCACTTTATGTTGATTTATTTAATAAGAACTTTGAGGGTTTGCAAGAAAAATTGCTATATTTAAAAGACTTGGGAGTTAACTGTATATGGTTGTTGCCAGTTCTTGAATCTCCAATGCGTGACGCAGGATTCGATATTTCAGACTATCGAAAAATAAGGTCAGAACTATTTTGCAAAAAATATTCTGAATCTGAACGAGAAAACAAGTTTCAGGACTTCCTTAATGAAGCACACACACAGGGTTTAAAAATAATATTTGATATTGCAATTAATCATACCTCAAATCAGCATAATTGGTTTCAAGAAGCTATAAAAAGTCCTGATAGTAAATATAGGGATTACTATATTTGGAGCGATGATGATAAAAAATATAGCGATGCCAGAATAATATTTAAAGGAATGCTAAACAGTAATTGGGAAAAATTGGACAATCATTATTATTTTCATCGATTTTTTGAATTTCAACCCGATTTGAATTACAAAAATCCTGAAGTCTTACTTGAAATGAGTAAAAACTTTATATATTGGATACAACAAGGTGTTGATGGCTTTAGAGCAGATGCTATACCGTATTTGTGGAAAGAGGAGGGTACCGATTGCGAAAATTTGCCAAAAACACATATTGTGGTTAAATTTTTTCGAGCAGTAATTGATTACCTCAAGCCCGGAACTTTATTGTTAGCTGAAGCCTGTCAGAGACCAAAAGAAGTTGTAAAGTATATGGGAGATGGTGATGAATGTCATGCAGGTTATCATTTCCCACTTATGCCGCAAATTTTTAAAACTCTAGCTTTACAATCCGGCGAACCAATAAAATATGTTCTGTCAGAAGAAATTACTCCTAAAATCCCTGATGCTTGTCAGTGGTTTACTTTTCTGCGATGCCACGACGAATTAAGTTTGGAGTTGGTTTATGTGTCTGAAAAAGACAGGTCGTTTATTCATAGTTCTTATTGCCATAATCCTGAGTGGGACTTTAGAGAAGGGGAAGGTATATCTGCCAGGTTATCTGAATTGATGCTTAACGATCCGAAAAAAATACTTCTGGCTTATAGTATTATGTTTACTTTACCCGGTACACCGGTTATTTATTATGGTGACGAATTTGCTAAAAGAAATGACATAGAATACTATAAAAATATGATTAAGCATAACGGACACGATGATACAAGATTTTTAGTAAGAGGAAGGGTTGATTGGGAGTATGTGAATAAACAAATTAGTAAATCATCCGGTATCGAAAATGAAGTGTTTTTTGGTATTAAAAAAATGCTAGAGATTCGTAATAATTTAAAATTGTTTGGCAAAGCTAATATTGAGTGGATTGAGGCAGAGACAGGGCTTTTAGTTTACACAAGAACTAACAAAAAGAATAAAGTATTAATTGTAAATAATTTGACGGATACATCAAAAATATTAAATTTTAATAGTCTAAAAAACCTAAAGTGTTTGTTTAGTAACGAATTATATGAAAATATTATGTCTTTGAATATTGCTGCAAATAATTATAAGTGGTTATTGTTTGTTTAATAATGTAAGTTTTGATAATTTTTATTATTTTGCAGGCTAATCGATATTTAATAGAATTAAAAAGCAACTGAACTATTATTATGACGTCATAACATTGAACTAAACTAAATTATTATGCACAAAATATTTTCTCTTTTAGCACTTATTATTTTTAGTGGTAGTTTTCTCTATTCTCAAAATATTTTAAGCCAAGATTACAATACGCCAAATATTATTAATGTAGATACAGAATGTAACTTTACAGAATGGCACTTAGAAAATGGAGTAAGTTCAGAGATTGGCATACCAATTTGCAATAGAAATTATGTTGATAATAATTACTATTTTCAGTTTCAAATACCTGCATCAGGAAATGCAAAACTTTCAGTCGAATTTAGCGAACAAGTTGAATTTGGATTAGCAACATATTATTACAATCAAGGTACTTTAGAGGAATTAAAATGTGATGTATTTAGTTCAGAAGATGGTTTTATTACTATTGCAGAAAATCAGGATTTAGCCTTAATTGACATAATAGTTCAACTATGGATAATAACACCTAACATAGCAAGTGTTGATATTTGTGTTTACGAAATAGAGTCATTAGAACCTGAAGTAAAATTAGCAGTTTTCCCTGATATGTTTACCCCCCAGCAATTAGTTGAAGATACATTGGTAACGGGTTGTTTAGAGGCTTATAATGTTACATACAACGGTAGTAATCAAAGTATTGGTTATTTTAATCAGGGACTTCCTGGTTTAGACTTTGCCACAGGTATAGTATTAAGTACAGGAGATGTGGCAGATGCCCCTGGTCCAAATACCTCTGGAAGTACAGGTACAAATACTAGTAGTGGTAGCGACCCACATTTACAGGCATTAGTTCCAGGCTATACTGTAAACGATGCAACGGTATTGGAGTTTGATTTTGTACCTGCTTCGGATGTTTTACAATTCGAATATGTTTTTGGTTCCGAGGAGTATCCCGAATTTGTAAACTCCAGCTTTAATGATGTTTTTGGTTTTTTCTTAACAGGAACTAACCCAAATGGAACGGATTATAATTACACCAATATTGCCCTAATTCCTGGTACAAGTATGCCTGTTACCATTGATAATGTAAATATTTCAACTAATAGTCAATACTATGTAGATAACACCGGTGGTGCTAATATTGAATACGATGGATATACTGTTACTCTTACTGCAACTGCAGATGTGGTAATGTGTGAGGAATATCACATTAAACTTGCTGTTGGTGACTGTGGCGACCCTAACTACGACTCAGCCGTGTTTTTAAAAGCAGGGAGTTTTACTTCCGGTGAAAGCTATACAATGCAAGCTGTAAGTGCAAATGCGAGTGCATTAGAGTTTTACGAAGGTTGTGAGGTTTTTCTTATTTTTACACGCACCCCCGATACAGATATAAATGAAGATGTTCCTGTAGAGTTAATTATAACCGGTACCGCATCCAATGGTGTGGATTATACTGAGATACCACAAAATTTCATTATCCCTGCAGGACAAGAATCTGATACTGTAGTTATTGAAGCAGTTGCTGATGGTATTACCGAAGGAGCAGAATCCATAATATTCTCATTCGTAAATGGTTGCCCATGCTCAGCCGGTTCATCGGCAGTAGATACGGTTTATATCGTTGATGAGTTTGAAATTGAAGCCGAATTAACTAATAGTGGACCAATATGTGTTGGTGACGAAGCTACACTCAATATTAGTTTTATTACTGACGGTGATCCTAGCGAGTTCTCTTACGTGTGGAGTACAACAGACAGCAATGTAGATGAGTTAACTGTTAGTCCTGATGTTACAACAACTTATGAAGTTACGGTATCGTACCCATGTGATGAATTTGTTGTTTCTACAACCCTCGAAGTTGTTTATCCGCCTGAACCGGATTTAGGTCCCGACTTTGAACAAATAGGATTGTCGGCTCCATTAAATTCAAATATGCCGGCAGGAAATACAGGTTTTTGGACTTTTATCGGAGGAGATGGTACCGCCGAAATTGTAAGCCCTGATTCACCTCAAACTACCGTAAATGTTGATGCTTTTGGAGATTATACCTTTGTGTGGACAGAAACCAATTTGCCCCCAAATTGTACAGGGACAGATACTATCACTATATCTTTTTATCATGTCCCTACTACAAGTATTTACCATCCACCAATTGATTGTTTTAGCGATACTATTCCAATTACATATACCGGAAATGGTTATGAGTGGGGGACTTACGAATGGGATTTTGGTGATGGTATCATTGTAAGCGGGACTCATTGGGGCCCATACGAAGTTTACTGGGAAGTGCCAGGAAACCAAGAGGTTACTTTAACGATTACTGAACTGGGTGTAACAGTTGATACTACAATTATAATTTATTATCCTCCACCAATTGAATATGTTTTTAATTACGAAGATGATCCGTGTTATCAATCTTGTAATGGAAGTGCCGAAATAAATGTAACGGGTGGTACGCCTCCTTATACTTATCATTGGGGAAGTAGTACTAATGTGTTAAATAATTTATGCGTAGGAGATTATGGAGTTTATATTAGTGACGCAAATGGTTGTGCAATTGACCAAATACAATTTACTATAGAACAACCACCGTTAATGACTTTTGATACTGTTTATCATAACTTAGATTGCTACAACGACAACTCCGGTTGGGCAACTGTTACTGCTGATGGTGGAACACCGCCATATCAGTATATTTGGAGCGATGGCTTTAATGGTAATCATTATCCTGATATGTCAGCAGGAATTTATCAAGTTAGCATTTATGATGATCACGGTTGTCATTTGTTCGAACAGTTTAATATTCAAGAACCTGACTTATTGCAAGTAGTTGTTGCTCCCGGTATGTCTATTTGCGAACATCAAACAATAAATGTGGCAGCACAACAAGCTGGAGGTACTGCCCCTTATACATATTATTGGGATGGTGGCAGCGGTTTTAATCAAGGACCATCATCGTTTAGTATTACTCCTCACGAAGATACAACTCTTTCAGTATATGTTGTTGATGAACATGGCTGTGTTTCTAACACCGAATCCATAGAATTTATCGTAAGCCCCGAAATGAGTTATACTTTAGACATAGAACACGTTTCTTGTTACGATGCTTGTGATGGGCGTGCCGAAGTTACTATCGAAGGGGGTATTCCGCCTTATTCATATTCATGGAGTTCAAACACTAATATTAATAATAACCTTTGTGCAGGAGTTTATACTCTTACTGTTACAGATGCAATTGGTTGTCAAATAAGTACATATTTTACCATAACCCAGCCTGATGAATTAACATATATTGTTGAATCTCAGGATGCAACTTGTAGTTATTCTGATGATGGTAGCGCTAATATACTAGTGGCAGGCGGTACTCTACCTTATACTTATCAATGGTCTAATTTATCAAGCACACCAGATATAAATGCTACTCCCGGAACATATACTGTTACGGTTACAGATGCACATAATTGTAGAGTAGAAGCCTCAGCAACTATAGGTTCTCCACAGCCATTGTATATACAAACTCACAACGATAAAACGATTTGTATAGACGGGCAAACTACAATTGGAGCCCAACACTCAGGAGGTACAGGATATGCTACTTATTATTGGCAAGGTACAGATGGATCAGAGTATAATCAGCATATGGCAATGGTTAGTCCTCTTGAAACAACTCGTTATACTGTTACAGTAACCGACGATAATGCTTGCACTGCCTCAAGTTATATGGATGTAATTGTAAGAGATTCATTAAGAATAGAAGGCATTATTACAAATACACCATCGATATGTCAAGGAGAATCAGCTCAAATTGAATTGCTTGCCACAGGCGGCAGTGGACAGTATATAATTAGAAATCAATTTGGACAAATTGTTCCCTCACCTTTTACGGTAAATCCGATTGAAACAACTACCTATAATCTTTCACTTGAAGATAATTGCGGTACTCCTTCGGTATCCGGTTCTATTACAATAAATGTAATCCCATTGCCGGAAGTATCATTTACAAGCGATATTCTAAACGGCTGCCCAAATACAAGTATTGCATTTACCGACTTAACACCTGTCTCAGATGCAGAATATAAATGGAATTTTGGAGACGGAAGATTTGCAAATATTCAAAATCCCATACATATGTATCGAGATTCCGGTAAATATACAGTTAGTTTAACTGTTACTGATAGTCATGGGTGTTCTGCGAGCTACTCTGTATCTGAAATGATAGAGATATATCCAAAGCCTACTGTTAACTTTACAGTTAAACCTGAGATTGCCTCAATAGTTGATCCATTAATTGCATTTGAAAGTACTACTGATAATTCTATGTTTTTATTCTGGTATTACGGTGATGGAGATTCATCAATTAATGTAACTAGACCAATGCATATGTATAATGCTACAGGTGAATATGAAGTAGTTTTGATAGCAGAAAATGAACATGGCTGTACCGGTTCTGCATATCGTACGGTAATGATCGAAGGTGAATATACAATTTATGCCCCTGATGCATTTTCACCCAATGGCGATGGGGTGAATGATTGTTTTCGTATATGTGGACAGGGAATAGACCCATACGAATTTGATTTAAAAATATTCGACCGCTGGGGAAATCAAGTATTCGAAACCGACCATTATGATACTGATGTAAAGTGTAATTCTTGCTCCTCCGATTCTTGGGACGGAACACGTGGTTCTCGAATGAAAGGAGATGACTATATGCCATCAGGATTATATTATTGGCAATTACAATATAAAGAAATTGGTGGCATCGGACACAAAATTAGCGGTAAAGTGAGACTAATAAGGTAATTGTTAAGCAAATAATTATGAGCGAGGATGATGTTGAATTATTGTTTCTCGCAAGTATTCTCTGTTAAGATGAGTGTAAATTTCAGTCGTTATAATGGATTCATGTCCAAGCATTTCCTGTACAGCTCTTAAATCTGCGCCTCCTTCAATTAAATGAGTGGCAAATGAATGACGAAAAGTATGCGGACTTACATTTTTGTTTATTCCTGATTTCTCTGTAAGACCTTTGATGATAGTAAAAATCATTACTCTGGTTAGTTGTTTACCTCTTGCGTTAAGAAACAAAAAATCAGTATGTCCGGTAGCGGGTTTAATATGTTTACGAAATGAATCGTAATAAAAACCTATTTCTTTAATTGCTTTACCTCCAATTGGAATAAGTCGTTCTTTATTGCCTTTGCCAGTAACTTTTATAAAATTTTCATTTAAATATAAATTTGAAATTCTAAGATTAATAAGTTCCGAAACCCTTAATCCGCAACTATAAAGCACTTCAATAATTGCTTTATTCCTATGACCTAAAGGTTTACTTAAATCAATTGTATCAATAATTTTGTCAATCTCTTCGATTGTAAGCACTGTAGGTAAGTATTTTCCTAGTTTTGGCGATTCTATTAAGTTTGCAGGGTTAGTTTCAATTAATCCTTCAATTTCTATATAACAATAAAATGCTTTAATTGCTGAAATTATTCTTGCCTGACTTCTTGTACAAAGACCAATTTCATTAATCCATTGAATAAACGACTTAATGTTTTCTATACTAACATTTAGTGGAAGTATATCTTTTTCAAATAAACTGCAATACTGTTCAAGCTTATGTATATCTGTAACATACGCTTTTATAGAATTCTCCGACAAAGACTTTTCAAGTCTTAAATAGTTTTCAAAATCCTCTATAAGTTTATTCCAGTTCATTTCGGTGCAAATTAATAAAAATCATATATATTTGTTGTGTTTAAAAAATATTAAATTATTTATTAAGTTTTAATTTTTTTATTTGTGAAAGTTTTAATTCTAAATGGACCAAATATAGACGCTTTAGGTGTTCGAGAACCTGAAATTTATGGCAAAACAAGTCTTTCAGATATAGAACTTTTAATTCAAAATTATTTTAATCAGCATGAAATAGTGTTTGTCCAGTTGCAAAAAGAGTCCGATATTATTGTAGAATTGAAAAAGGCGAATAGTATTTACGATGGTATTGTAATTAATGCGGGAGGATATACTCACACTTCGGTTTCAATTCGAGATACAATTAAAATAATGGAGATACCTGTAGTAGAAGTACATATTAGTAATATCTTTGAACGTGAATATTTTCGAAACAAATCTTTATTATCGAAAGTTTGTGTTGGAACAATAAGTGGATTTGGCACTTCTTCGTATGCTGTTGCAATAAGCAGCTTAATAATTCAAAAACAATTATGGAACACCAAAGAACAATAACAAAACTACGCTCACTTAAAATAGGTATAATGCTGTATTTACTAATTTTCCTTTATGGAATAATTATTAGCCTTGTACTTGAATTAAAACAAGAAAGTGTAGTATTAGGGATGCGAAATGAAACAACTCATGTATTAGATGAAAAATACAATAACGATATGAGTTACGCAATAAAAGTATGTGCTGAGGCATTCGATTATTTGGAAAAATCAGGTGAATTAGCAATGTTGTATAGCGTAATAGGCTTAGTGTTTGCACTATATTATATAAGGCTTGATATGCATACAAGAGCAAAAGTTCTAACTTTACTATTATTCGGACTAGGTGCCGGAGTTATTGTTTTATTTTATCTATCAGTAGGATTATTATTGCCAAAGTCGGCAAGTGTTTTAGCTGTTAAAAATAGTTTGAAATGGCTTTATTTTCCAGGATTTATAATGATGGTGCTTGGTGGAGGATTATTTGTATATCATACCTTTAAAAGAATTGTAGTTCAAGAATAGTTAGTTTCTTTAATAAGAAAAAATAACTATATTTGCACCCTTAAAATTTTAATACTAAAGAAAAAAAGATTAGAAATGGAAAATTATCTTGATGCAGAAAAGAAAAAAGAAATTTTTGCGAATTACGGAAAGTCTAATACGGATACCGGCTCACCAGAGAGTCAGATAGCCTTATTTTCCTACCGTATCAAGCATTTAACAGAACATTTAAAAAAGAACAAAAAAGATTTTGGCACACAACGTGCATTGTTAAAGCTTGTTGGTAAGAGAAGAAGTTTACTTGATTATCTAAAACAAAAAGATATAGAGCGGTACCGTGCAATAATTAAAGAATTAGGTCTCCGCCGTTAACCAAAAAAATTAAAGGCAATTTTATTATTGCCTTTTTTTATTTTAAATGTAAAAACTTAAATTAGAAGTATGATTAATGAGATTAAAAAAAGTATTACACTGCAAGATGGCAGAGTAATAGAGATTTCCACCGGCAAACTGGCAAAACAAGCAGACGGTTCAGTTGTGGTGAAGATGGGTAATACCATGTTGCTTGCAACTGTTGTTTCGGCAAAAGAAGCAAGAGAAGATGTTGATTTTATGCCCCTGTCGGTAGAATATAGAGAAAAATATTCGGCAGTTGGGAGATTCCCCGGTGGATTTCTTAAACGCGAAGGACGATTATCTGATTACGAGATTCTTGTCTCTAGATTAATAGATAGAGCTTTACGTCCATTGTTTCCCGAAGATTATCATGCTGAAACTTTCGTAAATGTACATTTAGTTTCAGCAGGAAAAGATGATATGCCTGATGCTCTCGCAGGACTTGCTGCATCTGCTGCTCTTGCAGTTTCGGATATCCCTTTTCATGGACCAATATCAGAAGTAAGAGTTTCACGAATAAACGGTAAATTTGTAATAAACCCCTCTGCTGCAGATAATAAAAATGCAGATATTGATATTATGGTTGCTGCTACCTTCGACAATATTATGATGGTTGAAGGAGAAATGAACGAAGTTTCTGAAACCGAAATGCTTGATGCTATTAAATTTGCTCACGAAGCTATTAAGCAACAGTGTAATTTACAACTTGAATTGGCCACAGAAGTTGGCTCGAATCAAAAACGTGAATATTGTCATGAAAACAATGATGAAGAATTAAAACAAAAAGTTTGGAACGAAACTTATGATAAAGCCTTAAATGTCGCTCGTAAACAGTTAGCGGATAAACACGAACGTAGTAGATTGTTTTCTGAAATTGAAGAACAATTTTTAGAGCAATACGACGAAGAAACTAAAGAAGAAATAGAAAGCTTAGTAAAAAGATATTATCATGATGTACAGAAAGAAGCTGTACGTAGAATGATGCTTGATGAAAATAAAAGACTCGACGGTAGAAAAATGGACGAAATAAGACCTATATGGTGCGAAGTTGATTATTTACCTGCAGCTCATGGTTCTGCAATATTTACTCGTGGTGAAACTCAAGCATTGGCTTCGGTTACATTTGGAAACAAACTCGATGAACAAATGATTGATGGTGCTACTATAAATGGATACGAGCCTTTTATTTTACACTATAATTTTCCTCCATTTTCTACAGGAGATGCCAGTCCGGTGAGAGGAGTTAGCCGTCGCGAAGTTGGACATGGAAATTTGGCATTCAGAGCTTTAAAAGGTATGATTCCTCAAAAGGGCATGGATTTCCCTTATACAGTAAGACTTGTTTCAGATATCTTAGAATCAAATGGCTCATCTTCAATGGCTACTGTATGTTCCGGAACTTTAGCTCTAATGGACGCCGGTGTAAAAATGCAGCGACCTGTTTCAGGTATTGCTATGGGACTTATTACAGATAAAAATTCTGATAAATATGTAGTTCTTAGCGATATACTCGGAGACGAAGATCATTTAGGAGATATGGACTTTAAAATTACTGGTACCGAAAATGGTATTACAGCTACACAAATGGATATTAAAGTTGACGGATTATCCTATACAGTAATGGAAGAAGCTTTAGAACAAGCAAAACAGGGTAGAATGCACATCCTTAAGAAAATGTTGGAAGTATTGCCCGAACCTCGTTCCGATTATAAACCTCATGCACCGCGTCTTGAAACTATTACCATAAGAAAAGACATGATTGGTGCTATTATTGGTCCCGGTGGAAAAATTATTCAAGGAATTCAGGCTGATACTAATACTCATATTTCGATTGAAGAAATTGATGATTTAGGGTATGTAGAAGTGAGTGCTGATAATAATGATGACTTACAGGCTGCACTTAATAGAATTAAAACTATTGTTAGAGTTCCCGAAGTTGGCGAAGTTTATAAAGGTACTGTTAAAAGCATAACTACTTTTGGAGCCTTTGTCGAAATAATGCCAAATCAAGAAGGTTTGTTACACATATCAGAAATTGAATGGAGGCGACTTCGAACTGTTGACGAAGTCCTTAAGGAAGGGCAAGAAGTTGAAGTTAAAGTACTAGAAATAGATAATAAAACAGGTAAAATAAGATTAAGCCGCAAAGTATTATTACCTAGACCTCCTAGAGATGAGAATAAAAATAATAGAGACGATAATAGTAAAGAAAAGTAATTTATTAAGCATCCGATGACCCAGATTTGCCATCGGATGTTTTTTTATCCTAGTCTTTTAATGAAGCTGGTTCTGTAAAACCAAATTTTGACAATAGATAAAACTAAAAAAAAATAATTACCAGCTCTTAACAACATTGTATCAAAAACTACCTACAATTATTCACCTATGTAGCCGGTTAAATTCTTTATTCATTCCTTTATGTAAAATATTGCATTAAGCATGTTGAAGTATTTTTTGTATGTAAGATAATTTCTCTTGTAAGCTTAACCCACCATCTATCCAATGAATTTCTCTACCATTTCGCTCCATTTTTCTAAACCATGTCATTTGTCGTTTTGCAAATTGGTGGATAGCAATATTTAACTGTTCAATCATTTCTATTTTTGTGAGTTTATTTTGCAGAAATAATGATAAATACTTGTATTCAAGCCCATAATACTCCATGTCTTCGTAGCTTAACCCCATATCGTGAAGTTTTATTGCTTCTTCTATCAATCCCTCATTTAATCTTTCATATAGTCGTTCCGTTATTCTTTTGCGGCGTAGTTCTCGGTTATACGATATCCCAAAAACAATGCTGTTTAGTTTTGTGGATTTAGAAAAACTTTCAGAGGAATTTTCATAATAATCGGCAATTTCAATAGCTCTAATTGCTCGCTTTTTTGTGTCGGTATCGGTTTTGTTATGTAACTTCTTCTTCTTTAATAAGATTTGTTCCAGCTCAGCAAGAGTTTTATTTTGCAAACTATTTCGCAATTCGTTATTTACCGGAACTTTTAATAATTGAAAATTTTCGAGTACTGATTCAATATATAAGCCAGACCCTCCGCACATTATTACTTGTTGCTTATCCTTATCAATTCTATCAAATACAGATTTAAAATCTCTAGTGTACTCAAAGATGTTGTATTTAGTGCCAGGCTCTACTATATCAATCAAATGATATGGAATAGCATTTCCGTTTACAATATACTCGTCTAAATCCTTACCTGTGCCAATATCCATATATTTATAAACTTGCCGACTATCGGCACTAATGATTTCTCCGCCGAGTATGTTGGCAAGATTAGCAGCAATACTTGTTTTTCCGCCGGCAGTATGTCCTAATATGCAAATTAAATCGTATCTCATTAAAATTACATTATTCAATCAGCTAATGTATGAAATTTTCGCTACTTTTGACCGATTATAAAATTGGCATTAAACAAATGTTGTCGAAGTTTTTTGAAAATATACGCCTGATACTACTTTATCCTACTGCAGCATGGGATACTTTTAAAAATGAAAAAGTAAATTTTTCTCGATTCTTTTTGCAAATTGTAAGCCCTGTAATAATTTTTTATGGAATATGTTTATTGGTTGGGCAAAGCCTTTCAACTCTTTCTACTGCTTCGCTACCATATATTTCTCTTTATGCTTTATTTGTAACTGTAATTTATTTGCTTGCTTTTTTCGTATCCTATATTATAATTAAATCATTAATCCCTTTGTTTAATGGAGAAAATAATGAAGTATATGCAGCTTTTCTAATTTTTTATTCTGCACTGCCTTTTTATTTTTCTCAAATGATTACAAGTGTATTTCCAAGTTTAATATTTGTCAAACTATTTAGCTTATATAGTTTATATTTGTTTTATTTAGGTTGTGTAAAGCTAATAAAACCTGACCCCGATCGTAAAATAGCGTTTTATTTAGTTGCTTTATTATCTGTGATAGGAATCCATTTGTTGTTATATTTCGCTGTAATTTTACCGGTTTATAATTTATTGTAATATGCAAAGACTGTTTAAAAATAAAAAAGCTTATTATCAATATGAGTTTTATGATACATTAGAAGCTGGCATACAATTGTTAGGTACCGAAATAAAATCAATTAGAGCCGGCAAAGTCAGTTTTACCGATTCCTATTGTGTGTACAAGGATAATGAGTTGTATATTAGGGGATTACACATATCTGAATATGTGCTTGGAACTCACAATAATCATGATCCTAAGCGAGATAGAAAGTTGTTACTAAATCGTAAAGAACTAAATCAGTGGCAAAAGAAAGTTAATGAAAAATCATACACAATAATTCCGGTAAAGCTTTATATCAATCAAAAAGGTATTGCAAAACTTGAAATAGCATTGGCTAGAGGAAAAAAGATGTACGATAAGAGGGAGAGTATTAAGCAAAAAGATGTAAAAAGAGATTTAGACAGATTAAATAAATATTAGTCATTATAATTAGTATTCAAATTTCAGTAAACATGGTTTTTGAATTGTTTATTTATAAAATGATAATAATTCATTAGTTTTAGTATTTTTGAAAAAAATAGAATATACCATATGGACACTAAAGAACAAAAATTAAAAGAATCGATGGCACTAAAAGAGTGGCACGAAATAAAATCAGAAGATTCGTGGATGATTTTTAAAATTATGGGTGAATTTGTAAATGGTTTTGAACATCTTGCGAAAATAGGACCTTGCGTTTCAATATATGGTTCGGCAAGAACAAAATCCGATAATAAATATTACCAATTAGCAACAGAAACAGCTTACAAACTCACACAGGCAGGTTATGGTGTAATTACAGGTGGTGGTCCTGGGATAATGGAAGCTGCAAACAAAGGAGCAATGGCTGGCGGTGGAAAATCGGCAGGTTGTAATATAAAACTTGAATTTGAACAAGAAGCCAATAAATATATCGACGATGATAAACTTGTTACATTCGATTACTTTTTTGTGAGAAAAGTAATGTTTATGAAATACTCCCAAGGTTTTATTGTGTTCCCCGGAGGATTTGGAACATTCGACGAATTATTTGAAGCAATGACATTAATTCAAACTCAAAAATCAGCAGCTTTCCCTATTGTTTTGGTAGGTACCGATTATTGGGGTGGACTTGTAGAGTGGATTATAGAAGTAATGCTAAACAAAGAACATAATATATCAGAAAAAGATATGAATATGTTCCACGTTGTTGATACTGCTCAAGAAGTGGTAGATATTATTGATGAGTTTTATAAAAAATATCAGTTTAGACCTAACTTTTAGATTGCTATTAAACTTACTTATCGTATTTTGAAAGCAAAGGAATTAGTTTAGTTTTACCTCTGTTTTATCATTCCCATAATATTTGTTATGCAAGAATGCTTAATCGTTCCCTTTACTTTGTAATTCTTATCTTTGCACAATGCACACCAAAAAAACTATAGCTTTTTATACACTAGGTTGTAAGCTTAATTATGCTGAAACCATGAGCTATTATGCAAAAGCAATGCAGTTAGGCTATTCCGAAGTAAAATTTTCAGAGGTTGCCGATGTTTATGTCATTAACTCTTGCACAGTAACAAGCTTGGCAGATAAAAAAAGCTTACATGCAATATCAGAGGCAAGAAAGCTAAATAAGGATGCATTAATTATTGTTACAGGTTGTTATTCCGCTCTCAACAAACAGAAAATTTTGGAGGAAACCGAGGCTAATATTGCATTAAGTTTAAGCGAAAAGAATAAAATAGATCAAGTATTGTCAGGTAATTATGTAATTTCTAACGATAATGAATTTGAACAACAGATTTTTAAAACATTTTTCCCTGCTTTTAATACCGAAGGAAGAACAAGGTCATTTTTGAAAATACAAGATGGTTGTGATTATTTTTGCTCCTATTGCACAATACCTTTTGCCAGGGGTAGGAGTAGGAGTCAGTCAATTGCAGACACACTAAATCAAATACAAGAAATTAGTGCCTCAGGAATTAATGAAATAGTTCTTACGGGGGTAAATATTGGAGATTTTGGCAAAAACAATGGGGAGAGTTTTTTGCAATTAATTGAAGCAATCGACAATCTGGATACAAAGACTAGAATTAGACTAGGTAGTATAGAACCAAACCTATTAAATAATAAAATAATTGAGATTGTGGCACAATCGAAAAATCTTATGCCGCATTTTCATATTCCTCTGCAGTCGGGGAGCAACACAATGTTGAAAATTATGAAAAGAAGATACCAGAGGGAAGTGTATGCCGAAAAAGTTAGCTTAATTAAATCGCTTATGCCACATGCTTTTATTGGAATGGACCTGATAGTTGGTGTAGCAGGAGAAACCGAAGAGCTTTTTAACGATTCTTACGATTTTATTAAATCTATACCTGTATCTTTTATTCACGTTTTTACATATAGTGAGCGAAAAGGAACAGCATCATTAGAGATTGAGCCTGTAATAAGCAAAAAGGAAAGAAAATATCGAAGTAAATTATTGCATAAACTATCAGAAAAGAAAAATTATGATTTTTTAAGCTCAGCCATAGGTACAGAGTCGGAGGTGTTGTGGGAACATGCTGCCAATACCGATTATTACATGTATGGTTTTACTAAAAATTATATCAGAGCTGTTCATGAAAAAATACCTGATGTAATCAACACTATTACAAGGGTAAAAATCGTTGAACAAAAAGACAAAGAATTAATGAAAGTAAAGTTAGTTTAAATGAATTTTGATTCAATATTAAGTCAAACAATAGACGCAGCAAAACAAGCAGGTAGCTTTATTCGATCTGAGATTAATAAATTTAGTAAATCAGATATAGAAATAAAGGGAAAAAATGACCTCGTAAGTTATGTAGATAAAACATCTGAAAAAATGATAATTGCATCATTAATAGATGTAATTCCAAATGCAGGTTTTATAGCCGAAGAGAGCCACAATTCAATAAACGAAAGTTTAGAATATAAATGGATTATTGATCCACTTGATGGCACTACTAATTACCTTCATGGTTTGTCTCCATATTCTGTGAGCATTGCTTTGATGCATAATGACGAAGTAATACTTGGAGTAGTGTACGAAGTATCGAATGATGAATGTTTTTATGCAACAAAAGCTAAGGGTTCATTTTTGAATGGAGAAAAAATTACTTGTTCTACTAATTCAAAAATTTCTGAATCCCTATTTGTTACTGGTTTTCCGGTAAGTAGGTTTTATCGAAATAAGGAATCCTTCGAACTTCTTGATTATATAATTAAAAATTCTCATGGTATTCGTAGATTAGGTTCTGCTGCAGCAGATCTAGCTTATGTTGCTTGTGGAAGATTCGATTGCTTTTACGAATACGACCTTAAATCATGGGATGTAGCTGCCGGAAGTCTTATCGTTACCGAAGCTGGTGGAAAAGTTTCCGATTTTAACGGAGAAGATAACTATGTATTTGGAAAAGAAATTGTAGCAGCTAATTCTTTAATTTTTGTTAAAACACTTCAGATAATTGAAAAATTTATGCGTAGTAAATAATTTTTTTGTAATTTGTACATCTAAATCATTAAATATCAGAATATGAAGAAAATTATTGTGATTATTTTGGTTGTCAGTTTAAATAGCTTGGCATATTCAAATGAGCTTGATGCTTATTTTATGTATGCTGTATTTAATTCGCCCGAAAAAACCTATATCGAAACTTATATAAGTACAATCGGAAAAACTGCTGTATTTAAACAAACTGAAAGTGGTAAATATCAGGCAGAGATTGAAATAACTATGCTATTCAAACAAAACGATAGTATTGTTACATTCCGAAAATATAATCTTTTAAGCCCTGAAATTGATGATACTTTAAAGAATGTACCAAATTTTATTGACGTTCAGAGGATTCCCTTAAATAATGGTATTTATAATTTTGAACTATTAATACGAGATAAAAATACAGATAGTAAAGGGTTTCTGTTTCTAGATATTATTAAGTTAGAATTTAAAAATGAAAAAACAGAGTTCTCCGGAATTCAACTGATAGAAGAGCTTGTAGAAACTAAAAATGAGAGCGTAATTAGCAAAAACGGATACGATCTTGTGCCATACATTTCTGATTTTTATCCTGATAATTTGAATAGACTAATTTTCTACACCGAAATATATAATACTAATCTTGATTTTACTGACGATTTTTTGATTAAATATTTTGTCGAAAGATACGAAGATGGAAAAATAATTGATCAGCTAAGCAGATTTAAGAAGCAAAAACCTCAGAAAGTAATACCATTGGTAGGAGAATTGAATATTAGCGAATTATATACTGGCAATTATAATTTAGTAATAGAATTAAGAGATAGAGAAAACGAACTAATAACTAACAAGAAAATATTCTTTCAGCGAAGTAAATTTATAAATTTTGATGATGATAATAAATTGGCAGATTATGAGTTAAACCTGATTTTTGATGGAGACTTTGAAAGTGCTGATTCTTTACGTGAGTATATTGCATGTTTGTGGCCAATTGCAGGAACGAGCGAACGAAATTACATAAACTATCAGCTTAATACTGCAGAAAAAGAACACATGAAACAATTTTTCTATGAGTTTTGGCATAAATATAGTCCTAATCCAGGCGAAGATTGGAGAAGCTATAAAGCACAAGTAGATTATGTAAATAAATGGTATAAAACATCTATTTCTAAAGGTTATGAAACCGATAGAGGGCGTATTTATTTACAATACGGTACACCTAACGATATTTATAAAAGCCAGCATGAACCGAGTGCTTATCCCTACGAAATATGGCATTATTATGAGGCAGGACAACAACGTAACCGTAAATTTGTTTTTTATAACCAGTCATTGGTTGGCGAAAATTTTGAACTACTCCACAGTAATGTTATTGGTGAACTCCAAACTCCAAATTGGGAACGTTATTTAAGTAAAAGGAATAATTCATTATATAATTTCGATAATACTGAAAGTGATGACCAATGGGGTTCAAGAGCTAGAGAAGAATTCGATAAAAGATAACAAATGAAACCTACTATTCTTGAAGGTTCCATTGACAAATACATTATTTTTCCTAATGTACCTGAAACAGTTTTGTCTTACGGAAAAACTTCTATAATAATGTTAGGGGCAAGATTAAATACAAAAGAAAAAGTAATCTGCAAACAGTTAAATGCCGAAACAGCTAAAGACGAGTCCCAGAAATTGAGATTTTTACTCGAAGCTTCAATAAGTGTTAATCATAAAGGGATTGTACGAAATATTGACATCTTAAAAAGTAGAGATAACTTGTTTTTAATTCAAGAGTATGTTGAAGGAATTAGTTTTAAGAAATTTTTAAGCGGATTTAGCTTTAGCGAAAAACATAATCAAGCTTTAGCAATTCAGATAATGATTAAAATACTAGAAGCTTTAGATGCATATCATCAGACAGGTTATATACATTGTAATATTACTCCAGAAAATATTATTATATGTAATTCTGAAAACTTATTTGAAGAAGACCCTATTATAAAAATCATTAATCTTAGTCTTTCTAAAATTATTGATAGTAACGAATTTGATATTGAATTTGCAAAAAATCCATTTAACATCCTTTATAGTGCGCCTGAGTTGATTCTGAATAAGCAATATCTTGCAGTTAGTGCAACAGATATATATAGTGCAGGATTAATATTTTATGAAATGATGTGCGGAAAGCATTGTTTTATAGATGACCATCCTGCAAGAATAATTAGACATCAACTTTCATCAGAAATACTGAGTTGTAGTAAAATACCAAAACAGATATTTAGGATACTTAAAAAGGCTACTGCAAAAGAAAGTATTATTGAAAACCCTTATAAAATTCCTAATTCACAATTAGAGCAATTACTAAACAAGGGCATAACAAAAAGATATACAAGCTGTAAGGAGTTTATTAAAGATTTGAAAAATATTTAGCATTTAGGAATAGTTTAAATTAATCTACATCTTTTAATGAGAGTTGTATCCGTTCCCTTTTAAAGTCTATGCTTATTACTTTTACTTTTAAATGTTGATGAAGATTAACTACTTCGGCAGGATCTTTAATAAACCTATCTGCCATATTTGAAACATGGATAAGTCCATTTTGTTTGATCCCAATGTCAACAAAAGCTCCAAATTTGGTAATATTAGTTACTATGCCAGGTAATACCATGCCAACTTCTAAATCATCTATGTCGAAAACATTTTCGGCAAACTCAAACACCTTTATTGTTTCTCTAATATCTCTTCCGGGTTTTTCAAGTTCTTTCATAATATCAGTAAGGGTAGGTATCCCAATATTTCCATCTACATATTTGTTAAGATCAATTTTTGCTCTTAAATCCTGATTTTCTATTAATCCTAAAATATCACTACCCTGATCTGAAGCCATCTTTTCGACTATATGATACGATTCGGGGTGTACAGCTGTGTTGTCTAACAAATTCTCACCGTTACGAATTCTCAAAAATCCGGCACATTGTTCAAAAGCTTTATTTCCTAATCTAGGTACTTTTAAAAGTTGTGCTCTATTAGAAAACGCTCCGTTTTCTTTACGATAATCAACAATATTTTGAGCTAAAACAGTACCTAAACCCGAAACATAAGTTAGTAAATGACGACTTGCCGTATTCAAATCAACACCTACATTATTTACACAGCTTTCTACTACTGTATCTAGGCTTTCTTTAAGAAGTTTTTGGTCAACATCGTGTTGATATTGCCCGATTCCAATTGATTTTGGGTCAATTTTTACTAACTCAGCAAGTGGATCCATCAACCTTCTGCCAATAGAAACAGCCCCACGAACAGTAACGTCATATTTAGGAAATTCTTCGCGAGCAATAGCCGAAGCTGAATATATTGAAGCTCCATCTTCGCTTACAACAAATACTTTTATTTCTTTACTAAACCTAATTCGCTTTATAAAACTTTCGGTTTCGCGGCTTGCTGTCCCGTTACCAATAGCAATAGCTTCGATATCGTACATATCAACCAAAGATACTAATTTTCGTGTTGCAGTTCTTCTGTCTTCCTGTGGCTTATGTGGATAAATATTCTCGTTGTGCATTAAGTTTCCTTGAGCATCAAGAACTACTAGTTTACAACCGGTTCTAAAACCCGGATCTATTGCCAGTACACGTTTCTGGCCAAGAGGCGGAGATAAAAGTAATTGTTTTAGGTTTTGTGCAAATACTTCTATTGCTTCGAGGTCGGCTTTTTCTTTGCTTATATTTGCATATTCATTTTCAATTGAGGGTTTTAGAAGTCTTTTGTAGGAGTCGGAAATTGCTAGTTCAACTTGTTCGGCAGCTGCATTGTTTCGTTTTACTAACATCCTGTTTAGCGATTCTATTACACGAGTATTGTCAGGGCTAATATCAACTCTTAAAACACCTTCGTTTTCGCCTCTGCGAATTGCCAGAAGCCTGTGAGACGGACATTTGCTGAGTTTTTCGCTGAATTCAAAGTAATCCTGATATTTTTGAGCTTCTTCCTCTTTCGTTTTTACCAGTTTGGAACTTATTACTGCAGAATGGTCGAAGGCTTTACGAATAGTGTTACGTATATCCCGATTTTCGCTTATTATTTCTGCAATAATATCTCTTGCTCCCTGCAAAGCTTCGTCAGTGGTTTTTACGTTTTCGGTAACGAAATGCTTCGCCCATTCTTCAACATTACCGTCGGCTTGCTGCATTATGCGGTCAGCTAATGGTTCTAGTTTATTTTCCCTAGCTATACTTGCTTTGGTTTTGCGTTTTGGCTTATAAGGCAGATATAAGTCTTCTAATACAACAGGATCCCAACAATCAAGAATCTGTGTTTTAAGTTCTTCGCTTAGCTTGTCTTGTGAATCAATACTCTCAATAATAAAATTACGTCTTTCACTCAGTTTTACGAACTTATCGTAGTTTATTTTAATGTTTCCGATTTCTACTTCATTTAATCCACCTGTTTGTTCTTTTCTATACCTCGATATAAAGGGAATGCTCGATCCTTGTTCTAACAAGTGTATAACTGACATTACCTGTCTTGTGCTAATATCAGTGGCTTTAGATATGTGTTGAATTATTGCATCCATAATATTTGTTTTATGCAAAAGTAATTATTGTAATTAAGTATTACGCTTTGGGATATTAATAAATAAAAGAATTGTAAGCAGTAAATTCATTAAAGTTAGAATTAGAGAATTAAAGTTATGTGTTGAGATTAAATAATTGCCCATTCTTTTAGAAGGAGCAAACATGTGAGCTCTACCAAATTTATGGTAAGGAATATGGTAAACCGGTGCGTATTTCCTTATTACATTATTGCTTATAATTTTATATCCTTTGTCGTTATAAACATTAAACAAGAGTTTGTTCAATGATGAGTTTGTGTAATTTGATGATAATTGATTTAAATCGTAAACCTTTTTGAGTTGACTTTTTATTTGGTCTTCTTCGTTTATGGCATTTTGTCTTGATTGATTGAAATAATGCTTCAGAAAGTTCAGTGAGTTAAAATTATCAGTGCTAAACTGTGGGAAATGATAGTATTTATTTTGTTCATTTTTAATTATCTGTGTAGCACCTTCAGCATTGGTTTTATAAGTATCTTCAACTAAAGGAATAAAATAAAACAAATAATAATTTGCTCTGTGTAATTCTTGTCTGGTTTGGTTAAAATAGAATTCATAATCGTTATTGGTGTATTGATTAACACATAATGCTTCAAATGCCCAACGAGACGCAATAGGTTCAGCAATTAAAGGTACATATTCTTCGTTTTTTAGATATTGAGGCAGGTTATTATAGTCAATTACTAATCCGCTAAGCATAAGTTGTGGTATAATTAAAGCAGGTACAAGTAAATAAACTAAAGTAGCGGAGCGTATCCATTTTGATAAAACCAAACCTGTGAGGCTGCCGAATAATGTTGTAAGAAAAACTATTATAAAATATCTTGTAAAGAGACCATGGATACTGAGAAAACTTAGGAAGCCGGTCGTAAAGATAAGTGATGCAATAGCAGCCCAAAATACAGCTTGCAATAGCTTTGAAAACAAATATGCTTTTTGTGATTTGTCAATAATAATATCAGTGGGTCTAAACTCTGAATCTCCGTTAATATACGTTCCTGTGCTAACCATACCTGTAAATAAAGCTGCAACAATAAGCATTAAAATAGCTGCCGGAAGATTAGGGTTGTGGAACAATGTATAGGGAGTGCTGCCTGCTCGTGAAATCAAACCAATTAGTACTATCAGAATAATCGGAAGAGATAGGTTCATTAGAAATGTCGAAATTTTGAGAAAACTGCGTTTAAAATCTCTTTGCAGATAGGTAATTGTTTTTTTTATAAAACTTCCTTGTTTTGAGACTCTTTCTTGTTCAGTGCTTGATTCAGAATTTACTGATAGAACATGTTCTTTAAGGTAATACTCATACCATGTTTCTGACTTTATTCGTCTTTTGTTATTGTATTCAAATTCTAATATTTTAAATAAATCATCGGGTTTGTACGAACCGCAAGCCGGACAATTTAAACCTGTGTTATCGGCAATTTCTGCAATGTTCCTAAAATACCCGGGAGCCTCGGCAGGTGTTCCATAATATACAGGATAACCACCTTTGTCAATAAGGAGTATTTTATTGAAACGGTTTAATAATTCAAACGAGGGTTGATGTAAACTTGCAATTACAATTTTCCCATTATTACAAATATTATTAATTACATCAGCAATTTTTATTGCATCACCCGAAGAAAGCCCGCTTGTAGGTTCATCAAGGCATAGAATGTCAACTTCGCGTAAAAGTTCTATAGCAATACTTAATCTTTTACGTTGCCCTCCACTAAGCTCTGATTTTAAGTTATTACCGATTTTTTGTTCCCTCACTTTACTAAGCCCTACAAGTTGCAATATTTCTTCATTATTATATGATGAAAGTTTTTGCTTACAAGCCTTAATCAATTTTCTTCTGTCCTTAAGCATCTGACTAGGGGTAAACTCAGGTATAAGAGCATCTTCTTGGGGTACATAAGCAGTCTGGAAGTCCTTAATTTTGTTTTCGGATGAACTAAGAGTAATGCTATTTTTCACGGGCAATAAATTGCATATAAGTTTTAGAAATGTACTTTTGCCGGCACCGCTTGTTCCTAAAACTGCGAGTGAATCACCCGAATTAAGCCTCAAAGATGTTGGGTAAAGTATTTGTTTTTTCCGGATCTTGTAGCTTATGGAATTTATTTGTAAACAAAAACTATCTCCTGAATTTGTACTTAACGAATCGCTTATTATATCCCATGTATATTTGCCTTCTTCTGTTTCTATTAAAGCTCCTCGAGGGATTATTGTGAATTCTCCTTCAAACAATACCTTACCGTTTATATATAACTCTGAACTTCGGCTTTGTAGAATATAAATGTTTTCGTAAGGCTTAAATGCAATAAAGGAATCAAAATTCTTTATCAAGTTCTTATCTAAAAGACTTTCAAGTTCTCCGCATGTAAAGTTTTTTATGTTTAAATATATTTTAGGGGGTATTTCCAGGGCACCGGCAACAGCTTGCAAAAATTCTAATGACCATTTTGTTAATTTCGATAACGAATATGTAAATGAAATAAGATGGATGAGTAATTCTATTCTTTGTTCAATTTTATTTTGTTTGTTTATCTCACTGCAAATCCTTAGTATTTTTACAGAATTAAGTGATACTTTTTTAAAACCCTTTTCCGAATTATGTTTTTCAATTAATTCATAAAAAAGTTTTTTAGCATCTCCCTTTGAACGAGAAGGAACGTGGATGTTTAAGTAATTATCGAATACGGTTTTGGAGCGTTCCGACAAATTTTCTTCGCTACCTGCCACCACAATAGCAAAAAGCCTGATTAATGCTTGTTGAAGTTCCCGCGTTTGCATGATATAAAACTAATACATTTTTAGGAAATTTTCCCAATTGTTGTTGACTTATTTTCTTTAGCAAAATTTAGTTGCCATTAAAAATGTTTGATATTTTTGCAATCTAATGCTTTTGGATGTATAGAACTATTTTGGATTCGGTAATTTAAATAATCTTGGGTTTATACCTTAGGTTATCTTTTCTGTTTTATATTAGACATATACATGTCTAACTATATTTCTATTATTTATTAATTTTCAAATTAAATATCATGAGTACAGAAAATAAATCAATTCACGAATTCGATTTTAGCTTAACCCGTATTATTCATGCACAACAATTATCAGTTAATAAAATTTGCATTTGACAGAACAGCTTCATAATTTGAAAATGTTAGTGATAATATTTACAAATTATTGCATTTCCATGAATAAAAATATGGTCTTTTTTAATGAAAATCTTGAGTTTTTAATGAATAGACATAGTTATCCTATGCTTATCAATTTTT
>Ga0334901_1000684_pt1 | contig 43449 bp, 41 predicted proteins | sample GraSluR3_MG_3_FD_207216 | JGI IMG/M metagenome (GOLD analysis project Ga0334901, IMG submission 207216) | Sludge microbial communities from methane-producing bioreactor in Wageningen University, Netherlands - Granular Sludge_15_08-R3 | ecosystem: Engineered > Bioreactor > Anaerobic >...
GTGCAGGGAGATCATCTCCCTGCCCGCCGGAGGCATCTTTATGTGCGGTTGTTTCATGTCTCCGACGGGCAAGGGGACAGATTCCCCTTGCATCCCCCGTTGCGCCACGGGCCTTTCGGTCAGCTGATTTCGTTCGGGCGTACGGGGCATGTTTTTATGGTACGCCCTTGCGTGGCGGCACAAGGCCGCACAACGCGCCTCACGCCGGATCAGGCCGCACGCGGCGTGCGTGTTGAGGGTGCAGGGAGATCATCTCCCTGCCTGTCGGAGGCGTCTTCATGTGCGGTTGTTTCATGTCTCCGACGGGCAAGGGGACAGATTCCCCTTGCATCCCCCGTTGCGCCACAGGCAGTTCGGTCAGCTGAGTTCGTTCGGGCGTACGGGGCAGATTTTTATGGTACGCCCTTGCGTGGCGGGACAAGGCCGCACAACGCGCCTCACGCCGGATCAGGCCGTAAGCGGCGTGCGTACTGAGGGTGCAGGGAGATCATCTCCCTGCCCGCCGGAGGCATCTTTATGTGCGGTTGTTTCATGTCTCCGACGGGCAAGGGGACAGATTCCCCTTGCATCCCCCGTTGCGCCACGGGCCTTTCGGTCAGCTGAGTTCGTTCGGGCGTACGGGGCAGATTTTTATGGTACGCCCTTGGGTGGCGGCGCAAGGCCGCACAACGCGCCTCACGCCGGAGCAGGCCGCACGCGGCGTGCGTGTTGAGGGTGCAGGGAGATCATCTCCCTGCCCGCCGGAGGCGTCTTTAGGTGTGTTTGTTTCATGTCTCCGACGGGCAAGGGGACTGATTCCCCTTGCATCCCCCGTTGCGCCACGGGCAGTTCGGTCAGCTGAGTTCGTTCGGGCGTACGGGGCAGATTTTTATGGTACGCCCTTGCGTGGCGGGACAAGGCCGCACAACGCGCCTCACGCCGGAGCAGGCCGCGCGCGGCGTGCGTACTGAGGGTGCAGGGAGATCATCTCCCTGCCCGCCGGAGGCACTTCAGATATGATTGTTTATGTCTCCGACGGGCAGGAAGGGGTTATGGAGTCTAGGTGGCGGGTGCCGGATGACGGGGTTCTGACTTGGCGGAATCCGGCAGCGTGCGGGGCAGTGTGATGACAAAGGTTGTACCTTTGCCCGGTTCGGACCCCACGGAGATGGAGCCCCCGTGCTGCTGTACGGTCTGTGATGCCACGAAAAGGCCTATGCCGGTACCTGCGGCACCTTTGGAGGAGAAGAAGAGCGTGAACAGCTTTTCGCGCGTTTCTCTGTCCATGCCCACCCCGTTGTCGGTGATACAGAATTCCACCCTGTCCGGCAGGCCGCTGACGGCCATGTGTACTGCATGTTTTTTGTCCGGAGCCCGGTCTGCCGTACAGGCTTCCACGGCATTTTCCAGCAGGTTTACAAATGCGGAGGAAAGTGCGCCGGCATCGGCTTCAAATGTTCCTGCATCGGGAGCAACTTCGATGGTAAAGCGTACTTTCTGCGCTTCAGCCTTGGGTCTGACAAGTGCGGCCACTTCAGGAGCAAAATGCGAAGCCAGAACGACTTCCCAGTTCAGCTCACGTTTTTTTGCATAGTACAGCAGGTCGAGCACCATTTTGCGCAGCCGGTCTGTCAGGTGTCTGATATCTTCGTAGCTGTCGTGTACCCGCTCGGTATTGTTGCGTTCCAGCCCGGAACCAAGCCTGTATATGCCCCCGTCCAGAGCGGTAAGCAGCCCTTTGATGCCGTGTGCGGTTGAACCGAGCAGCAGGCCGAGGTTGGAAAGTCTGTCCTGCAGCTTGCGCAGCTCCGTGATGTTGGTCGACATTTCCATCACTTCCGTGATGTTGCCTGCGGCATCGCGCAGGGGGGCCGTCCAGACAAGCACGTTGTACTGCTCGCCGGAGCGTGACGTGACCACGGTTTCATACTGATGCGGCTGGCCGTCGTTAAAGGTGCGTTGCACGGGGCAGCCGGTACAGGGCGTCTGGCGGTGTACAAATACTTCGTGGCAGAAACCTCCCACGGCGTCTCCGAAATCTTCACGGAACCTGCGGTTGGCCTCCACCACTCTGAACTGTTTGTCCTGAACGGTGATGTAGCAGGGGGCTTCGTCGAAAAGCTGGCCGTAGCGGTGGCGGGTAAGGCGCAGTTCTTCGTGCAGCCGGCGTGCTTCAGATGTATCGACCGAAATTTCCAGCACCAGTTCCACTTCGCCGTCATTGTCGAGAATGGGGGCGGTGTGCACCAGCACGGGAATACCTTTGCCGGTCTTGTCCACCAGCATTTCTTCGGTGCGGCTGCCGCGTCCTTCGCGTATGGCGGTCAGCACGGGGCATCCGTTACTGTCTTTATCCCGCCCGTAGTAGGCTTCCCAGCTCTGGTGGCCCACCAGATTGCCCAGTTTTTCTCTGTACAGATCGTTTGCGGCGATGATTTCCAGATAGCGGCTGTGCACAGCCACAAAGCAGGGCAGTTCGTTGAACACGCCGCCCAGCGTGCTGTCCATGGCGTTAAGCAGCGCTTTGAGACCCACGGAAAACCCGTCCATCATCTGCTGGGCGGCCAGCTGCCGTTCGGCCTCCACCAGTCGTGCGGACTGCTCGCGTACTTTGTTTTCCAGGTTTTCAGTGTATTCGCGCAGCTGGTTGCGCATGGAGATGCGTTCATGAGCCCTGTTCAGGGCAATTTCCAGCACGTCGTCGTTGATGGGTTTGGTGATGAAGTCCGTGGCGTCCTGTTTCAGGCTCTGGATGGCCAGCTGCATGTCACCATGGCCGGTGATCATGATGACTTCCACATCGGGGGCGATGTTTTTGACGCGTTTGAGCAGATCAAGACCGGAAAGTCCGGGCATCTTGATATCTGTAAGAATGATGTCCGGACGCGACTGGTCGAACAGTCGCAGGGCCTCTTCTCCGGTGGCGGCCACGGATACATTGTACCCGGCATCGGCCAGCGAAAGCCCGAGGACGGTGCGTATACCTTCCTCGTCATCTACCAGCAGGATGGAATGGCTCATGGGTTCTCCTCGGCGCATAGCAGCGCGTTCCGGCCTGTTCCGCAGAACAGGGCCGGCAGTTGCGTCGGGACGCCCCCCCGCGGAGCGCGTCCCGGCGTGCTATTCGTCGTCGGAGGCCTGTGCGGCCTGTGAGCGCTCCTGCTCTCCCAGAGTCTGCCGAATGATCTCAAGCAGTTTGTTGGGATCAAAAGGCTTTTTAAGCGATGCAACGGCATTGCGTATGGCCAGATGTATGCCGGAAAGCCCGCTGATGACAATGACCGGAGTATCTTTGAATGCCGGTTCCTTGGTCATTTTGCGGTAAAAGCGCGGCCCCCACTCGTTGGGCATTTCCAGATCCAGCGTCACGAGATCGGGTTTTTCGCGCTCCAGCACGGCCATTGCGTCCGCCCCGTCAGAGGCGGAGCACGTGGCGTAGCCGTTGTCGCTCAGGATATCCACAAGATATTTGACGATATACGGGTCGTCGTCAACAATCAGAATCTTGTGCGGCATTGCAGCTCTCCTTGTCTTCCCTGTGCCTCTTTGCGTCCTGCTCGTGCGAAGCAAGCACGGTGCGGACAGTGTTCAGCAGCTTTTCGGGGCACGGCGGTTTTTCCATGTATGCCTGCGGCGGCGGCAACTGCCCCTGCGCCACGCCTATCATGGCAAGCGCGTGGGCAAAAGTGCCTGCACCCACAGCCGACAGCATTATGACCGGCACATTGCACAGTACAGGGTCAGAACGCAGGCCCCGGTACATTTCCAGTCCACCCTTGCGGGGCATCATCACATCCAGCACCACAAGGTCGGGTTTTTTGGTGCGGGCCTTTTGCAGCCCTTCGCTGCCGTTGCGGGCGGCTTCCACTGTGTAGCCGCCCGTTTCGAACAGCGTCTTCAGGTAAAACCTGAAGCTCATTTCATCATCTACAACAAGAATGTTCTGCGGCATGGCCGCCTCCCGCGGAAGGGCTAGGCTGCCACTTTGTCGGGATGCACCACGCTGGCCACCGGACACGCCGAGCGCAGTACCACCTGCTCTACGGTGCTGCCGATTTCGGCCTGGTCGGGATTAACTTCCTTGGTGTGATGCGCCATGACCACAAGGTCGGCCTTGCGTTCTCTGGCGTATTTCAGAATCTCGACATAGGGAGTGCCCTCCCAGATATCGACCTGATAGTTGTCAAAGTCGCCCATGTGGCTCAGGTAGCGTTCCTGCATCTGGGCGTGGGCTTTTTCCAGTGTGCGTTCCAGCTCTGCCTGACCGGGAAAAACCCCCAGCCGTGACGCATTGATGTCGAACGCATGGAAGAGGTAAAGCCGGGCGTTCACTTCTCTGGCGGCGCTCAGGGCAAACTTGAATGCCGAATCCGCCGCTTTGGAGAAGTCTGTGCAGAAAACGATGTTCGAGAACAGGTTCCAGCAGGTGGTGCAGGGACGGTTGACAATAAGCACCGGACAGCGGGCCACGCGGGCCACGCGCTGCATGGTGTTGCCGATGATGCTGCGTGTGCGTGCGGCGCCCGGATCGTCTTCACGCGTGTTTGCGCCCATGACAATCAGATCCACGTCATTCTGGCGGGCAAAGCGCAGCACTTCGGTGTGCGGCACCCCAACAGCCAGTTCTATGCTGGTGTTTTTTTCAAAACCTTCCATCTGTTCGGCGTAGGTGCTTTGCAGTTCTTCCACCACCCAGTCGCGGTAATCGCCGTCGGCGTGTTCTTCTTCGCCGGAGCGAAGGTCACGCACCATGTGGCTGAAGCCGCGGCTGGGTACGCCCATCACATGGAACACATACAGCTTGGCACCGTTGCGCCGCGCCAGATCAAAAGCAACTTTTGCCGCGTTGTCACAGGCCGGAGAAGCAGAAGTGGCGAAGAGGATTTTTTTGAACATATGCTACCTCCTGAGGCTGCATTGCTGGGAGCCACCCTGGAAGCCTATCTCCCAGGCTATGCCTTCGATGACGTCGAACAGGCTGAATGCGGTTTCGCAGTGCAGTACATCCGGCCTGTCGCCAAATACGGTATGTTTCACGCCGCCCAGCGTCAGGGGCATATCGAGCAGCCGGTCCAGAGGGATGAACCGCAGCTCGTGCTCCGTTGCGCCATGTCCGTCCGTGCCCCGCAGGGTGGTGAAGGTCTGTACCGCGGGATTTCCGGGAAACCCCGTCAGCTCTATGGTCCGTGTCAGTTGCAGCAGACCGAATGCCGGTGTGCGGCATCCGTTCTGCGGTGCATTGCGTACTTCGGCCAGTGCGGTCTGCAGAAAAGGACTTATGCGTGCCAGATCAGGGTATCGTTGCAGCATCTGCATGACGCTGCGCAGGGTTACTCCTTCTTCCAGCCGGACCACACTGCCCAGCCAGCCCAGCGGGTCCTGCGCTGCGCCGCCTTGGTGCGGCTGCAGATGCCCTGTAGTGCTGATGCTGACGGTGTGCATGTGCAGTCTTCCTTTACGAGGGCCACGGCTTGTGGCAGCCGCCGCAGTTGGCTGGGCCTTTGCCCGCGGATTGATGACAGCCCATGCACTGGCGATGGTAGGCCCGGCGCAGCGGAGTGCGTTTGCCCTGCGCTTTCACGGCGTGGCAGTCGGCACAGGGCACGCCTTCGCTGGTTACTTCCAGCGACTGTTTGCCGTCTTCTTCGCCGTGATGACAGACCGCGCAGTCGTTGAGACCGGCTTTTTCGTTATGCGCATCGTGGTCGAAGACCGCTGCCGGACGTGTAAGCGGTTCCAGCGCACTTGTTGATACGGTGATGATGCCGTCGGGCATGGCCGCCAGCGCGTATGAAACGGCGGCGGTCAGCACGGCGAGGACAAAGAACGTGCGTCGCAGCATATGACCTCCCTGCACCGCGCCTATTCGGCGCCGGGCTTTTCCATGCATTCGTAGATGAGGTCGCCCAGAAATTTGAGCGACATGCCCAGCTCGTAGTGATGGACAATGTCTTCCAGCCCGCCGTGGCAGTTGTGGCAGGGGGCTATGATGACGCCCACTTCAGTGCGTTTGAGCTGCTCCGCCTTGGCGCGGTTGCCTTCCACACGTACGTTTTTGAACGGGGGACCGCAGTTGATGACTCCGCCGCCCGCACAGCAGCACAGGTTGTGCTCGCGGTTGGGGGTCATTTCCACCACGTTGGGACACAGGAAGCTGACCACCTCGCGCAGTTTTTCCGTCAGGCCGCGGCCGCGGATGATGTTGCACGGATCGTGGATGGTCACAGGCTCTTCAAACTGTTTGGCCAGCTTGATTTTGCCCTGAGTGAACAGCTCCCAGAAAAACTCCACGGAATGAACCACGGGTACGGGGTGCCATTTCCAGCCCAGCCAGCGGTTGCCCACATCGTAAATGGACCTGAAGGCATGGCCGCATTCGCCCATGACAATACGTTTTACCTTAAGGCGCTGTGCCGTTTCAAAGTGGGCCCGTTTGACCCTACCCATTATTTCATAATCACCTGAAAACATGGCCATGTCGCTGTTGTCCCAGCCGGGAGTCTGGGGCAGCGTCCAGTTTACCCCGGCCTGATCAAAAATGACACCGGCCTGATAGATGAGCTGTGTGCGGAATTTAGGCTCCGGTGCGATGACCGAATACATGATGTCCGCCCCTTCTTTTTCTATGGGAAAGCGGACTGTGGGTATTTCATCGCGGGCTTCTTCTTCCTGCCACTGCAGGCTGTCTATCCACTCGTCTTCTTTGACCCACATCTGGTTCATGGTGCCGGAATGGCTGTGTGCGGTATCCTGAATGTACAGCGGCGTGACACCCAGTCTGTGGCAGATGCGGCGCACGGTGCTCATTATGTATCCGGTGTCTATGCCAACCGGACAGTAGTGGGTGCAGCGGCGGCACAGATTGCATTCGGTGTAGGCCAGCTGCGCCATCAGATAGATATCGTCAGGGGTGAGCCTGCCTTCCGAGCGCAGGATTTTCCACATGGTCTGTTCCACCTTGCCCACGGGCGAATAACTGGGGTCGCCGTCGTGCGAAAGGTAGTAATGACAGGCGGGAGCGCACATGCCGCAACGCATGCATGTTTCGGCATACACTTTAAGCCGTGCGCCGGTTTCGCCCTGAATGACGCTTTGGATGACGCTCTGAATGCGGTCCGGGGTAAGCGCCGCTATGCCGCGCTTCAGCCCTTCGTCCTCAATTTTCCGGTCGGCAATGCCCATTTTGCAGCCTCCTCAGGGATTTACCAGTCGCGGCACTGGCGTACGCCGCCAAATTCCGAGCCCATGTATGCGCGAGTAAAGGGAATGAACAGCGCATGGCTGAGCCGTGTGAACGGGATGGCCACCAGCACCGCCTCGCCAGAGAGCACATGCAGGGTGCTCAGTATCAGGTTGTCGCCCACCAGATGCGTGGCCATGAATCCGGTGAGAAACGGCAACGCCACGATGCCCAGCGCCACCCAGTCTGCAGGGCGGGTGACAAAGCGCACATTGGCATTGAACAGCCTGCGGTAGGCAAAAAACAGGCATATGCCCAGCACCGCAAGGGTCATGATATCCGCCACGGGGTCGGGCAGGCTCCAGAAATCAATGCCGAAGGCGTAGTCCCACAGCACCACGTGCGATGAAAGGAAGATGGCCACGGCGAAAAAGCAGATGTGAAAGATGAATGTGAGCACCGTGACCGCGGGGTTTTCGCGCCAGCCGATGCTGCCGAAGGGGATTATCCAGTGCATGATGGAGCGCAGGCTGTATTTCCAGCTCATGTACGCCACGGCGGAACCGTCTTTTTTTTGCGCCAGACGCACCATGGAAAAAATACGGTAGGCGCTGCCCGCAATGAATACGGCCCATGCCGCCCATGCAAGCGGCCCCGAAACAAAGTTGTAGAAAGCCGTCACGACTGCCTCCCTTGCTATTGGAGTTGCTTTACGATGCGCACAGCCTTGCCGTTGCGCACACCCCGCAGCAGCAGTTTGCGGCCGTCAGGACTGAAAACGGGGTCAAAGGCCGTGTCGAATGCTTCGGCGGCGGGGGCGCCGTCCAGCAGTACGACGTATTTCCCGTTGCGTTCCACGCGTGCCGCCACGCGGGTTCCGTCGGGGCTGAAGACAGGCTGCCACGCCATGTCATAGGTGCCGCGCCACGGTTTGCCGTCCACCACAACCTGCCAGAGCGTGTTGTTGTCGCTGGCCAGTGCGGCGGCTCTGTCTCCGGAAGGGGAAAGAACCATATCTGTCACCACAGGGGCGCGGAACGTCCAGGGAGTGTCATCCAGAGAGACGGTGAACATGCCGTATTCCGGCGCAACCACGGCCCACAGGTGGCTGCCGTCCGGACTGTAGCGCAGGTTCCAGCACTGTGCATTGCGTGCCTTCCACAGCATCTGTCCGTCCAGAGCCACGCCCCACATGCCGTTCTGACGCACGGGAGCCGCCACACCGCCCGATGAAGGGTGAAAGCAGGGTTCCCAGACGCACTGGTAGTTGATTGTCCACGGGGTGCCGTCCACCGCGATGGTGTAGTCGTGCAGATTGCGGCGGACCTGCACCGCCACGCGGCGTCCGTCGGCGGAAAAGACAGGAGTCCAGCAGTTTACAAAATTCACGGGCCAGGCTTCGCCGTTTACAGCCACGCTGTATATGCCTTCCTGAAACGTGGCGACATCCGCCTGTCCCATGGAGCGGGTCTGCACAACGGCTGCCGTCTTGCCGCCGGCGGGGCTTATACAGTAGTTGTTGGCGTTTTCGTACAGGGTTTCCCACGGGGTGCCGTTCAGCACCATGCCGTATTCACCGTCCTGCTGCGCGGGGGCGGCAATATCGCCGGAAGGGCCGAACATGGTGCTCCACAGGTAGCCGTAATGCCCCGGCCATGCCTCTTCTTCCACCAGCATGGTCCATTCGCCGTCTTCCTGCACCAGAGCGGTAAGCCTGCCGTCCGGCGAAAAGCGGGGCAGCCATATCTTGTCGTAGGTGGCTTCCTGTGTCTGGTCGTTGATCCGCAGCGAAAATGTGGTTTCATCAAGCGCCGTCACAGCGGCAAAACGCTCGCCGTCGGGCGACGCCTGCAGCTCTTCCTGCCACAGGTGACCTTCCTGCGGAGCGGTCGAGGCCATGATGGTGCGCTCTCCCGATTCCCAGTCCCATGCGTCTGGCAGTTGCATGTCCGCCTCCTTCTTCCGCCGTATCACGCAGAACGTGTGCTGTTGTGCAGAGTGATTTAATGGTGTGATGTTTTTCCGTTATTTCATAACTCTATCTTTTGGGTAGACATAGCATAAAAAACCATTTTGTGAAGCTTTTATTTGATTTTATATAACTATACTGTAGTGGTGGAGTATTTATGTATACCAATGTGGTAGTAAATAGTGTGTGTAAAAATGCATACTATACCTGTTTGGTATAGAATTATGTGTTCCGCTTTCTGCAAGACGCTTTTTCGTTGCATGCGTTATTTTGTGTTTTGTTGCGTGCTGCTTTGTTTCAGCTCTTAGAACAGGGGGTGTTTTACGGTGCGGCAGATTTTTCAGGTATGCAGCGTTGCGGGACCGGCAGTGGGCGGGCGGTGAGCTGCATGCATGGCGCAGCGGGCGGGCAGGCATTAAGCCGTTTCTTTTATCCGCCGGTAACACGGCGCAGGTGTGCGCCTCTGCACAACCGGAGGCGGGGGGGCGTATGTGTGCCCCGTTGCCGGGCACGGCGCGCACCGCAGGTTGGTTGCAGTGTCGGATTGAAACAGTATGAACAGAAAATGCAACGGGACCGGAAGGCGGTGCCGTTGCATGAGGCTAAGCGCAGAAAGGACGGGCCAAGGGGCGGAATTACATGAGGCGGGCGCCGTCGGGGACGGGCGCGTCCGGCGCGATGAGGACGATGCCGCCCTCGTGGTCTGCAAATCCGGTAACAAGGCATTCGGACATGAAGGGGCCGATCTGTTTGGGCGGGAAGTTGACAACGGCGACAATCTGTCTGCCTTCAAGCTGCTGCGGAGTGTAGTGCGCGGTTATCTGTGCACTTGACCGGAGCGTGCCGATTTCAGGGCCGAAATCCACCCACAGGCGGTAAGCCGGTTTGCGTGCTTCGGGAAAGGGTTCTGCGCGGCGGATGGTGCCTGCGCGCAGCTGTACCTTGTCAAAGTCGTTCCAGCAGATCTGTTCCATGCTGTCCTCCGCGCCGCGTACACGGCATGACAAAACAGCGGAGCCGTAACGGCTCCGCTGCATCGTGTGTCAGTTTTTGAGGCTGTGAATGGGCGCGGGCATCCGTCCGCCCAGCCTGATGAATTTTTCCGATCCGCCGCTGCCGGGTACAGGCATGATGGCGGATTCGCCCAGCAGCCCCCCGAAGGAGACCGTATCGCCCGCTTTTTTGCCGGGAACGGGTATGATACGAACTGCCGTGGTCTTGTTGTTGATCATGCCTATGGCCATTTCGTCGGCAATGATGGCCGCGATGGTGGCCGCGGGGGTGTCGCCGGGAATGGCTACCATGTCCAGCCCCACGGAGCACACGCTGGTCATGGCTTCCAGTTTTTCCAGCGTCAGCCGTCCGGTGGCTGCGGCCTCGGCAATGTTGAGGTCTTCGGAAACGGGGATGAACGCGCCGGAAAGGCCGCCCACGTGCGAGCTGGCAAAAGCGCCGCCTTTTTTCACGGCATCGTTGAGCATGGCCAGCACGGCAGTGGAACCGGGCACGCCGATGGAAGCAAGGCCGACGCTCTGGAATATTTCGCCGACGGAATCACCCACCTGCGGCGCGGGGGCCAGTGAAAGGTCTGCCACCCCGAAAGGCACCCCGAGGCGCTCGGCCACTTCGCGGCCGATGATTTCGCCCACGCGGGTCACCTTGAACGCCGTACGCTTGATGACTTCGGCAATGTCGCCCAGAGACCTATCACCGCTCTGCATGGCACGGTCTATGGCTTTTTTGACCACGCCGGGGCCGCTTACCCCCACGTTGATGACCACATCGGGTTCGCCCGTGCCAAGATAGGCGCCGGCCATGAAGGGAACATCCTGCGGTATGTTGGTAAAGACCACCAGCTTGGCGCAGCCGATGCCGTCACGGTCGGCGGTGCGGCCGGCAATCTGCACAATGGTGTCGCCCATCAGTGCCACGGCATCCATGTTGATGCCGGAGCGCGAAGACCCCACGTTGACCGAGGAACACACCCTGCCTGTGGTGGCCAGGGCTTCGGGCAGGGCGTCTATAAGCGCCCTGTCGCCTTTGGTCATGCCTTTTTCCACCAGCGCGGTGAATCCGCCCAGAAAGTCAACACCGGCGTTGCAGGCAGCCTTGTCAAGCACCTGCGCGGCGCGCACCATGTCGTCAGGGCCGAAAGGCGCTCCCACAACGGCCATGGGGCTTATGCTGATGCGCTTGTTCACAACGGGTATGCCGTATTTTTCGCCCACTTCGTCGCAGGTGGCCACCAGATGCTCTGCATAGCGGCTGATTTTGTCCTGCACGCGGGTGGCGAAACGGTCGAAATTGTCGCTGGCGCAGTCGAACAGGCTGATGCCCAGCGTTACGGTGCGCACGTCCAGATGCTCGTTGCGGAGCATGTCCAGCGTGCTGATTACTTCGCGATCGGTAAGCATTGTATATCCTTGCTGGTATGATGCGCCTATACGGGCAGCACGCGGTGTATGGCTTCAAAAATATCGCGGTGTTGCAGACTTACGCGCACACCCAGTTCCGCCGCCTTGTGTTCCAGCGCGGTTCTGAACTCTGCATTGTTTACAGAATGCGGCACGGAAATTTCGAACATGATGAGCGCATTGCCTGTATTCTGCCGTTTGATGGCCTTCAGGTTTTCAATGTTTACACCGCATCCGCTCATGACGCCCGTGATGCCGGAAACAAGTCCCTTGCTGTCGGGGCCGTCCAGTGTGACAACAAACGGGTCGGACTGCTGCGCCGCACCGGCGCCTGCTTCATGTTCGCGTATGAAGCAGCCCAGCCCCTGCCATGCCATGTGCGTGGTCAGCGCATCGCGCAGCGCCTCCACGGTGAGGCGTTCGGGAAGACCGGCTATGAACAGCGCCGCGAACGCTCCCTCAAGAATGGTCTGGCTGACCTCTACAATATCGCAGTCAAGTTCATGCAGACGCTGCGCCACGGTGTTCACTATGCCGGGGCGGTCACGTCCGATGATGGAAACGACAACTTTGTTCATGTCGGGTCAAACTCCCTTGTATATTGGATGTGCCACAGTGCAGCGGCGGGCGGCGGCTGTCAAGCGGCAGCGGCAGCCCCCCGCGGGGAAGTAAGCTCTGCTGTCGTGTCCCGCGGGGACATTGCGCAAAAAAAGTCATGTGGGAGCACCGTGCATGCTGTATACCGCTGCAAAGGGAAACAGCATTATGCAGGAACACGCGCACGAGACATACCGCATGCGTATCATGCGGGCCATACTGTGGCTGGAAGAGCATATGAACGAGGCTGTGAGTCTTGATGATATGGCCGCGCAGGCTCATTTTTCACCGTATCACTTCCACCGGATATTCCGCGGAGTGGCGGGAGAATCGGTGATGGCCTACATACGGCGGCTGAGGCTGGAAAAGGCGGTGCACCGTCTGGCTTACGGCAGCGCTTCAGTGACCGATATCGCCTTTGATGCCGGATACGAAGCGCATGAAGCATTCAGCAGAGCTTTCAGGGCACAGTTCGGCATGTCTCCCTCCGCGCTGCGCAGGCATGTGCGAAAAGCGGGAATGATTCCCGCCGGAGTTCTGGGAGAATCCGCCATGACCAAAGTGGTAGCCGGTTTCACGTTGGAAAGTCTGGGGCTGGAGCCTGAAGTGAAGGTTCTGGCTCCTGTCCGGGTGGCCTTTGTCAGACACACCGGCCCGTATGCGCAATGCGAGGCCGCCTGGAAAACCCTGTGCGACTGGGCGTTTCCGCAAGGGCTGGTGACGGCACAGACACAGTTTATGGGCATCTGCTACGATGACCCCGAAGTGACCGCACCGGATAAAATCCGTTACGATGCCTGCATATCGGTGCCGGATAATGTGCAGGCTGAGCATCCTGTGGCCATACGCGAGGTGGAAGGCGGCGAATATGTATGCGCCGTGTGGAAAGGCCCCTACACAGGGTTGACCAATGCCTATGCCGCGTTGTGCGGGCAATGGGGCGGCCGTTCCGGCAGAGAATTCCGCGCAGCGCCCAGTGTCGAGGTGTATCTTAATGACTGCACATCAACGCCGGAACAGGAGTTGCTGACGGAAATCCGCATGCCGCTGATGCCGCGCTGAGGGCGGCTGTGAACAGAATATGCCCGCGGTTCTGCCGCGGGCTTTTTTACGGCTGGTCAGGGGTTGGTCAGGGGGCAGCTCACATGCCTTCGCCCAGCGCGCGCACGGGGGCATGGCGGGGGCATGTGACCAGATGGTCGTTGACCATTCCGGTCGCCTGCATGAGCGCATACACAATGGTGCTGCCCACAAAATTGAAGCCGCGTTGCTTCATGTCCCTGCTTATGCGGTCGGACAGCGGAGTGGCGGCGGGCACCTCTTCTATGCTCCGCCATTGGTTCTGTACGGGACGTCCCCCGGTAAACCGCCATATGTAGCTGTCATACGAGCCGAATTCTTCCTGCACTCTGAGAAAGGCACGGGCGTTGCGCACCGCCGAGGCTATTTTCAGCCTGTTGCGGATGATGCGCGTATCCTGCTGCAGGGCGGCCATGCGCGATTCGTCAAAAGCCGCCACGGCTGCGGGATCGAATCCGGCAAATGCGCTGCGGTAGCCTTCGCGCCTGCGCAGGACTGTCAGCCAGCTCAATCCTGCCTGCGCCCCTTCCAGTACAAGAAACTCGAAATGTCTGCGGTCGTCGCGTACCGGAACGCCCCACTCGTGGTCATGGTACGCTGTTTCCTCCGGTGTTCTGGCCCACGGGCAGCGCGTATCGTGCGCAGGCGCATTCATGGGCCGACCGCCTTCAGCACAAGCTGCGCCGTACCGGCAGCGCCCCGCGTGAGCACTGCATGCCGCGTGTCGGTGATGAACAGCAGCCTGCCGCCGGAGCGGATTTCTGCTGCCACCGCATAGCTGTGGCGGGGGTCGATGCTTTGCGGGTCATAGGCCACGCGGAATGCATACGGCGGCGGACCGGCAAGGGCCATGGTCTGCACTCCGAGCGCCTGTGCGGGAGCATCGGCACGCGAAACATCAAGCAGCCGTACGGTCAGTTCCGCATCCGGCGGCAGTATGATGCGTTCTCTGTACAGCACTGAGCCGCTGACTGTTCCGAGATTGTCAGGCGCGGGGGTCTCCGTCTTCTGTGCGGCGGCACAAGCCGTCAGCAGCAGGGCCGCGGCGCAAAGCATTGCGGCGCATATGACGGTGCGGACTCTGCTGTGCAGGGCCGCCAGTGCAGCGGGCAGGGCAGCGGACAGTGGTGTGGCCATGGTCATTCTCCCTTGCAAAGAGTACAGGCACACGGCGTGTGCCGTGTAAATATATACCATATGCGCGGCGCCGGAAAAAGCTCCCGTCCGGCTACAGCACTTCGTACACCTTGGTCTTGCCGTTGCTGAACACAAGCCGGAAGTACCGGCTGATATCCTCGTTGGAACCGTCGTTGACAAGCAGTTGCAGTGCCATGCTGTTGTATACGGTCCTGTCCACGACCAGAATCATCCCCTGATCCTTGTCGATGACAAAATGTCTGCCGCTGAAATGCGGATACTGGTGATTGACAACCCGGGTACCCTCAAACACGGTCAGGGATTCCGCCTGCATGGGATCAAGCCCCTTTATGAGGAACAGGCCTTTCTGCGGGCTGTACTGCACCGGACGGTCGATGGCCAGCACCGTTGTCTCTTCCCACTGCCGGGTGTTGAAATCCCATGTGCCGAAGCGGCTGATCCATGCTCCCAGCCGCAGCTGTTCCGCGGAAACGATGAGGTACTGTTTCTGCGGCGGGGACGGCTGTGTCTCACGCAGATAGAAAGAGTGCAGCTTCTCCATGGTCTGACCGGCATCAAGTCCGGCAAATGCGCCGGAAACGGGAGGCTGCGCACCGGCCACGTATTTGATGAGCTGGTTGGCAAAGCGGGGCACGTCGGTGGTCAGCACCGCGGCAGGGGCGTAGATGCGCTGGTTGGAGTGGCGCGCTCCGTCTGCCACGGTGGTGCGTCTGGCGTAATATTGTGCGGCGTACCCCCAGTCCCACCAGTACCACAGCATGGAGTCTTCCGGCGTGTTGCCGCGGATGAAGTCCAGCGCTTCCACCTGACGGGTGGAAATGATGGGACCTTGCGCCAGCGCGGCGGCAAGCTGTGCCGAAGGCCAGCACATGATGCATGCGGCTGCCACCGAACACAGCATGGCGGCGCGCCTGTACGGCGTCGGCAGCGGCTGCGCCGCGTTGCGGTGTGCCAGACGGGCCGCACCGTGAACGGCAAGATGCAGAGCCCACGCTGTGCCCAGTGCAAAACACGGAGCCGCGAACATGGCAAAACGCGCACCCAGCGCCACACTGCCCAGTCCCATGGCCGCCAGAGGCAGCAGCAGAGCGGTCACGGGTTCTGCAAGCATAAGCAGAAAAAAGAGTGCAAGTCCGCCCGCGGCAAGCCATGTCCAGCCGTGAACGCTGGTGAGGAACGCGTCGAAGGAGAGTTTCTGTGCTTCGATGATGCTGCCCACCACGGAAGGATAACTCAGGGTATGGGCCACCACGGCGCTTTTTTCACCGGAATAGCCTTTGATGGCGCTGCGCATGTAGTTGAGACCGGCAGGCTCAAGCGCGGTGGCGGCCGCCAGCAGCACAAGCGCCGCAAACAGGGCGCGCCTGCCCGTGTACAGCCTGTCCAGCGAGCGGGGATTTTTACGGCCGGCAAGCCACAGCAGCATGGCTGCCCCGGCGCCGGCGGGACCGGCAAGAGCGCAGAATATGTATATGAGCAACCCCTCCGCCGTGCGGCGCATGGCGGCACGGCGTCCCAGCAGGGCGGCAAGCACAAGGGCGATGCCCGGAAAGGCTTTGCCCATCAGGTTGAACATGTTGTGGATGGCCGGCTGCCAGTACACAAACAGCCCGCAGCAGAGCAATACGGCGAACCATACCGGGCCGGTGCTTTCCGCAGCCGGTGGGGGGGCGGGCTGCTCTGCGGCGGAGGAGCGGCGCAGTGCGGCGCTGATGGTCCGCAGCGGGTTGTGCAGGCTGTTGCGCAGCCAGAGGGCAGGCACCAGCGTGTTGACGATGAGAGCTCCGGAAATGAGCAGGTCGGTATCGTAATAACCCAGCCCTGTTCTGGTCATCAGTCCGGGGGCGCATGCCGTAAGCAGTCCCGCGGTGAATCCGGCCAGAGGCATGCCCAGCGCGGCGCCCCAGCCGACCATGAGCGGTGCCACAAGGCAGGCCATGACGGCGGGCAGATAAAAGGCCAGATTGCCGCAGGCAATGCCGGTGAGTGAATGGAGAAAAGCCAGCATACGGGCCAGCGGGTGCTGCTGGTCGAATTCAAATCCCGTTGCCGCGGCCAGCCAGTGATAGGCATCATGCGTGGCCAGCAGGTGTTCACCTTTGTACAGAGCGTCATAGGCGCTCCAGCCGGGCAGTTCCAGCAGCCGTACCCCCAGCGCTATGCAATAGGCGGCAGTACACAGCACGACCAGCTGCTTGCGGCCTGCGGCAGGGGATGCGGAGACGTGAAGGATGGTCAAGGGCGGCTCCCGTGGTGCGGAGGTTGTGGCGTCAGACTATCTGAAAAAACGCGCCATGCGCATATAAGCTGCCGCGGCATGGCGGTAAAGCCCCGCAGGCAGGAATGTCAGCGTCCACATGGCGGCGGTTTTCATGGAATTGATGCGGCCGCGCAGCGCGTTGCGCGCCCGGACGGCATTGCCTGATTTCCAGTGCCCCACTGCTTCGCGGAATGCCGCCTGCGTATGCAGCAGGTCGGCTTCCGCCCGGTACTGCGTGGCAAATGCTGGCAGCAGGCGGGTGAACTTGTCGCACATCATGCGGGTTTCTTCCGCAGCCAGTTCGAATTTTTCAAAAGTGGTGCTGTTCTGATGCACACGCCAGCGCGTCAGCGGGCTGTCCACATGATCAAGCTTGTGCGCCCAGGCTATGCGTAAAAAAAGGTCGGCTTCTTCGCATATGGAAAAACGCGGATCGAAATACAGCAGAGTGCCGTCGGGGGCGCGGTCCGTACCCGCCACCGATTCCAGCGCGCTGCGGCGGACCATGGCGGACGACATGCTTATCCAGTATCCGCGCAGCAGTTCGGCAAACACATGGCCCCGTCGGGGCGGGGTAAGGGCGAATATCCTGTTCAGCGGGCGGCCGTTCCCTGTGAACTGCTGTGTATCGGTGCACACCAGACCTGTCTGCGGGTCAGCGTACATGCGTTCAAGCTGCATCGCCAGTTTGTCCGGTTCCCACAGGTCGTCACAGTCCAGAAAGGCGATAAAACTGCCCCGCGCCTGTGCGATGGCCAGATTGCGGGCCATGCCCAGCGGTACGGTTGCCGTGTTCCGGAAAATGCGCATGCGGCTGTCATCAAGCCGTTCCACCAGATGATGGCTGCCGTCCGAAGAACCGTTGTCCCAGAATATGACCTCCCAGTCGGAGAAGGTCTGCGCCAGCACGCTGTCCAGCGCCGCAGACAGATGGACGCTGCAGTTCAGGCAGTTCATGATGATGCTGACGGCGGGAGCGGCGGCGGAATCAGGCTGCATCAGCGGTTCTCCTGCATGAATGTGCGCAGCCGCGTGCATACGGCGCGTACGTCATCCTCGGAAAGGGCCGGATGCAGCGGCAGGGTGAGCAGTTCCTTTTCCAGCCGTTCACTGACGGGCAGCGACCGGCTTGCGCCTCCGAACAGGGTGTGCAGGTGGTTGGGGCGGTAATGCAGACCTGTGGTCAGGCCTTCGCCGTCCAGCAGTCCGCGCAGGGTGTCGCGGCGGCCGTCGGTGATGCGCACGGCCATGATGTGCGGCACCGTGCCTTCGGCATCGGTCTCCAGCAGGGCCACCCCGGGGGTATCCTGCAGCAGTTCCCTGTACAGGGCGCTCAGTCTGCGGCGGGCCGGAGCGAACTCCTGCGGCAGGCGGCGCAGCTGCACTCTGCCGATGGCGGCCATGATGTTGCTCATATGATACCGCCAGCCTTGCGCCGTCACATCAAAATTCCAGCTGCGCTGACCGGCGAACCGTTTTTCCGTGTCCCGTTCGACCCCCAGCAGCCGGGCGTCTTTTACCGCGGCGTTAACGGCGGGGTCTGCGCTGACAATGGCGCCGCCTTCGCCGCAGGTGATGTTTTTGATACCGTCAAAGCTGAAGCACACAATATCGCCGAATGACCCGATGAGCCGTCCTCTGTGGCTGCTGCCGAAAGCATGGGCGGCGTCTTCGATGACGCGCAGCCCGTGTCTGTCCGCAAAGGCGTATACGGCATCCAGATCTCCCGCATAGCCTGCATAGTGCACCGGCATGATGGCTCTGGTGCGCGGCGTCAGACGGCGGGCGGCGTCGTCCAGATCAATGGTCACGCTTGCGGGCAGAGCCTCGCAGGCCACGGGAACCGCTCCGGCGGCGCGTATGGCCTGAAAAGAAGCCACATAGGTGACGGACTGGACCAGCACCTCGCCGCCCTGCGGCACGGCAGCCTGCACGGCAAGGTGCAACGCGGCGGTGCCGGTGTTCACGCAGCTTACATTGGCGGCAGCCACGCCCAGATAGGCGGCAATTTCCGCTTCAAGGCGCTGAACCTCGGCCCCCATGCCCAGATAGCCTTCTTCCATGATGATGCGGGTGACGGCCTCGGCCTCCTCCCTGCCCACCACGGAACGGGAAAGGCGCAACGGGGCGTTGTGACGGTTGGAATCGCTCATGCTGTTATCCTGACTGATGCGGCCGGAGCCGCCGTTACATGACCGGCGTGCCGGAAAGGTCTGCTCCGGCCCAGCTGAAAGGAATGAACGGCGCGTCCTGCGGGGCGCGTTCCGATTCTCCCTGTCTGTGCGGAATGTCTGTGCAGTTGGCCACCAGTGCCGGAGTGTCGCCTGTGGCGGCAAACCCGTACCAGACCTGCGGCGGGATGCGCAGCAGGCGGTAGTTGTCCGGTCTGCCCAGCGTGACCTGTGCCAGCCTTCCGCTGGTGGGCGATTTTTCTCTGCCGTCGTACAGAACAACATGAATGCAGCCCACGGGAACGGCGAACAGCTGAGTCATGAGGCTGTGCCGTTTCCACGCTTTTACGCGGCGGGGCAGCACTTCGGAAAAATATATTTCCCCGAACTGTGAAAACTGGGGAGAGTCCAGACGCAGCATGTGCAGCACGGGGCCGCCTTCAGCCGGTATCTGACGCAGCTCGGAAAGCTGCGCCCCCTCCACGGGCAGCAGTATGGCTGCTGCGCTTATATCTGCGGTGTTCAGCATGATGTCCACGGCAATCCTCCCTGTCGGGCCTTGCGGACATATTCCGCTATCTGGCCGGTGGTGAAAGCGGACATATCACCCGATGCGCCGGAATAAAAGGCATTATACCACTCGGCCGTAAAGCGCACGGTTTCTTCGTGGCGCAGCACCGCGCGCCAGCCCAGCCGCGCCAGCGCCTTGTCGCAGCACAGCTTGAGCAGGGTGCATTCCGCCTCGTGCGCGGGCGGCGTGCCCAGCCGGGCGGTAAATCCCGGCCAATGTGCGCCCAGTTCGCCCACCACGTCGCCTACAGTACGGATAACCTCTGCCGGCGGCCCGAAGTTGAATGCCTGACCGTGCAGCGGGTTTTCGGCCGCAGCTGCTGATTCTGCCGCCAGTCCGGCCCCCAGCCACAGATACCCTGACAGCGGTTCGAGCACATGCTGCCACGGTCTGGTTGCGGAAGGATTGCGGATTATGACAGGTTCACCGGCGGCCCATGCCCGCGCGCAGTCGGGCACGATGCGGTCTTCGGCCCAATCTCCCCCGCCTATGACATTGCCTGCACGCACCGTTGCACAGCGCGGACCGGATGTGAAAAACGAGGTTATATACGAATGGGCTACAATTTCCGCACAGGCTTTTGACGCGCTGTACGGGTCGTCGCCCCCGAGGTGGTCTGTTTCGCGGTAGCCCCACACCCATTCGTCATTGCGGTAGCACTTGTCGCTGGTAATGCTTACCAGCACGCGGACCTCCGGCGTGGTGCGTACGGCTTCCATGACGTTCAGTGTGCCCATGGCGTTGGTGGCAAACGTGGCTGCCGGTTCTCTGTATGAGCGGCGTACAAGCGCCTGTGCCGCCATATGAAAGACAAGTTGCGGACGGAAATCGGCAAAAGCCGCCTGCACGGCGTCTCTGTCGCGGATATCGCCCGTGTAGGTGGTTATGCGGTTTTCCAGCCCCATGGCCGCGTACCCCGAGGGACTGGTGGGAACGCCGTCGGCAAACCCTGCCACCGTGGCGCCCAGTTCCAGCAGCCACGCAGTGAGCCACGAACCCTTGAATCCGGTATGTCCTGTCACCAGAACGCGGGCGCCTTCGTAGACATCAGCAAACATCGGAGCCTCCTGCTGCTGCGGCCCACGGTGCGCTGCCGCTGTTCCACATGGCGTTCAGGTCGTTATAGTCGCGCAGGGTGTCCATGCAATGCCAGAAGCCGTCATGGGGGTACATGCCCAGTCTGCCTTCTGCGGCAAGACGCTCAAGCGGTTCTTTTTCAAGGTCGCAGGACGGATCATCGGAAAGGTAGTTCAGAAACTCGCGTTCAAAGACGAAAAAGCCGCAGTTGATGTATTCGTTGAGCACAGGTTTTTCCTGCCATGACAGAATGTTGCCCTGCTCGTCAGTCTGTACGGCCCCGAAGCGCGAAGGCATGCGCACTCCCGTGAATGTGCCCGTGTTGCCTGAACGGATATGGAAATCCAGCAGGGCGTGCAGATCAATGTCGGCCACACCGTCGCCGTAGGTCACCATGAACCGCTGCGTGTCAATGTGGCGCGCCACCTGACTGATGCGTGCGCCCTTCATGGTGTCCTGTCCGGTGTCGCACATGGTTACGCGCCAGTCGGTGGGGCAGCTGTTGTGTGTGGTCATGTTGCCGGAGGCAAGATCTATGGTGAAATCGGAGTTGCGTATTTTGTATTCCCAGAAATACTGCTTGATCATGTCGCCTTTGTAACCCAGCGGCAGGATGAAGTCCTTGAAGCCCTGCCGGGCGTATATATCCATGATGTGCCACAGAATGGGGCGTCCGCCGATGTCCAGCATGGGCTTGGGGCGTGTTCCCGTTTCTTCGCGCAGGCGGGTTCCTTTGCCGCCGCACATGATGATGACTTTCATGCGAGTATCCTTGCGGTTGTTCTGCTGTTTGCAGCCGGCTGTTAAGGCTGCCCGGTATGGTGTGCCGCGTGCCGCCGGACGGCGGAGCGGAAAAATTCGAGCAATTCTCCGGCATACTGCGGTGGTACGTCCACAGGCCAGTTGACGATGTGCGCGCAGACAGTTTCGGAAACAGGGCATTCACCGCGTACATACCCTGCCGAGGCAAGCCCTGCGGGAGCGCAGACCACCGGCTCGCGGAACCATGTCCATGCGGTGTCCACGCGGTGTTCCATGGCTGCCAGCAGTTTTTCCGCACGCGGCACGGGCATGACAAACCGGTGCGGCACTATGTAACGGTCGGCATCGTAATAGGCTGCCGGCACATAGTCTGCCAGCGGCGTGTCGGCCACGGCATCCAGATAGCCCTGCAGCATGACCCTGCGCTGTGTTTCGGCCGCTGCGGCGCAGCGCAGCGCAGCCGTACCGCCGCGTGCCAGAAAGGCAGGCATGCGCGCCGGATAGGCATAAGGATGCGTATGACGCCCGGCGCCGCCGGCTGCGGGGGAATCCGCCGTAAGCAGCACCGGCCCGCTGCCGGTCATGCGGCCGTACAGCCGCCGCAGCAGCGCCGCGGCGGGGTAGCGTCCGTAACGGGCCGGATCATGGTACCGTGTTTCAAAAAGCAGCTGCTTCCACAGCCTCATCTGGTGCGCCTCTTCCAGTTCGGGCGCGGATTGCGCCATGCGGGCCACCGCGTCGTACAGTGCAGTGTTGCGGGTGTATACCACGCCCCCGATAAGCGTGTTGAGCGGTTTTGTGTGGTCTGTGGAGAAAATCGCTGCATCGCCGAAGGTGCCTGCGGTGCGGCCGTGCAGCCGCGAACCCAGCGTCAGGGCGCAATCTTCAATGAGCAGCACCCCGCGTGATCGGGTTATCAGGGCGATGTCTTCTATCCGGCAGGGAATACCGAAACTATGCTGGGCAACCACTGCTCTGGTGCGGTCTGTGAGGGCGCGTTCCACCGCCTGCGGGCAGGTGCCCAGCGTTACCGGATCCACATCGGTGTATACGGGGGTGGCGCCGGTGCGCAGCACTGCATCGGCCATGACGGCGCAGGTGAAGGCGGTGAGTATCACCTCGTCACCTGCTCCCACTCCGGAAGCTTTCAGCAGGGCGTAAAGGCCCATGCGTGCGGCGGCAAAGCTGACAGACCCGCCCGTGCCGGTGTGTCCGGCATCGTGCTGGTCGGGCAGTGAGCATTGCGAGGTGCACGGCAGGGAACACGCTGCGCGGCAGGTTGCTGCGGCGTCCTCTGCGGGCGGCGCATCGTCGATACATAAAGGGCGTTCGATGAACCGTGTGAACGCTTCTTCATATTCCGCCACAGCCTTGCGCGTGTCGCCGACGCAGTCCGGCTGCGGTACCACTGCGGCGGGGGCCGCCGGTGCGCCGGTGATGAACCCGAAGCAGTGCGGTTGCAGCAGCTGGCGCAGCATACGGCGCAGCGAAGCGGCCGTCCGGCCCGCCCGCGACGGCACAAGCCTCCTGATTTCAGCCGGATACCGCGGCACAGGCAGCGCGGCGAGGGCGTCTGCGTATGCGGCACCGTGAGGACCGGCGTGTACCGCCTGCAGCAGCCGTTGCTGCGGGGTATGTGCGGCCGCGGCCGGAGACGAACAGGCGTCTTCTTCACGGGTGCTTTGCCTGTGGCGGATGTATTCCTGTGCCTGTTCCGGCCCTGCTCCGGACCAGCAGTCGTCTGCCAGTCCCAGCATGGCAAGAATGCGTTCCGGCGAAGGGTTGAAAAAGACCGTATCCCGCATTGCGGTTCCGCTGTGTTTCAACGCGTTCAGCTGCTGCCGGTTCATGCCCAGCAGACGGCGGGCGTGGTCCAGAATATCCTGTGTGCTGCCGGCGGGAAACCAGATGGTGTTTCTGCCGGGTTCCGGCATGTAGTTGAGCGCGCCGCTGCCGCCCATGGAAGCCGCAATGACAGGTATGCCGCGGCATGCGGCTTCGGCCAGCGAACCGGAACCGGTGCCTATGACCAGCCTTGCCCGGCTGAGTGCCTCGGGCATGGTGCCGCCTATGGTCAGGCTGCCTCTGGGCAGCAGGTGTGCATAGGCTGCGGGGTCGGTGTCAGGATGAAATTTGACCAGCAGCGCCGCATCCGGAGGCAGCGGCAGCGGGATTGAGCGCAGGCGGCGCAGCAGTGAACGGTTTTCTGCTTCGGAAATGGACAGCAGAATCAGGACGTCTCTGGCGGGGCATGCCCGCTGCGCCTGAGGGGCGAACAGATGGCGGTAGCGCAGGGCGGCGCCTGCGGCCGCTCTGCCGGTGGTGTCTGCAGCCAGCGCATGCGGCCCCAGCGTCAGGATGGTGTCGGGCAGCACCTGCAATGGTTCTTCGGCCATGTCCGGCTGCATGTTCATCTGCTCCGGAGGCACCACAAGCAGCTGCGCGCCTGCAATGCGGCACGCGATGCCCGCACGGCGTATGCCGCGGAACAGCAGTTTTTCCGTTTGCTGGTTTTCGTACCATGAAACCACGGTGAGGGCCCGCGCTGCACCCGCGCCGCCTGAGTCTGTTATCGTTTCCAGCCTGCGGCCGGTGATGCCGCGTGCGTAATAGCGCGCCGTGACGTCGTGCATGGCCGCCCACAGCGCACGGCTGATGCGCCGGTCTATGAAGGTGCGGTCAAAGGGCGGCTGACCGCCTGCGGGGTGTGTTGTTTCCCGTGGCTCTTCCAACGACGGAATGTCATCATTTCCGTATGGTTTTTCGTATGACGGAGTGTCATGTGGTGCGTCATCGCTCCATCTGGCCAGAGCCTGATGGGCAGAAGTGCCTGTGGCGGCAGGCGGCTGCGGCGCGGCCACGGCCTGCAGAACGCGCCGCAGGGCAAAGGGTGCGCGAATGGCGGCCAGCCCTATGCGCAGCAGGTCGGCAACGGTGAACAGCTGTGTGTCCAGAATGACGGGAACACGTTGCTGCTGCAGCACCCTGAGAGCCCGGTAGAACACCAGCGGGTTCTCCCCTTCGCAGACGCGCGGCAGGTAGGCATATTCCACGCCGGCCTCTTCCAGTGCGTCGCTTAGTCCGGGCAGGTACACTTCGTTGAATCTGCCGTTGCGGACTATGCGCTTCATGTGGAAAAACGTGTCGATGAGTACCAGAGGCCGCGGTCCGGCCTGTTCCGCTGCGGTGTTGCGGTTCAGGCCGTTTACGGCGTGTTCCTGCGCGGGGCCGGAACGCCAGCACAGGCGGGTGACAAGAGTATTGACGGCAAGGCTGGCCAGCCACACGGTGCTGCGCAATGCATACCGGGCCATCTGGAGCCATCTGGTACGTTGCGGCATGTGCACGGCTGCGTCATCCCAGTCAAGGGACGCAAGCAGGTCGGCGTAGAAGGTGTTTTTGGCCAGCACCGGATTAGCCAGCAATACCTCGTCGTTGCAGAAACGGGTGGAAAGCTCGCTCAGTCTCCGGCGCAGCGCGGCTCTTTTTGCTTCGGTCGTAGGGGATGTCATAGCTCATTTCCGTGAACGGTGCTTTTGCTGCGGGGCCTGCCGGTCTTGCGGGGTCTCCGCCTGTCCGTCCATCTGTTCGGCCTGCATGTCGGGCAGAGTCCGCAGATATGCCACAAGGTCATTGATATCGTACCAGACTTCTTTGTCCACCATGTCCTGTATTGTTTCCCGCGGCAGGTCCCACCAGCGCGTGCGCAGCAGCAGGCTGCGGGTGGCGGCGTCAAAGCGGTACCTGTGTACATGCGCCGGAACGCCTGTCACCACGGCAAAGGGCGGTACATCGCGGGTCACCACGGCCGAAGCGCCTATGACGGCCCCGTGGCCCACGGTGACGCCCTTGCGGATGACGGCATTGGCCCCTATCCACACGTCTGACCCGATGACCGTTCTTATGCTGTCGCGGCTGAAGTTGCGCCAGCCTTTGCAGAACCCGCCGCTGGATTCATACAGGTAAAAGGTGTGGGTGGTGGTGAAGGTGTCATGTTCCCACAGTCCGATATATGCGCCGGGGCCCACGGAGGTGAACCTGCCGATGTCGGCGGCAACGGCCATGGAACCGGCAGAAAGATAGCTGTAGGCGCCCAGTACCGAGTCGCGCAGCTCGGCGTTTTTTTTCAGCCGGGCGTGTTCGTGCATGACGCTGCCCGCAATTTCGCAGCCCTGTGCCACCGTGGCCGCGGGATGAATATGGTTGCAGCCGGTCTGGCCGCCGCTGTTCATGGCAGGCTGTTCTGCGCTGGTCATGGCGTCTCCCTGCGTTCAGGATGCGTTTTCTGCCCCGTGGTGCCGGGTCAGCAGCGGTGCGGTGCGCCGGTACATGTCTTCCAGCCCCTGCCGCAGCGAAACCTGCGGCGTATAGCCCAGTACTGTGCGGGCTTTGTCTTTGTCTGCATGTATGCCGTGCATGTCTCCTGCCGTGCAGCCGGAAAACTCCACGGTGACAGGTGCCGGATGCAGAGCACGCAGTTCTTCCACCAGCTGCCCCACGGTAACACGGCCGCTGCCGGCGATGTTGATCACTTCGCCGTGCGAGCGCTGCTGCCCGAGACAGAGCAGAAAGGCGCGTACCACGTCGTCAATGTGCACAAAGTCCCGGTATCTTTCCGGGCTGCCTTTCACATGAATGTGCCCGTTGCGCAGCATCATGGCCATGAAAATGGAAACCATGCCCTGACGCATGTTGTCCATGTTCTGCCCGTGGCCGTACACATTGAACAGGCGCAGCGCGGTGGAACGGATGCCGAACTGTTCATGCAGGCGCAGGTAGTGCTCGCTGGCCAGTTTGCCCACACCGTAGAATGAAAGCGGTGCTGCGGGGGCTGTTTCATGCACGGGTTCGTCCGGCTGGCAGCCGTATACCGACATGGTGCTGGCATATATGAGCCGCGTGCAGCCGGTGCGGCGGGCAAACCGCAGCAGATGCAGCGTCGATTCAGTGTTGGTGCGCAGGTCATATGCGGGATCGTCAAAACTCACTTCGCCGCTGCTTTGTCCGGCTATGTGAAAAATCGCGTCAAAGGGGGTGCGCGGCAGGACGGTATCGTACAGGGCGGCGTCCTGACAGTCTGCCTTGATAAAGGCGGCACCCGCGGGAACATTGTCGCGGTATCCTGTTGTCAGGTTATCCACGCCGGTGACCTGATGTCCCTGCTGCAGCAGGGCGCGCGCCACGGCGGAACCGATGAATCCGGCAATGCCGGTTACAAGATAGTTTGCCATTGTCTGTATGCTCCGTGTCCGGCACGGGCCGGAACGTGGTCTGTCTGCTTTGGGACGGGTTATGCCCCGCCGCACTGCAACAGCTGCAGCAGGTGGTCCTTGAGCGGGTGCAGGTCGGCTGCCCACGGATGGCCGGAGCCGGCAAAAACCGCGCCCCTGCCGAAAAACAGGGTGCCGCAGGCTGTGGCCGCTTCCAGATCGGTGCTGCTGTCGCCCACCATTACCGTGCGGGTCGCGGCAGCGCCTGTTCTTTCCAGAATGTCCGCCAGCAGCTGCGTCTTGTGCGGCGGCGAGCCGAACACGCCGTCGAAACGTGCGGCAAGTCCGCGGGCGCTCAGCACCGTATTCAGCTCGTCATGGGGGGCGCCCGATGCCACATACAAAGGCACTCTGCCGTGCAGTGCTTCCACCGTTTCCAGTGCACCGGGCACGCAGGGGGCGGCCATAACCTCTTCAAAGGCCAGTCGGGCAAACCTTTCGCCCATGGCCTGCAGGTCTTCCTGCCGCGCGGGCCTGCCCAGCACCTCGGTGCAGAACCATTCAAACTTTCTGAATCTGCTCACTCCGCCGTGAGCCGCATGGTATTCCAGCATCCGCCCGACGGCTGCGGGACCGTGCTCTTCCACCGTGCGGGCAAAGGCGCGGGTTTTTACCTCCACGCTTTCCAGCAGAACTCCGTCGCAGTCAAAGACAACCAGTTCCAGCGCCATTATTTCACTCCGGCGGCGCGCAGCGCGTCGATGAGATTGGCAATGGTATCGGTTTCCATGCGTATGCGGGCCTCCTTGGCGTAAGACCCGATGTGCGGAGTCAGGATGACGTTGTCCAGCGAACTAAGCGGTCCGGTGTAGGGTTCGTTGCCGAAAACATCCACGGCGGCGCCGGCCAGATGGCCGTCGGCAAGGGCTTCGTACAGCGCCTGCTCATCTATCAGGCCGCCGCGGGCCACGTTGATCACCCAGCTGCCGCGTTTCATGCGCCGCAGGTGTTCCGCGGTGAAAAGCGAACATTCGCCGCCCGTCATGGAGCAGTGCAGGCTCAGAATATCCGCCCAGCCGAGCAGTTCTTCCACGGGCATGCAGGGATAATCACCGCAGCAGGATACCGGATCGTTGAAGGCCACCTGTACTCCCAGCGGAGTGAAAATATCTGCCACGGCGCGGCCTATGCGACCCATGCCGACAATACCAAGCCGCTTGCCCCCCAGCAGGTTGCCCATGCGTTTTTTCCACACGCCGGAACGCAGTTCCCTGTCCATGCGCGAAACCTGACGCATAAGATCAAGAGCCAGTCCGAGGGTCAGTTCCGCCACTGCCTGCGTGGGGCCGTCCGGCGTGTTGCGTACGGCGATGCCGCGTGCGCGTGCGGCTTCCATGTCCACGTTGTCCATGCCGGTGCCGCAGCGGGAGATGACCTTGAGGCCGGGCAGCGCGTCCATGACGCGGGCTGTGAGCGGTTCCGTGCCTGCCGCCACGGCCACGCAGTCCTGCAGCAGGTCTATGGTTTCGTTTTCGGTCAGTTTGCGGCCCAGCGGGTTCAGCACATAGTCTATGTGCTCCTGCCGCAGCAGCTGCAGCGGTGCCTCGCTGAAGCGGGCGAATGACGACGTTGTTATGGCTATTTTCATGCTGTTTATCCGTAAAGCAGATATTGTGCGCCATGCGCACGGGTTTGATGGCGCGTTCAGCGGTCGGAGCGGCTGCCGGTGACACGCGCCGGTACGCCGGTGGCCACGGTATGGGGGGGCACATCGCGCGTCACAACTGCTCCTGCGCCCACAACTGCGCCGGTGCCTATGCGTACATCGGGCAAAATGGTGCAGTTGGCGCCTATCCAGACGTCATCCTCTATGACTATGCGGCCCGGCCTGTGCCCCTGCATGCTGATGGGAATACCGGCTTTGCCGAACCTGTGGTTTGCCGCACGGATGACGGTGCCGGGCCCTATGCCGCAGTCGCTGCCTATGGTTATGGTACCGCCGTCTTCGGCGTCCACAAATACCCCGCTGTTGAGTGCCGTGCGGCTGCCGATGCTGATGCTGCCGCCGCGGGCGTACAGGCTGCAGCGCGGCATGATGCGCACCTGCTGCGCAAAGTGCATGTTGCGGCAGCCCCGCAGCAGGCAGCCTGTTCCCATACGGGGCGCGCCGCTGCCGAACAGCGGCCGCAGCATGGCCATACGCAGCAGGGTGCCCGCGGCGGTGGGCGGCACGGCTGCAAGCCATGTCCACAGTTCTTCGGCGTTGTCGCGCAGCGCAGCGCGCAGGCAGAGCGTTTCAGGACGCGGCAGCATGGGTCAGGCTCCGGTGTAGTCTCTGCGCAGGGTATCCTGCTGCATCATGGCGCGGGCCCTTTCCAGATCCTGCGGGGTGTCCACGCTCAGGGTTCTGCCGGAGAACGGCACCATGCGTACTTTTTCGCCGTGTTCGAGAATGCGCATCATGTCCACCGACTCGATGCGTTCCAGCGGGGTTTCTGGCAGGCTGTTGAAGCGCAGCAGATAATCGCGGCGGAACGGAATGACGCAGACCTGTTTGCGCATGGGCACGTTGAGCACGCCTTTTTTGCGCGAGGGCACAGGCTCGCGCGAAAAGTACAGCGCATCACCGTGCAGGTCTGTCACCACCTTGACTTCATTGGGGTCTTCAAATTCCGCTTCTGTTTCCATGTCGGCCATCAGGTTGGTCACGTTCACCGAGGCGTCTTCCAGCATGGGGGCTATGGCGGCGTCTATCATGTCCGGAGTGACCATGGGCTCATCTCCCTGCACCATGACGACGATATCCACGCTTTTACCGGTCATTTCTTCAATTTTCAGCATGGCTTCCGCAGTGCGGTCCGTGCAGCGTTCATGGGTGTCTGCCGTCATGACCGCCTTGATGCCGGCCTTGCGGGCATATTCCATGATTTCTTCGTCGCAGGTGGCTATCCATGTTTCGCTGACAGCGGGAGCCATGGCGGTGCGCAGTGCCACGTGGCCCACCATGGGCACGCCGTGGATGTCGGCCAGCGGTTTGCCGGGAAACCGGCTGGAACCCATGCGGGCGGGTATTATGGCGATAATGTTCATTACTGTGTCCTTGCGGTGTTCTTGCTGTGCCCCGCGTACTGCGCTGCGGCAGCCGCGGGCTGTCAGAAATAAATCATCAGAAAGAAATCATCAGGGATAAATTTTCAGGGGCAACTTTTCAGGGGGCAGGCTCAGCTGCCGCTTCCGGGGTCGTGCACCAGCACGCCCTGCACCTCATCCATTTCGGGGTGCAGCTCCCTGTGCAGTTCTTCAATGGTATGCAGCACGCCCTGTCCCAGGTCGGTATGCAGCACAGGGGTCATTTTTCTGCCCACGCGGGGACTGAAATTGTACGGTGTAATTTCGTAGTGCCCGCTGGCGGGATTGTCGTTGAATGAAAAACTGACAGGCCTGCCCAGCATTTCGGCAATCATTTTAAGCAGATTTCCCACCTGCATGGGCTGGTGTCCGGTCAGCACGATGTGCAGGTTGGCATATTCGGGGTTGAGTATCTCCACGCTGGAGCGCGCCGCATCTTCCACATGGATGTATTCGCGCAGCGCCGTGGGGCGGCCGTAGTAGGTGATGTGTCCTGTTTCCAGAGCTTCGCGCACAAAACGGTATATGGCGTTGCGCTTGTCGGCGCGGGGACCGTACAGCGAGCCGTAGCGCAGTATGGTGTAATCAAGCCCGTGCAGCTGCTGGTAGGTTTCGATGTACAGTTCGCTGGCTTGTTTGCTGCAGCGGTAAAAGCTGCCCGCCTGACTGTACACATACACCGAGCTGGCAAAGACAAAACGACGGACTCCTGCCCTGCGGCAGGCATCCAGCACAATGGTGTTGCCCAGTATGTTGTACTTCACCGTGTCCACGGGGCGTTCTCCGGCTTCGCCTATGTCGGCTATACCGGCAAAGTTGTAGACGGCCTGTGCCCCGTCCACTGCCCGCTGCACGGCGTTTTCGTCCAGAATGTCGCCTGTGATCATGGTCTGGTCGCCGCGCAGCCACGGGGATGCGACAATGTCGAATATGGTGACCTCGTGGCCTGCTTCCGACAGCTTGTCGCAAACATGCGAACCGAGAAAACCGGCACCGCCGAATACTGTGATTTTCATGACGTACTCCGTTATCGGCTGCAGGTTCAGCGGGGTGCCGCGGCAGGGTTCTGTGCGGCATTCCACAGAAAGACGGCATCAAGCCCGTAAGCGATGAAGCGGTACCCTTGCGCCGTGCGGCGGGCCAGCTCTGCCGGATCGGGCGAGACGATATGCAGCCCCATGGGAATCTGACGGGCTTTGGCGGCGGACTCGATGCGGGCCAGTGCGGCCGTGAATTGCGGATGGGCGAAATCGCCAGTGCAGTCCATGGATCCGGACAGGTCGTAGGGACCCACCATGATGGCGTCCAGCCGCGGATGGCTCAGAATATCGTCAATGTTTTCCACGGCGCGGATGTGTTCTATCTGCGCCACAAAAACGGTTTCGGCAGCCTGTGCCATGCCGTGGTCGAAGTTTCTGCCGTACAGGTTGCCCCGGCAGAATCCCACCCCGCGTGTTCCGGCAGGCGGGTAGAGTGCCCAGCTTATGGCTTCGTCCAGCTGGGCGCGTGTTTCTATCATGGGAAAAATGAGGCCCTGTGCGCCGGAATCCAGCGCGGCCTTGATGCCGGTCATGTCGCAGTGGGCCACGCGGGCAAAGGGGGCCGTTCCGCCCAGCGACACCGCACGGAACACATCGGGGAGCTGTGACCGGCTGAAGGCGCCGTGCTCCAGGTCGGCGGCCACCCACTGGTAGCCTGCCGCGCCCAGTATTTCGGCCACGTCGGCAGAGGGCAGCTGCAGCCATGTGCCCACAGAGGGCAGGCCGCGTTGCATGGTTTCGCGTATGGACTGTGCTGTATGCATGGTTTGTTCCGTCATGATCAGAAAATTTTCCAGTGGGGCCGCTTCATTATCACGTCGCGGCTGTCCTCGAACTGGGTTTCGGTCAATATGAGTGTGCGCACCCTGCGTTTCAGGTGTTTTTCGGCATTTACGCACAGGGTATGTACTTTTTCGGGGTCCACGTCGCCCACGATGAGCACGTCGATAAGCCCGCTGTCCACGCCGTTGGCGTAGTCGTCCAGTATATAGACTTCCAGTACGGTGCCCAGATGGTTGACGATGATTTCCACCAGCCCGTCAATGCCCATGTGCTTGCGCACAATGGAGCTTATTTCAGGGAAAAACGGATGACTGCGGTTGGCATTGTAAAAGATGTAGCGCCCTTTTTTTTCCTTGTTGAGGTAGCCGGCCTGCGAAAGGCCGTCGAGTTCCTCCTTGAGCGCGTTGGGCGAGAGTTCGAATTCCGAAGCCAGCTCACGCAGGTAGGACGAGACGTCCGGATTGAGAAAAAGCTTTATGAGCAGTTTGACCCGGGTTTTCGATGTGAAAAGCGAACTGAGCATGTTCATGATGACTAAAACCTGACGTTATATGTACGGCCCTCAAGAGCCGGAAATAGGGCGCGCATCAGTTTTGTGCGCGCTGTGCCGCAAGGGCGAGAAATTGTCTGTACTGCGGCAGCACCTGTGCTGCGGGGCCCTGCATGCGTACGGTGCCGTTATCCAGCCAGATAAGCGAATCGCAGTCCTCTATGGTGGAAAGCCGGTGTGCGATGACGATAACCGTATAGTTGTGCGCCAGCGAACGTATGGTGTGACGGATGATGTCTTCGCTGCCTTTGTCGAGCGCGCTGGTGGCTTCGTCCAGCACCAGCACCTGCGGGCGGCCGTACAGTGCCCTGGCCAGCGCCACTCGCTGGGCCTGCCCGCCGGAAAGCCGCGCGCCGCGTTCACCTATGGGGGTGTCTTCCTGCTGCGGCAGATGCCGGACAAAATCCATGCCCGCCATGCGGCAGCATTCAAGCACTCTCTGGCGGTCGAAGGCCCCCCCCTGAGGGACAAAGGCGATGTTTTCCGCAAGGGTTCCGTCTATGATGTAGGGTTTCTGCCCCACATAGCCCACGCGGGAACGCCAGCAGGCCATGGTGCGCGGTGTCAGCGGAGTGTCGTCCATGGTTATGCTGCCCTGCTGCACGGGCAGCAGGCCGGTAAGCATGTCCGCAATGGTGGATTTGCCCGCACCGGAGGCGCCCACGATGCCGGTCATGGTGCCTGCGCGGAAGACCGGCGAGATATTGTCCAGCGCAGGCCTGCCGTTTTCGCCGTAGCAAAAACTCACGTTGCTGAAGGTGATGGCGCCGCGCAGGGGCGGCAGCTCGTCGTTGCCCTGCTGGTCTGCGGCAAAAGGGGACTGCAGCACGTCGATGATGCGCAGGGTCTGAGGCAATGCCCGCCGGATGTTGGCCACGCGGATGAGCAGCCTGTTGACCGCCGGCAGTGCGCGCCACGCGGCCACGCCCAGCAGCGCCAGTGTGCCGGTTATTTCCGCGGCGTCCGCGCCGGCGCCCAGTGTGAGATACAGCGTGACGCCGCACAGGGCAAAAATACCTGCCGTTTCAAGCAGCCACTGGGGTGATGTGCCCAGCACGCGGGTGACGGCATCGGCATCGGCGGCGGTGCGCACGTTGCGGCGGTAGGCTTCAAAGAACGCCTGCCCCCTGCCGGAAGCCTTGATGTCTTTTATGCCGTGCAGGGCGGTGGTGGCAGCTTTGTTGGCGGCCATGTCAAAGCGTGTCCAGCGCTGGGCATGGCGGTCTATGCCGGGGCGGACCACCCGCAGTACGATGACTGCGGCCAGCGTAAGCACCGCCATGATGATGGCGCTGGCCAGCGGCGCCCATGCGATGAGTGTCAGCACGGAAACGGCGGCCACCAGCAGTTCGTTCATGCCCTGCATGGCCTGAAATGTCAGGGCGGAACCCACCTCGCGCCGCCAGGTGAGCAGCGTCACAAGATCGGCGGAGTGTCTGCCCAGATGCCACAGGTACTGTCTGCGCAGAAAGCGCTGCAGCAGCATTTCGCCCACGGTGGCGTCCACCCGGGCGCAGAAGGTGCTGCTGGCCTGTGTGAGCATCCATGCGCCGGCGTTTTTTGCCAGCACAAGCAGCAGCATGACGCAGCTGAGGATGATGAGCAGTTCCGTGGCGGAAGCGGGAAAGGCAGCCCCTGCGGCATGTCGCAGCGGTGCCAGACGTTCCGAACCGAGTATGCTTTCCGGAGCGGTGGATGCCGATGCGAAAAGGGCGACACAGGCAATGAACAGCATTTCGACAACGGAGACCAGCCCCATGCCGGCGGCAATGATCCAGAACCGGCGGCGGAGACCAGCCGGGAGAAGGTGCAGGATACTGCGCAGAACGTCCAGAGTGGAATGCAGCATGTCAGATGTATCTTGTTGATTGTTATTGTATTTTGCTGCGGAACGGCTTGTGTCGCCGTGTGGTTGTTGCCATGCCTGTCTTTTTTGAGTACAGAAAAACTGTACAAACTAGGTATCGCCAAAGAGGCATTACTGTCAACGGCACCATACACACCCTGCGGGGCATGCGTCAAAGCCCGCACAGAAAAAAGGCACCACGGCCGGTGTCCGCAACCGCGGCAGGGCGTCAGATGCGGGCTGCCGCGAGATGACGGTTTTGAACAGCAAAATTGAACGCACATGGTGAAAAAGCTGTGAGTTATTTCATATCTGATAAAAACCCCGTGTTTGTGATAGCCGAAATCGGCGGCAACCACGAAGGCGATTTCGCTTACGCCAGAAAGCTTGTCTCGCTGGCCATTGAATCCGGCGCTGATGCCGTGAAGCTGCAGGTGTACGCCGGTGATGCTCTGGTCAGCCGCGTTGAAAGTCCTGACCGCAACCGGCATTTTAAAAAATTTGAATTGAGCCGCGGGCAGTACGAGGCGCTTATCGACATGTGCCGCCATGCGGGGGTGCAGTTCATGGCCTCGGCATGGGACAGGGAACGGCTGGGCTGGATAGAACCGCATGTGCGTATTCACAAGGCTGGTTCCGGCGACCTCACCGCGTACCCCATGCTGCGGGCACTGGTGTCCACGGGTAAGCCGCTGGTTCTGTCCACGGGGCTGTCCACCATGCCGGAAGTGGAAGCCGCGGTGCGGTATATCGGCAGTCTGGATTCCTCCTATATCACGCAGGGCAAACTGGCGTTGCTGCAGTGTTCCTCGGCATACCCCTGTCCGGACGGCGACGCCAACCTGAATGTCATGCATTCGCTGCGTCAGGCATTCGGCCTGCCGGTGGGCTATTCCGACCACACCACGGACAGCGAGGCGGCCTATGCCGCTGCCGTCATGGGTGCGCAGATACTCGAGCTGCATTTTACGGATACGCGGGAAGGAAAAAGTTTCCGCGACCATCTTGTTTCAATCACGCGGGACGAACTGCGCGACCTGCTGAAACGCATCCGCAGGGCGCGCACGCTGCAGGGCAGCTGGGTCAAGCAGCCCACGGACACAGAAAAGGCGCAGGGACATGTGACATCGTTCCGGCGTTCTGTGTACGCGGCGCAGGATATAGCCGCCGGACAGCTGTTTACTGAAGACAACCTGACAGTGCTGCGGCCCGCGCACGGCGTGTGCGCCACCCGCTACGAGGATTTTCTGGGGCGCAGGGCGCCGCGCAGCATGGGAGCGCACGAGGTGCTTACGGCTGCCGACCTGCAGGCCGTGCTGGAACAGGAGTGATCATGATGTCTTCAGAGATGCAGCCCCCGCAGCACGGCCCGGATGAAAGACGTTTTCAGAGCCGCGTGCGCACGGCGGCGTCCGGCGGGCTGTGGCACGACATGCGCCGCTGGTGGCAGCTGCGCCGCGTGGGCAGTGCCGGCTGCGGCATACACATGGACAGCGGTGTGCATCTGATGCGGTACACGCGGCATATGCATTTCGGCGACAATGTGTTTTTCAAACAGGGCGCGCGGCTGTGTGTGGCTCAGCCGCAGGGTGAACTGCGCATCGGCAGCAATACGACAATAGGATATCACACGACTATTTTTGCAAGCTACTCTGTAGTGATAGGGGCGGACTGCCTCATAGCGCCCTTCTGTTATCTGGTGGATGCCGACCACGGCATTGCGGCGGGCAGCAGAATCAACACGCAGGATATGACCGCCCGCCCCGTGGTGGTGGGCGATGATGTGTGGCTGGGGGCGCGTGTGACCGTGGTTTCGGGGGTGCGTATAGGAACCGGCGCTGTGGCGGGGGCCGGCAGCGTCATTACTGCCGATGTGCCTGCAGGGGCCATCGTGGCCGGTGCTCCGGCACGGATAGTGGGATACAGAAAATGAATGCGGTGCTGCAGAAAAAAGGCGGTGTCGGAATAATCATTCTGGCGCGGCTTGATTCGACCCGTCTGCCGGGCAAGGCGTTGCGTACGGCTGCCGGCAAGGAAATGCTGGGGTATGTTGTGGAACGGGCCCGTATGGTCCGCGGGGTTTCAGAAATTGTGCTGGCCACAACGGACAGAACCGTGGATGACCGGCTGGAGGAATTTGCCGCGGCCTGTGATCTTGCGGTGTTCCGCGGGTCGGATGTCGATGTGGCCGGCCGCGTGGCGGCCTGTGTGCGCTGGCGCGGGTGGGATGCCTTTGTGCGCATCAACGGCGACAGCCCGTTTATTGATCCGCAGACCATTTCCAGTGCCGTGAATCTGCTGTACGGGCTTGGCGGTGTTTCTGCCGCCGGACTGTCCGACAGTCATGCCCAGCGGGGCAACATGCACGCGGAGTGTGCCTCTCTGCCGCTGGTTGCCTGCGGGTCGGTGACTCTGGCCGGATATGCCGGACATGACGCCACCGAACTGCCCGACATGGTCACCAACGTGCTGCGCCGCACCTTTCCCAAGGGACAGAGTGTCGAAGTATGCCGCGCATCGGCATTTCTGGCAGGGTATGCCGCCATGCATCTGCCCGAGCATCTGGAGCATGTGACCAAATACTTTTACGACACCCGCAGCATCCGCATCATGAATATGGAATCGGGTGATCCTTCGCTGGGTGAAATCCAGCTGGCCGTGGATACGGAAGAAGATTTTGCCCTGTTTGAGCGTATGCTGGCCAGAATGGACCGGCCGCATACGGCCTATGCCGCCCATGAAATAATCGAACTGTACAGGGAATGCCTGCATGGCTAGCCAACCGCTTGTTACGGTCTACATCACCAATTACAATTACGGCAGGTTTCTGCGTCAGGCTGTGGAAAGCGTGTTTGCCCAGACCCTGCACGATTATGAGCTGCTCATCATTGATGACGGTTCCACGGACGGCTCGCGCGATATCGTGCTGGAATATGAGGGGCGCCCCGGGGTGCGCGTACTGCTGCAGCAGAACGCCGGGCTGAACCGCACCAGCAACACGGCCCTTGGCATGGCACGCGGGCGGTACATCATGCGGCTGGATGCCGATGATTATCTGGCACCCGAAGCGCTGGCCGTCATGACGGATATTCTGGAGCGCAACCCTTCCGTGGGGCTTGTCTTTCCCGATTATTATTACGTTGATGAAAACGGGGCCGTTATCGGCAGAGAGATCCGCAACGATTTCAACGGCGGTGTTTCGCTGCCCGATATGCCGGCGCACGGCGCGTGCACGCTTATCAGGCGGTCACATCTGCTGAGCGTGGGCGGCTATAGCGAAGAATTCCGCTGTCAGGACGGGTATGACCTGTGGTTGCGGTTTATTGAAAAGCACGATGTGCGCAACGTTAACGAACCGTTGTTTTACTATCGCCAGCATGGCGGCAGTCTGTCGGGCGACCGCAGGATGATTGTGGAAACCCGCGCGCGCATCAAAGAGGCGCATGCCCGCAGAAGCAACCGGCCGGCCTGTCCCACACTGGCGTTTGTTCCTGTACGCGGGCTTTCCGTGGACCCTCACTGTCTGGCGCTGGAGCAGCTGGGCGGCAGAACGCTGCTGGACTGGACGCTGGATGCCGCGCTGGAGGCAACGCAGCTGTGCGGTGTGGCTGTCACCACGCCCGATGCGGCAGTGATGGACCATGTGCGGCGGCGGTACGGCAGCGCTGTGCACATTGTGGAGCGTCCCAGAGCGTTTGCCCGCAGCAATACCGCGCTGCATGACACCCTGCAGCACGTGCTGGACAGTCTGCCCCTGCTGGCCCGTCAGGCCCGCGCCTGCATGATGCTGTCAGTGGAGACGCCTTTCCGCAGCAGCCTGTATATTGACAAGGCCGTCAATACGGCACGTATTTTCGACGTTGATACGGTGATCCCCGTCAACCCTGAGAATGATCTTTTTTTCCGGCATGACGGCACGGGGCTGCAGCTGGTTGGCAACAATCAGCGTTACGGCGGCATGCGGTTCGAGCGTGAGTATCTTTTCCGTGCCGTGCCGGGGCTGCACCTGCTTACCCGCGGCTGGTACGAAAAAAGCCCGCACTGGCTGGGCGACAGGGTGGGGCACATAGTGCTGGCAGGTGACGCGCTGCATGTGGTGTCTTCTGCGCGCGATCTGGCTGTTGCCGAAACGTTGCTGCGTCTGGAGCGTGAACGTATATGTGCGGAATAGCAGGGTACATAGGCAGGCGCTGTCTTCCGGATGACGTCGTGCGGCGCTGCCATGCGGCCATGCGCCACCGCGGGCCGGACGGCAGCGGCACATTCCGGCGGTGTACCGCGGACGGCAGGCATGTGCTGCTTCTGCATGCACGGCTTTCCATACTGGACCCCGACCCGCGTTCGGGTCAGCCTATGCAGCGCGGCGGCGGAGTGCTGGCATTCAACGGCGAGCTGTACAATTTTTCCGAAGTGCGTGAACGGCTTGAGCGGGGCGGGCTGGCTTTTGACACCACCGGCGATACCGAGGTGCTGTTGCGGGCGCTGGATCCGCAGGGGCGGTCCCTGTTGTGCGGGGGCCACGCCGCAGAAGATCTGCTGCACGGCATGGCGGGAGCGCTGGATGCATGCGAAGGCATGTGGGCCTTTGCCTACTTTGATGCTTCGCGCGGCACGCTGGTGCTGGGACGTGACCGTTTCGGCGAAAAGCCGTTGTATTACCTGCGCGATGACGACGGCGGGCTGTATTTCGGCTCGGAGCCTAAACTGCTGGCCGCGCTGACAGGGCGGCCCCTGCGGCCCGATACAGAGCATCTGCGCCGGTATCTGGTAAACGGCTACAAGTCGCTGTACAAAACCCGGCAGACGTTTTTTGCCGGTCTGCGTCAGGTGCCCGCCGGAACCATGCTGGCGGCGGATGCCGGCGGCCTGCGGGGACTGTGCTACTGGGAGCGTCCTCATGCCGCGCACGATCCCGTGCAGGAAGACATGAGTTTTGCAGACGCTGTGCGCGGCACGCGCGAGCGCCTCATCCGCTCCGTGGAGCTGCGTCTGAGAGCTGATGTGCCGCTGGCGTTCTGCATGAGTGGCGGAATTGATTCCAATTCGCTTATCTGCATCGCCCGCAGGGTGTTCGGGTACGATGTGCACGGATTCACGGTCATGAACACCGACGCCCGCTACGAAGAGCGTGAATGCGTGGAGCATGTGGTCCGCGAGCTCGGACTGCGGCATACCTCGGTGTCTCCTTCCGTCGCGGGGTTTCTGGACGGGCTGCGGACTCTGGTGCGTGCCCACGATGCGCCGGTACTGACCATTTCATATTATGTGCACTGGCTGCTCATGCAGCGTATCCGGCAGCAGGGATATGCCATATCCATCAGCGGTACGGCCGCCGATGAACTGTTCACCGGCTACTACGACCATCATAATCTGTATCTGGCCGCCATGTACGGTTCGGGCGCCTTGTACGACAAAGCGCTGGAAAACTGGCGCCGCCATGTGGCACCCGTGGTGCGCAACCCGTATCTGCAGGACCCGGAGGTGTTTGTGCACGCCCCGCAGGAACGCGGCCACATATACCTGCATAACGACAGATTTGCCGGGGCGTTGCGTCAGCCTTTCGACGAGCCTTTTACGGAACATGCCTACCACGCCGTGCCCCTGCGCAACAGAATGCTGAACGAACTGTTCCACGAAGCGGTTCCAGTCATTCTGCATGAGGACGACCTCAACGCCATGTACCATTCGGTGGAAAACCGTTCCCCTTTTCTGGACAGAGATCTGTTTGATTTTTCGCTGCGCATACCTGTGCGGCATCTTGTGCGCGACGGAATGGCAAAGGCTGTGCTGCGCGAAGCCATGCGCGGCATTGTGCCCGATATGATTCTGGATAACCGCCGCAAGGTGGGGTTCAATGCGCCGGTGCTTGATTTTCTGGATGTGCGTGACAGCGCGGTCCGGGCGCAGGTATTGGCGGACAGTCCCGTATGGGACATTGTGCGGCGTGATGCCGTGGCGCAGCTGCTGGACGGCCGGTCTCTGGGCAACAGCGAAAGCAAGTTTTTGTTTAACATCCTGTGCTGCAAGATGTTTCTTGAAGACTGCGCCGATGCGTGAGGCATTTATTTCAATAACTGTCCGGTTGCTTTTCGTAAGTTTTGCGTACGCTTTTCGACAGAGGTGTATTTTATGAGAATGATACTGGAAATGCTTTTCGGCGACCGTCTGTGGCGAGTCTGGAGTCTGCTGATAGCCTGGGCGCTGCGCTGTTACGGCGTGCAGGTGGGCCGCGGTTTTTTCATCAAGGGGCGCATCCTGCTCAAACTGCGTGGCAGACGCGACCGCATAATCATCGGAGACAATGTTTCCGTGTGGGGTGATCTGGATCTGCGCAACCGTGAAAACGGCACCATAATTCTGCGGGACGGTGTGGTGGTTGACGGGCCGTGCCGGCTGGTGGCGGCGCGGGACGCCGTGGTGGACATAGGAGAACAGTGCGCTCTTACGCCGTATCTGCTGCTTAATGCCGGAGCCGATGTCCGCATAGGCCGCGGTACGATCATCGGTCCCCGTGTGAGCATCAACTCCAGCGAGCATGTCTACGACCGCAGCGTGCCCGTCAGGCAGTCCGGTTACACGCACGAACCGGTGATCATCGGCAGTGACTGCTGGCTGGCGGCCAACGTGTCCGTAACAAAGGGCGTGACCATAGCCGATGGCAGCGTTATCGGTGCCAATGCCGTGGTGACCGCAGATACCCTGCCGTATTCGGTCAATGTGGGTGTGCCTGCCAGAAAAATCTGCGACAGGCCCTGAAGAATACCGGAGCCACAGATATGGGCGGCACGCTGCATCTCATAGACTCCTGCGCTGCATCGAAAGCGTTTCTGGCGGCATACGGCGCACAGGCCCGTCATGAACGGGTGTTTTCAACTCACTGGTCTGTGGTGGACCACCTGCAGGCCCACGGTGTTGCATGCCGTGATGTTTCATCCTTCACGCCGGACAACACCATACGCACGCTCATGGACAGCTCCTGCCGTGAACTGCATGAACTGCTCCGGCCGCTGGATGCCGGTATATCCGCCGGGTTGTGCCGTATGCTCGGCCTGCCCGAAATGGACGTGTTCGACCTGCTCTACCGTTATCACGGGCAGTATCACCTGACGGGGGCGTGTCTGCTTTCGCACTGGGCCGATGCTGCTTTTGTGCCGCACGGCACGGCCGTCGTGCATTACTGGCATCAGCGCGAAGCTGCGGCCCATCCTGTATTTTCTTTTCTGGGTATTTTGCGCAGTGCGGCATATATGCACGGCGCCCGGCTGCAGGAGCATCCCGTCACGTCACATGGCTCCGTGCTGGAACACGGCTGGAAGCGGGCTTTGCGTCTGGCTCTTGCCCCGCGCAGGACTTTGCAGCGCCTGAGGGCCGCCGCCGAAGGGCGGCGGGGGGTGCGGCTGCACCGCGGACGCTCGCTGGCTGTGGTCTTTCAGCCTGAAAAGCAGCTTGGCGGCATGTTTGCCCGCCATGCCGATACTGTTCTTGTGTGGCCGCGCGAAGGAGTGCGTCCGGTGCGGGGAATACCTGCCACCGGCCGCACGTTGTGGGCGGACGCCGCGGAGTATGTGCGCAGGTCGGCCCCGGGTGTGCCCGGCGGATCGGCCGGCGGGCCTGTGTTTACGGGTACGGACAGGCAGGCGCTGCAGGATCGCCTTGTTGCCGATTTTACCGCACGGCTGGCTTATTTCATGGCGCCTGCGGTGCACATGCAGCGGATTCATGACTGCTACGGTGTGACCGCGGCCGGCTGGACAGTGCCGCTGGTAGGCACTCCCTCGCGGCTTGCCTCGGAAGCTCTTATGCGGCAGGGCGTTCCTGTGGCGGGGCTGCAGCACGGCGGCTGTTACCTTTCGCAGCATCTGGGCGAAAAACATTTTATGACCGATTTTGCCGCCTGCACCCATTTTATCAGTTATGCCGCCGATCAGGAATGTTTTGAAGACGCCTACAGCGCCGGTGAACGTCGTGCTTACGGCGCGGTAAGGTGCTGCACGGTACTGCCGGGGGGCAATGCCGATCATGCATCGCCCCGTCAGGGCGCCGAGCCTGTGGATGTGGTCTTTCCCGTCACTAACGCGGTGGATCTTTTCTGGACGTGCCGCACCGGAGCGGACAGGCTTGCCCGTGCGCAGTGTGCCGTGCTGGAAGCACTTGAAGCGCGCACCGACCTGCGCAGTATCGTCAAACCTTTTCCCCATGCTTCACGCGACAGCATTGCCGTGACATCCGCACTGCGCGGGCTGCGTCATGCTCAGGTGGTGCAGATGGGCTGGCGCGATTTTCTGGAGCGCTACCGGCCCTCTCTGGCGGTCATTGAATTTCCTTCCACGCCGCTGTATGAGGCTCTGGCGTATGACATGGATATTTTTCTGCTGACAGACCCTACGGCACCGTTCACCGAACGGGCGCTGCGGCTGCTGGAGCGCAGAGTTCACGTGTTTCATACGGCGGATGAGCTGACACAGGCTCTGTTGCGGTATTCTCCGCAGCAGGGCGGTAAGCTGCGCGATACGGCATTCAGCCGCGCCTATGTGAACACCGCTTGCCCGTTGTCAGGCATAGAAAGCCATCTGGCGGCCATGATGGCGGGGCAGGGACGCTGAAGAGCTTTTGTGGCGGACAGTATTTTCTGCGGTCGCGAGACCGCCGGTCCTTGACATTGCAGCGGCACTACTTTAGGAATGGTTATTATTAATTAGTTGCTGGAGGCTTCCATGGCTGCACAGACAAGAATGACAAGGCAACGCAAGGTGATCCTTGACGAGTTGCGTAAAGTGACGAGCCACCCCACCGCAGATGAGATTTATGAGATGGTCCGCCCCATTCTGCCGCGTATCAGCCTGGGTACGGTATACCGCAATCTGGATCTGCTGGCGGAAACCGGTGAGATTCTGCGGCTTGAGCACGCAGGCGCCCAGAAACGCTTTGACGGCAACACGGCGCCGCATCAGCATGTACGCTGCACAAAATGCGGCCGTGTGGGTGATGTGATGAAGCCGCTTGACGTGCCTGCTTTCAACCGCCTTGATGTGCCCGGTTTTACCGTGACCACAGCGCGGGTGGAGTTTGAGGGTATCTGCGACGAATGCATGACGAAAAACTGATGCCGCGGCTGCGCTGCAGCCGGCTGTGAACGGCTGCTGCGCAGCCCCGCGGTCATTGTCGTTTTCCGCACACCGGCCATGGCTTTTTGCCGTATAAGGCCGCACAGTGCCGGTTTCCCGCAATGGCAGACCGGTGCCGCCTAAACGGCGGTGAACGGCTGTGACTCCGCTGCATACCTCCCGCATATCCGGACCACTGGGCTGCTGGGCTGCGGCGTATGGCGCATACGAGCGCGATTCTTTTTCCGCCTTCCGGCGGTCTTTCTGACACCTTGCACATGCCGGTTTTGTGTTGTTCCGTCCGGGTGCTGCTTCCGGACCGTGTACGGGCCCGCCTTTTCTGCCGCCGGAACGGCTGTGTCTCTGCTCCGGCTTTGTGCGGTTCCGCCAGGCCCTTTTGCATCCGCGGCGGACCGTGCTCCGACTTTGTGTGTGCGCGCGGCAGCGGCCTGTTCCGGCTTAGCACTGTCCTGCGGAGAGCCTCCGCAGGTTTTTTTGTCAATGCGCGTATGAAAAAAAGCCCGCAGGCTTATGCCTGCGGGCTTTATGTGCGGGTGGCGCAATGCGTT
>Ga0334901_1000685_pt1 | contig 43373 bp, 38 predicted proteins | sample GraSluR3_MG_3_FD_207216 | JGI IMG/M metagenome (GOLD analysis project Ga0334901, IMG submission 207216) | Sludge microbial communities from methane-producing bioreactor in Wageningen University, Netherlands - Granular Sludge_15_08-R3 | ecosystem: Engineered > Bioreactor > Anaerobic >...
GCCGATTACCCCCCTAGCAATGTGTACACCAAGGTTAAGGGGGTTAAGTTTAACTACTTCTCTGGGCCGCACCCTGCAGGTAACGTGGGAGTTCAAATCCATCATGTTGACCCCATTAGCAAGGGCGATCTGATTTGGGTGGTAAACCCCCTTGATGTAATAATTATTGGACGTCTTTTCCTTCGGGGCATTTACGATGCTACCAAGGTAATTGCATTGGCTGGTTCTGAGGTGCAGAAACCCCGCTACTTCATCCTAAAAACGGGGGCATCAATAGCCAATATTGTTGCCGATAATATCACCAAGAATCCCTCGGAGCTTAGGTTCATCAGCGGCAATGTTCTTACCGGAGCAAAAATTGATGCCGATGGTTTCTTAGGGTTTTACGATAATATGGTTACTGTTATTCCTGAGGGGAACTACTACGAGTTCATGGGATGGGCGCAGCCGGGTTTCAACAAGTATAGCTTCTCCTCAACATTCTTATCGTCGTTACTACCTGGCCGAAAGTACGCATTGGATACTAACCTGCATGGTGGCGAAAGAGCTTACGTGGTTACCGGACAGTACGAGAAGGTTCTGCCTATGGATATATACCCAGTTCATCTTATCAAGGCAATTTTGGCCAAGGATATCGATAAGATGGAGAATCTTGGGATATACGAGGTGGCAGAGGAAGATTTTGCACTGTGTGAGTATGTATGCACATCAAAAACTAATGTGCAAGAGATTATTCGCGAAGGGTTAGATTTGATGATCAAAGAGTTGGGTTAACCTTCGTAAGTACACCAGTCTAACTAAATATTTTGCACACATAAATACCATATAATGAAAGCACTACGAAGTTTAATTGATAAGATTAAGCCAAATTTCGAGAAGGGAGGGAAGCTGGAGGCATTTCATTCCACCTTCGATGCGTTCGAAACCCTACTCTTTGTGCCTAACCATGTTACCGTAAAGGGAAGTCACATCCGCGATCATATCGACATGAAGCGCACGATGATAATTGTGGTTATGGCCCTCATGCCAGCCTTACTTTTTGGGATATGGAACGTAGGTTACCAAAATGCGTTGGCCACCGGAAGCGAAATGGCGTTCTGGCCAATGGTAATGCATGGGCTTATTAAAGTATTGCCCATCATTGTGGTGTCCTACGTTGTGGGCCTTGCCATTGAGTTTATATTTGCTCAAGTTCGTAAGCATGAGGTGAACGAGGGTTTCCTTGTTACCGGTATGCTAATACCGCTTATTGTTCCTGTTGATATCCCCCTTTGGATGGTTGCCCTAGCCACTGCCTTCTCAGTAATTATTGGCAAGGAGGTGTTTGGCGGAACAGGGATGAATATATTTAACCCAGCCCTGCTAGCTCGCGCCTTTCTGTTTTTTGCCTACCCATCGCATATGAGTGGCGATTACGTATGGGTATCGGGGTTAGCAAAGGGCGAAGGCATAATCGATGGCTTTTCCGGGGCAACCCCATTGGCCAATGCTGCGGCCTACCAGCTCGATAAAATACCATCGGCAATGGATATGTTTTTGGGCTTCGTCCCAGGCTCCATTGGCGAAACCTCTGCTCTGGCAATTCTTATAGGTGCCTTGGTGTTAATCGTAACTGGTATTGGTAGCTGGAAAATTATGCTTTCCACCGTGGTGGGAGGTTTAGCCATGGGCTTTATTTTTAACTCATTTGCAGTTAACCCCTTCATGGAGATTCCCGCTTGGCATCACCTGATTATGGGCGGTTTCGCGTTTGGAGCAGTGTTCATGGCTACCGACCCGGTTACCGCTTCGCAAACCGAAAAGGGGAAGTGGATATATGGATTTTTAATTGGCCTACTCGCTGTGCTGGTTAGGGTGCTAAACCCTGCATACCCCGAGGGTATGATGCTGTCGATTCTCCTGATGAACGCATTTGCCCCATTGATAGATCACTATGTGATTGAGGCTAACATTAAGAAACGTAAGAAACGTGCAGCTGCCGCTGCCAAAATCAGCTAAAATGCCATGATCATGAAGAAACAGAGCAATCTATACATATTCATGTACTCCTCGGTAATGGTTATCATTGTGGCAGCGCTACTTTCGCTTGCTTCCACAGCATTACGACCATTCCAAGAGAAAAATATTGAAACCGAGAAACGGTTAGATATTCTGCGATCGGTAGGGAGGGCAACCGAGGTTTCCTCCGCATCCAATAAGCACGAATACGTGGGCAATGAGTTTAACCAGGTGGTTGTTGAGCAGCTTGTGGTTAACCGTAAGGGCAATAGGGTAGAGGGTGTCGACCCCTTTACTGTAGACCTAAAGGTTGAGTTCGCCAAGCCCGAGGCCGAGCAGAACCTTCCTGTGTACGTTGCCAAGCTCAACGATGGCTCCACCAAGTACATCCTACCATTGTTAGGTCGTGGTCTTTGGGGGCCAATTTGGGGCTACATTTCACTCGATGACGATTTTAACACGGTGTACGGAGCATCCTTTGCTCACAAATCCGAAACCCCTGGCCTTGGCGCCGAAATTGCAAATGTTGATTTCCAGCAGCAGTTTAAGGGTAAGCAAATTTTTCGCGATTCCAAATTCGTCTCCATTTCGGTGGTGAAGGGTGGAGCTGGCTCTTCGGATCCTCACAGTGTCGATGCCGTTTCGGGTGGTACTATAACAAGCCAAGGGCTTGAGGATATGATCAAGGACTGCCTCATGGGCTACCAAGAATTTTTCAAAAAATCTAAAAACTAGATAGTAATGAGCGTGAAGATTGAAAGCGAACCATTATTCTCGGCTAAGAACCTTAAGCTGATTACGGATCCAATAAATAAGAACAACCCCATTACCGTTCTTGTGCTGGGCATTTGCTCGGCACTGGCGGTAACGGTTAAGCTGGAACCCTCGGTGGTGATGGCCATATCGGTAATTGCCGTTGTTACCCTGGCCAACGTGATTACCTCGCTGCTGCGCAATACAATCCCATCGCGGATAAGGATTATTGTTCAGCTGGTTATCATTGCCTCGCTGGTTATCCTTGTTGACGAGATACTAAAGGCATTTGCCTACGATGTGAGCAAGCAACTTTCAGTATTTGTTGGGCTAATCATTACCAACTGTATCATCATGGGACGGCTTGAGGCGTTTGCCCTTGGCAACAAGCCATGGCCCTCGGCACTCGACGGGCTGGGCAACGGTATTGGCTATGGTGTAATCCTTGTGATTGTAGGTTTCTTTCGCGAGCTGCTTGGTTCGGGTACACTGTGGGACTACAGGGTGATCCCCGAATCTTTCTACATCAGCAACGGAGGGTTTTACGAGAACAACGGTTTGTTCATCCTGCCTCCAATGGCGCTAATAATTGTGGGTATAATCATTTGGATCCAGCGCAGCCGAACCCGCGAACTAATTGAAAACGAATAATTCGAAATACTCTGGATATGGAAAACTTACTAAGTATATTCGTTAAGTCAATTTTTGTTGACAATATGATATTCGCATACTTCCTGGGTATGTGCTCGTACCTGGCCGTATCGAAAACCGTAAAAACATCAACAGGTCTGGGTTTGGCTGTAATATTTGTGCTGGGTATAACCGTGCCGGTGAACTACATCATAAATAACTACCTGCTTGCCCCAGGCGCTCTTGCATGGCTAAGCCCCTCGCTTGCCGATATGGATCTAAGCTTCCTCTCGTTCATCATGTTTATTGCCGTAATTGCATCGATGGTGCAGCTGGTTGAGATGATAATTGAGAAGTTTTCGCCTGCGCTTTACAGCTCGCTGGGTATTTTTCTCCCTTTAATAGCCGTTAACTGTGCAATTCTGGGTGGCTCGCTCTTCATGCAGGAGCGCGAGTATGTGAATATCGCCGAGGCAACAGTGTTCGGTTTAGGCTCTGGTGTGGGATGGTTCCTTGCCATTGTGGGCATTGCAGCCATTCGCGAGAAGCTTAAGTACTCCAACGTGCCTGCACCCCTCAGGGGATTGGGCATAACCTTTATTATTACAGGCCTTATGGGTATTGCATTCATGACCTTTATGGGGATTAAGTTATAAACTGAAATCTATTCATTATGATACTTTTAACTTCAAACTTTGTCATAATTATATCGGCAGTAGCGGTTTTCCTTCTGGTGGTTAGCCTCCTGGTGGCCTTGCTGCTATTTGCCAAGAAAAAGCTTACCCCACAGGGTGAGGTCACCCTAACCATCAACAACGAAAAAGAGTTGACGGTTGAGCCCGGAGGCACGGTTCTTTCCACGCTTAGCAACAATGGTATATACCTGCCCTCAGCATGTGGCGGAGGTGGAACCTGCGCCATGTGTAAGTGTCAGGTTACCGAGGGTGGTGGAACGATTCTACCCACCGAGGTTGGTTTCTTTACCCGCCGTCAGCAGATGGACAACTGGCGCTTAGGCTGTCAGGTGAAGATTCGTGAGGACATTAAGATTAATGTCCCCGAAGAGGTGTTGGGTATTAAGAAGTGGGAGTGCGAGGTGATTTCAAACAAAAACGTGGCAACATTTATCAAGGAGTTTGTGGTGAAGCTGCCCGAGGGCGAGAAGCTCAACTTCCGTTCCGGTGGGTATATCCAAATTGATGTGCCCAAGCTTGAGGTCGATTTTGCTAAGGATATTGATGTGGAGCCTGAGTTCCGCGACGAGTGGGATAAGTTCAATATGTGGGATCTAAAGATGAAGAATGCCGAGGAAACCTACAGGGCTTACTCAATGGCCAATCACCCTGCCGAGGACAATATCATCATGCTTAACGTAAGGATTGCTACGCCGCCCTGGGATAGAGCCAAGAATGCTTTTATGAATGTGAATCCTGGTGTTTGCTCTAGCTTCATCTTCTCTCGCAAGCCAGGCGATAAGGTAACCATTAGTGGCCCTTACGGCGAGTTCCATATAAAGGAAACCGAGAACGAGATGATGTTCATTGGCGGTGGTGCTGGGATGGCCCCAATGCGTTCGCACATTTTCCATATGTTCAACACGGTTAAAACCGGACGTAAGGCTACCTTCTGGTACGGAGCACGCTCGCGCCGCGAGATTTTTTACGAGGATCACTTCCGTAAAATTGAGAAGGAGTTCCCCAATTTCAAGTTCCACATTGCCCTTTCAGAACCAAAACCCGAGGATAACTGGGATGGGTACACAGGCTTTATTCATCAGGTAATTCTCGATAATTACCTCTCGAAGCACGATGCTCCCGAGGATATTGAGTTTTACCTTTGTGGACCGCCTATGATGAATGATGCTGTATTCAAAATGCTGTACGATTTGGGCGTTCCCGAAGAGATGATTGCATTTGATGATTTTGGAAGTTAAATCTTCCTCCACAATATAAAAAAAGCGTAGGGTTTCTACGCTTTTTTTATTGCCTTTTCAGCACTTGTTACCATTGCATTTTGTAAATTGTAGGCCTTAACTTTTTAAAACCAATGCCATGCGAATTCTTATTAGCACTTTTTCTCTAAGCATCGCAATTTTGATGCTTGCTGCTTGTGGATCAACCGAAAGCACAACGGTTAAATCGCCAGACAATAATGTCGAGGTAAATTTTTTAATTGCTGACGAGGGACAGGCTGCCTACAAGATCTCATATAAGGGGCAATTGGTGATCGATACTTCTTACTTGGGTTTCGATTTTACCAATATGCCATCGTTGGGTAAAAACCTCGAGCTGGTTCAATCCTCCAAAAGATCATTTTCTGAAATGTGGGAGATGCCCTGGGGCGAGCAGCGAATGGTAGATAATACCTTTAATGAGCTAGTAGTTACGCTCAAGGAGTTAGACCAACCTAAAAGAACTTTTAGCTTAACCTTTAGGGTTTTTGATGATGGGGTTGGGTTTCGATACTCATTTCCACAGCAGGAGGGTATGAACGAGGTGCTGATTGCCGAGGAGAATACCCAGTTCAACCTCACCGGAAATCATACCTGCTGGTGGATTCCGGGCGATTGGGATATATATGAGCATCTTTTTACCGAATCACCTTTTAGTGATATCGATGCGTTGAGCAAGCGTAATCACCCCAATTTGGCTCAAACCCACATACCTGTAAATGCGGTTAATACCCCCGTTACAATGAAAACCGATGAAGGGCTGTACCTAAGCTTTCATGAAGCGGCATTGATCAACTACTCTGGGATAACTCTTGAGGTAGATGCTGAAAACTTCTCGATGCGCAGTAACCTGGTTGGAAGTGAAAATCAAAAGCACAAGGTAAAGGTGCAAGCACCCTTCAGCACCCCTTGGCGAACCATTCAAATTGCCGAAAGGGCTGGTGACCTGATTGAATCAAACATAATTGTAAACCTAAATGAACCCAATAAGCTGGGCGATGTGTCGTGGATTGAGCCAACCAAGTATGTAGGCATTTGGTGGGAGATGCACCTGGGAAAATCGACATGGGATTACGCCGCAACGCAGGATATGAGCACTTACATTGGAGCCAAACCACATGGCCGTCATGGTGCAACAACCGAGAATACTAAGAGGTATATCGACTTTGCTGCAGCAAATGGCATAGGGGCGGTGCTAGTTGAGGGCTGGAACACAGGTTGGGAAAGCTGGATAGGCACCGATGATCGTGAGGGGATTTTTGATTTTGTAACACCATACCCCGATTACGATATTGAGGAGGTGGTTCGATACGCCAAATCAAAAGATGTTAAGATCATTATGCACCATGAAACCTCGTCGGCAGTAACTACCTACGAGCAGCAGCTCGATACCGCCTACGCATTTATGCATCATCATGGAATGGATATGGTTAAAACCGGATACGTAGGCACCATAATTCCCAAGGGCGAGTATCATCATGGCCAGTGGATGGTAAATCACTATATGCGTGTGTTGCAAACTGCTGCAAAGTACAAGGTGGCAGTAAATAGCCATGAGCCAATTATGGCAACTGGTTTACGACGCACATACCCCAACGATGTTACTCGTGAAGGTTTAAGGGGCCAGGAGTTCAATGCCTGGGCTACCGATGGAGGAAATCCACCAAATCATCTGCCTACGGTTGCCTTTACCCGAATGCTTGCCGGCCCAATCGATTTTACGCCCGGCATATTTAACATTAAGATGGAGCCATATCGAAACGAGAATCAGGTGAACACTACGCTAGCACAGCAATTGGCTCTGTATGTTGTTATCTACAGCCCTTTGCAAATGGCTGCCGACCTACCCGAGCATTACGAAGGGCATCCCGCTTTCCAGTTTATTCGTGATGTTGGAGTCGATTGGGAGCAATCCATAGTGCTAAATGGTGAGGTTGGCCAATATGTTACCATTGCAAGGCAAGAGCGCGATACCGAGAGGTGGTTTGTGGGTAGCATAACCAACGAGGAATCGCGTAATATCATCATTAAAACGGATTTTCTCACACCAAACGTAAAGTATAATGCCACCATTTATGCCGATGGTGAGGATGCCCATTGGAATTCGAACCCTACCAGCGTCAAAATTGAGCAAGTTGTAATCGATAGCAACAGTGAGCTAAACCTAAACCTCGCCTGCGGTGGGGGTGTGGCAATTAGCATATTACCAGAGGAATAAATGTATGAAATTTGGAATAGCCATTAAACTTTTCTTTCCGGTAACACTCATAGGGTAGGGAGTTTTTCCCTACCTTTCTTTTACCTAACCTTAACACCCAAACCTATGACTACAACCAATTGCAAGTCAGCTAAAGGGTTACTGGTAACACTAGCCCTTACCTTGGCATTCTCTTCGTCGTTGTTTCCGCAAGCGTTAATTAAGCCAACTGAGCATTTTGGTTTTGAACCCGGAGCAGACAGGATGCTCTTTGGGTATGAGCAGATGATGGAGTACTTCAAACTACTCGAGACCCAAACCGGGCGAGTAAAAACCTTCGAGATTGGCAAAACCCCAATGGGACGTCCATTGTATATGGTTTGCATATCGTCCGAGGATAATATCAATAATATTGAGGAACTTAAGGAGATAAACCGAAAGTTAGCGCTGGACTATAACCTCTCAAAACAAGAGGTTGATGGTTTGAAGGCCAAAGGGCGTGTTTTTGTTTTAGGAACGCTCAGCATGCACTCAACTGAGGTTGCTCCTGCGCAGGCAGCACCCACCATTGCCTACCTGCTGGCCAAGGCCAAGGGGGCCGACACCCTCAGCTGGCTCGATAACACCGTTTACATGATGGTGCCAAGCCACAATCCCGATGGGATGAATATGGTGGTTGACAACTATATGGAGAATAAGAGCACAAAGTACGAGGGTACTAGCTTACCCGGTGTTTACCATAAGTATGTGGGGCATAATATCAACAGAGACTTTGTGCTGCTCACTCAACCCGAGAACAAGGCCATTTCTGCACTTACCAGCACGGATTGGTTTCCACAGGTTATGGTTGAAAAACATCAGATGGGAACTACAGGCGTGCGATTTTTTGTGCCCCCAAACCACGACCCCATAGCCCAAAATATTGATGAAACATTGTGGAGCTGGATTGGCATTTTTGGCGCCAGCATGCTGAACGATATGACCGCCCTTGGTCAAACAGGCATTGCGCAGCGTCATCAGTTCGATAACTATTGGCCAGGGTCCACCGAAACTTGCCTCTGGAAAAACGTAATTAGCTTCCTTACCGAATCGGCCTCGGTGAAAACGGCTTCTCCAGTTTTTATCGAGATGAATGAGCTCAAGGTGAGGGGTAAAGGTTTGTCGGAGTATAAAAAGGGAGCTAACCTAATTGCTCCTTGGCCAGGTGGCTGGTGGCGTTTGTCCGATTTGGTAGCCTATGAACTTAGCTCAACCTTTTCGATGCTAAAAACAGCAGCAATGAATCGGGAGTCTATACTGCAGTACCGAAATGATATCTGCAAGAAGGAGTACGCCAAGGGGCTTAATCAACCTCCATACTACTACATACTACCCTCGGTGCAGAATAACCAAAGTGAACTATATCGGTTGGCAGAGCTAATGCAAGAGCATGGCGTAGCGGTTAGCCAGCTAGCAGCTGATATAGCCATCGATAGCAAGATATATAGCAAGGGCGATATGGTGATATCGCTTGCCCAGCCCTTTAGGGCATTCATCAAGGAGGTGATGGAAAAGCAAGAGTATCCAGAGAGGCGCTATACTCCCAGCGGTGAAATAGTTAAGCCCTACGATATCACCACGTGGTCGCTACCCCTCACCATGGGGCTGCAATCGTACGAGATTAGCACCAAGTCGGATAAGCTTGAAACCAACCTTGCAGCTTTTCAAAAGCCCGAATTCACCTTGCCTAACCTACAGGATGCTAATTATGCTGTGTTTACAGCAGGTAGTAACGAGAGCTACCTGGCAGCATTCACTTTGCTATCGAAGGGCGGAGAGGTGTATCGGTTAATTGATGATTTTTATTCGGGCGATGCTCTGCTTGATGCAGGTAGCTTTGTGATTCGATCGAAGGATTTGGATAACCTGGCCGGAGTAACGCTAACCATTTCGCCTACCCAAGCTGTTGGCCTTGGAACCGATCAACTTAAACCAGTGAAACTACCCAGAATAGCTCTGGTTGAAACTTGGTTCCACGATATGGATGCCGGCTGGACCCGATTTATCTTCGACAGTTATAACATTCCGTACACAGTGATTCGACCCGATGACCTTACCGATGCTAAAAGGTTGAGAAACGTTGAGCTAATCATTTTTCCAAATTCCAACGCCGACCTTTTAATGTCGGGCAAGCGGAAGCGGGGTGGTGAGTATATGCCTATGAATATGCCACCCGAATATACCAAAGGTATGGGCAAGCAGGGTAAGCAGAACCTGCTAAAGTTTATTGACGATGGAGGTATCGTTCTTGCTTGGGGGCAATCTACCGAGCTGTTCGTTGGGTTGCAGGAAATTGAGCGATCGAAAGATGTTAAGGAGGAGTTCACCCTTCCGGTAAGCGATGTTTCCTCATCGCTCATAAAGGATGGTTTTGAGGCCATTGGCTGCCATGTAAAGGTAAATTCCATAAAGCATCCCTTAACCTATGGTATGCCCAGCTCGTTCCCCATATTCTTCACTGGTAATCCTGTTTTCGAAACATCAGTTCCCTATTTCGATACCGACAGAAGGGTTATACTTTCGTTTCCTGAGGGCGATCCCAAGCTTAGTGGGTATATTAAGAAAGGAGAGCTTTTAGAGCATAAGGCCGCGCTGGTGTGGGTGAGTAAAAATAAGGGGCAGCTAATTCTCTATGGATTTAATCCTCAGTTCCGAGGGCAAACATCGGGTACATTTAAGCTACTTTTCAACGGTCTGTTGCTTTAGTCCGCTATCTCAAGCATTTTAAAATTGCAGAATGTTTTTTTGCAATGTGGTTTTTTTTGATTTACTTCAAGAAAACTTTTGGCTTTTTACACGATGATTAGCAGCAAGCCACCATATACTAGCATTCGGGTTTCAATATCAGCCGCAATTATAACGGCGGTATTCTTCGTGTTTCTTTTCTTCTACCTCGGAGTAAATCTTCGGGAGTATATATACGAGGATTCAAAGGAGATAGCCAAGGAGATGTCGAGGAGTGCTGCTGTGCAAACCGAAAGGTACTTTAACTCTGCGTTATGGGTTGCCAAATCTATAGCCAGCAAAGCAATGCTAATTAGGAACCTCGGCGGGGATAGGCAAGAGGTAAGAGATGTCTTGGTATCCGAACTTCATGACAATAAGAATTTTCTGGGAGCTTGGACGCTTTGGGAACCAAATGCTTTTGATGGTAAGGATCATCTTTACGCTGGAAAACCTCTGCACAACAGCATGGGGACGTTGGGTAACGGTTATTTCTATTACAACGACAGCATCCAAATGGAGATTATGGGCCAACGCGATTACACGGGATCGTACTACGTGTTGGCAAAAGAGAAACGGTCTGAATCTATTCTCGAGCCCTATCGATGGACCTATGGCAACGTTAAGAAGAGTTTTTATGGAACATCCATAAGTATACCACTAATAGATGAAGGTGAGTTTTTAGGGGCGATTGGAATAGATATTGATATCGATGAGCTGCAAACAGAGCTTAACAAAGCTAGACCATACAAATCGGGGTATCTTTCGCTTATTACAAGCAAAGGTAATATTGTGAGTCACCCCGACAGCTCTTTCGTTACCCAAAACTTCTTCAGCCTAATATCAACAGCCGACTCTATAAGCTATGCCACCTTTTTGCAGGGTAAAGAGCTTACCCTCGAAACCGTATCGGAATTTACCGGGGAAAAGGTTTTTCGATTTTTCTACCCCATTAGCCTTGGAGGAAGCGAGCCCTGGAGCATAATGGTGGAATTGCCCATAAGTGATACCACAGCACGATCGAACCAGCTAATAGTGGTTGCCCTAATAATACTACTGGTTGGCCTGGGGCTAATCATATTCTTAATATTCAACATCCTCGATCGTCGCCGTTACGAAAGAACCATTCTGGCGGCAATGGCAGAGATTGAGGAGAGGGGAAAAGTTGCTGCGGAGAACGCCCGGAACTACAAAGAAATTTTCAACTCCACCAGCGAAGCCATTATTGTATACGACCCCGAGCGCAAGGTTATACTCGATGTGAATGATATCGTTCTATTTTTGTTTGGATATGGCACCAAGGCTGAGGTTGTCGGTCAAAGGCTTCGTATGCTAAGCCATGAGCAGCCCCCTTTTAAAGTTGATGATAATGAGGTGCTAATGTCGAAAGCCCTAAGTGAAGAGGCTCAGATATTCGAATGGCTAGCCCAGAAAAGTAATGGGGAAACCTTTTGGGCCGAGGTATCGTTGCGCAGCGCAACAATAAATGGGCATAGACGAATACTTACCGTTGTAAGAGATATATCAGAGAAGAAGAAGTCGGCCATGGAGCTTGAGCAGTACAGAAATCATCTGGAGCAGCTGGTGAAAGAGCGGACCGAGGAGCTGGAGGCTGCCAATGAGGAGCTAACAGCCATTAACGACGAGCTGTACGATCAGAAAACAAAGCTACAGGAGGCTATGGTTGACTTAAAAAATACGCAGCATCAGCTTGTTCAGTCGGAAAAGATGGCCTCGCTTGGGGTATTAGCCTCGGGTATTGCCCACGAGATAAATAACCCCTTAAACTTTATACAAGGCGGTATTCTTGGAATTGAAAACTATTTCGCTAAGCACTTCCCTGATCATAAGGACAATGTCGAGCCATTGATTAGTGCAATAAGGGAAGGAATACACCGTTCGGTTGTTGTTGTAAACAGCTTAAATCACTACACCCGCAAGGACAACCAAACCAAAACGATTTGCGATATCCATAGCATTATCAACAATAGCCTCATCATGATTCAAGGTCAGATTAAGGATACCATAGCCCTTAAATGTAATTATTATGATGGCCCTTTAAACGTGCTATGCAACGAGGCTCAGCTTCATCAGGTATTCCTCAATATCCTGCTTAACTCAATTCAGGCAATTGACCAAAGGGGTGATATTAATATTTCAACAACGGCAACAGCCAAAAAAGTACGAGTTGTTATAAATGATAGCGGGAAGGGGATTAGCCCTGATGATTTGAATAGAATTACCGATCCCTTTTTTACAACCAAAGACCCTGGTCAAGGTATAGGCTTGGGGTTATCAATAGCCCTAAGCATAATTCGTGATCACAAGGGAAAGATTGATTTTGAATCGGTTGAAGGTGAGGGGACCACAGCAACCATAACCCTACCCCTAAAAAGTTAAGCAGATGAATACCTCGCTAAAACTTCTGTTTGTTGATGATGAGCCAATTAACCTGATGCTTTTTAAAACATGCTTTGGGGAGAACTACCATGTTATTACTGCCGAGTCGGGAGCAGAGGCTTTGAAGGTACTTGCCGAAAATAGCGATATATCAGTTGTTTTTACCGATATGAAGATGCCCTGGATGAGCGGCGTTGAGTTTGCCCGTAAGGCAAAGCTTTTGTATCCTCGTATATCGTTCTATATTCTTACAGGGTATGGGTTGTCTGAGCCAATTCAGCAAGCAATTGATGATGGAGTGTTGAATCGATGTTTATTTAAGCCCTTCGATATTGATGAGGTGGAACAGGCAATAGCCTATGTGGTTAACACCAAAATTAGCAACTAGTTCTCAATCTGATGAATCTATTTATTCTCATAGATTTGGACCAAATAAGAGACCCCATTGAATTGCTCAATGGGGTCTCTCTAGCTTAACTCTAAACCATTGTTCTAGTACCTTCCGCATCTACCGCCACCCATGGTGCCTTTTCCGCGGTTCATTCTGTTCGATTTGTGGGCGTTAAAGGCAACCCTTTGCTCATCGGTTAGCAACGAGGCTACTTCGGCTCTATGGGCTGCACCTTTCTTTTGGATACTGGTGCGAAGCGCTCCCATCTCATCGATAGTTTTGTTTATAGCATTTAAATCCTGCTTATCAGCCGATTGAAGCGTACGGAGACGAGCGCGTTTCTCGTTAAGCTCGTTACGTAGAGGGGTCACCTCCTTCAGGTGCTGCGTGCGAAGCTCGGTAATTTTAGCATCCTGCTCTTCGGTTAAATTCAATAAGCACTGGCCTGTACCTCTGTAGGGTCTGTTGCCATAGTTCATCATTCCTTGCCCTTGGGCATAGCTCATCATTCCTAGGCCATCTGCTGGGGCTGCTACTCCACGTCCTTGTCCCCGTTGCGCCATCACTTCGTTGGTGCTAATCATTAGCCCAGCCATGAGGGCCATTGCTGCAAAAATCTTAATCCTTTTCATAGCTATTGTTTGTTTTGGTTTTACAAATTGTTTGGTAATTATTAAGTTACATTAGCGCTAATGTTGAACCTATTCGTTGGTAGTTGTGTTTCGTCTGCGTTCCATGGGTTGCCTACGTTCTCTGTGCAACATTCGTTGGTTTGGTGGCATTGCTCTACGGAATAGTTTTTGTAAATTTTGATATTGCTCTGGCGAGCAAACCTCGCGAAGCGTTGTAAAGTGTTCAATGGTTGCAAGCTGCTGCTGCTCATGCAAGCGGCCAATCTCTCCTGCCAGGCTATCGAGCTTTACCCTGTTGGGGCTTTCGGAATCTAGCTCCTGCATAATCATTCTGTGGTGTGCCTGTATTGTTCGTCTAATCTCAAGGTTCTCTTCAAAATAACTTTTTCTTAGCTCTTCAAATATCGTTTCCTGTTCGGGAGTTAGCCCTAGTTCTGTTGATATACTCATGCCTAGGTTTGACCTTTGCCTAGTAAACCCTTCTCTTACGTTAGGGCTTTGGGGCTTCGGTAGTTTGAGAGCTATGGTGCCAATGGTTGCAATGTTTATCGCCACAAGCAGTATTACCGCTCCAACTAGCATTCTGTTTTTTGTGAAAATATTCATGGCTCTCGCATTAGTTGTTATCGTCTAAAATTTCGTATGGCGAAAATACATCGCTAGGAAAATACTCGTTGGCTAGCTGTGTCCACTGATCATGGTTGTTGCCATTTGTGTCGGCTAGTGAGGCGTTAAACAGCGTTCCTATTGCAATGCCAAAGGCTAGGCCTGCAGCAGCTAGGGTGGCAATTGTCGACCTTCGCATTGGGATCACTGGCACTTTTACCGTTTGGTTGCTGGTCTGTATTTTGTCCCACACCTTAGTGGCCAAGTAGGGGTTAGGTTGGTATTGCTCCTTTTCACCCTTAATAATATCAATGTATATCTGCTTCAGGTTTTCAAGAGCACCTTGGCACTGTTTGCAGCTGGCTAGATGTTGCTCAACCCTGCCTTGCTGCTCTGTGTTGAGTTCTCCGTCTAGGTAGCTCAGTAAGTTAATATTTGCCTCTTTGCACTTCATCTGGTTCTGCTCTTTAATGGTTTAGACACTGTTTGTGGTTATAACTTGCGGTTAGGGGTGTATTATTTTTGCATCTCGCTTAAAATATGCTTCTGCAGATTTGTTTTTGCTCTAAAGAGCAACGACTCAACTGATGGGAGGCTAACCTCCATTACTTCGGCAATCTCTTTGTACGATAGATCTTGGTATTTGCTTAGGATAAATGCTATACGCTGGTTCTCGGGCAATTTGTTTATCGACTCTTTTAGCATCCGCTTGTTCTCGCTACGCTCGATATTGCTGTCGGGTTTGTTCCTACCCATGTCTTCAATTTGCATTGGCTCCTCGTCGTTGTTTTGAGCAGTAAAAAAACCTTCGATACTGCGGAACAGCCTCTCGCGTTTCTGTTTACGCACAAAGTTCAGCGATTTGTTTACAGCAATTCTGTATATCCAGGTCGATAGCTTGGCCTCGCTTCTAAACCCCTCTAGCGACTCAAAAACCTCTATAAACACCTCCTGGGCTATATCCTCTGCATCGGCATATGAGTTGGTAAAACCTTTGCACGTTTTTACTACAAGCTCTTGATACCTTTCCACAAGCATGGCAAAAGCCTTTTGGCTACTGTGCTGTAGGATTTCCTCTATAAGTTCTTTGTCGGTCATTAAATCGGTGTGATCGAAAATTTTAATTACCTTTCTTGTGCATTTGACACACGCAATTTACAAAACTTGCGCCAGCATTCGCATTCATTTTTTTTGATGCTACTGGGTATAATCATGCTTTACTTTATACATTTGTAGCCTAAAATTTAAGCGCTATGGGTATTCGCACAAAGATTATGCTTGGCTTTATCATCCTGGGGTTGATGCTTTTCATCTCGGGTGCCATCTCCATTTTCGAGCTTACCAAGCTTGGCCGTTCTGTCAAGGGGCTTATATACGACAACTATCGGAGTATTGATTACTCTCGGAATATGCTCGATGCCCTGGAGAAGCAGGAGTTCGCATTGCTGCTGTTTGCCAATGGTGATTCGGCTATGGCTACCGAGAAGTTTTACAAAGCCCATAGTATAATTGTAACCAATTTGGATAGCGCCTACATGAACTTAAATCTAAAGGAGGAGAAAGCATATGTCGACTCGGTTAGGGTTCACTACGCCGCATTTTTGTCGTTGGCCGAAAAATCATTCAAAAACCCCCGCTTTAACCTTAACGATTACCTTTCCAACGTGAGTGGCTATACTATGGCTACCAGTGATCATGTTAAAAATCTTATTACCATAAATCAACAGGGGCTATTCAAATCAGCTGCATTCCTCGAGACTAGTGCACAAAGAGCTTCAATGCCAGGATTAATTGTAATTATTACCAGCATTATTTTCACCTTGGTATTTACATTTTTGGTGCATCACTACTTTGTTGACCCTATAATAAAGCTTACCAAGGGTATTAACGATTATGTTAAGTATAGGAAACCTTTTGATGTTGTTCTCGAAACCAAGGATGAGTTTCACAGCCTAAAGGAGTCAATATTAAGCCTAATCTCATTGCAAAAGGCTGGAACAAAAAAGTTTGAGTAACACTATATGCGTCCACAAATTATTATCCGTTACATTGGCTTGGTGCTACTGCTTAGCGCAGGTTTAATGTTTGTGTCGTTCATTATTTCGGCATTTAATGGAGATTCTGGACAAATACCCCTTTTGCTTAGCGGTATACTAACATCTTTAATAGGGATATTCCCCATGATATTTGTGCCGCCATCAAACCAAATTACCCACAAGGAGGGGTACGTTATTGTGGTGTTCAGCTGGGTCCTGGTTTGTTTTTTTGGTATGCTACCCTATGCGCTGTGGGGAGGCGAATTCTCAATCGTTAATGCCTGGTTCGAGAGTGTGGCTGGCTTTACCACTACGGGTTCTACCATTTTAAATGATATTGAGGTACTACCCAAAGGACTCTTGTTTTGGCGATCCGCAACCCACTGGTTGGGCGGTATTGGCATAATTCTGTTTATGCTAATCATTGTACCCGCCCTAGGTAAAGCGCGCATGTCGCTATCGCGACTTGAGATGTCGCCATTGGCCAAGTCGAACTTTCATTACAAAACCAATAAAACATTAAGAGTTGTAATATTCGTATACCTTGGTTTAACCCTAGCCGAAACTATCCTTTTGTATGTTTTTGGAATGGATTTGTTCGATGCAGTAACCCACGCATTTGGAACAGTTGCTACTGGAGGCTTTTCACCTAAGAATGCAAGTATTGGCTTTTACAACAGCGTAGCCATTGAGGTTATCATTATCGTTTTTATGTTTCTCGCCGGTATGCACTTTGGCCTGCTGTATTCTCTGTTCACATTCAAAGGGAACAAGTGGTACAAATCATCGGTTTTAAGATTTTATGCTTTATCCATCATAATTGGGATTGTTTTCGTTTCGCTCAACACTTGGGGAAGTACCTACGAAACCTTTCCCGAGGCCCTTCGGTTTGCAGCCTTTCAGGTGGTATCCATTAGCACCACAACGGGTTACGGAACTTACGATACAACGCTATGGCCCCCTTTCTCCATCATGATTCTTATGTACTTCACCTTTCAGTGTGCTTGTGCTGGCTCAACCGCAGGGGGAATTAAGGTCGACAGGGTGGTAATATTTTTGCAAACCCTTAAGCGACAAGTGTTGAAGCTACAGCATCCACAGGCAGTTATACCTGTCAGGTTCGATGGACAACCTGTTGATGACGAAACCGTAGCCTCAGTTCTGCTATTCATTGTGTTGTACGTTTTGATTCTGTTTCTCAATGGTTTGGCGCTTACTGCTATGGGGGTCGATATTACCACTGCATTTTCTGCATCGGCTGCCACCATAAGTACAGTTGGCCCTGGGTTTGGCGAGGTGGGTTCTGCATCAAACTACGCCATAATCCCCGATTTTGGAAAGGTGCTACTCACCTTCAATATGCTACTTGGCCGTTTGGAGATTTTTGGGCTAATGCTGATTTTCTTCATGAAGTCATGGCGATAGAAAGATGTTATACCTCTAGTTATATAGTAATTTGCTAAGGGTCAAAAGTCGAAAGTATGCGCTGAGCTTGCCGAAGGGTCGAAAGTCTGAAAGGCGAAAGTTAATAGACGGTTTACAACTCACAACCCCTGCCTGACTGCCGTCAAGGCAGGCAGGAACAACCGACAACCATACAGTAACCTCAACGAATAAAAATCTTCCACCAACAATGCGGTAGCACCAAAAAACAACACTACCACTCTATGCTGTCGCCTTGTGGTAGCGCAATTTAATGCTACTTTTGCACAAAAATATTTTTTATGATTCCATACCTTCAGGTCGAAGATGTTAGCAAGTCGTTTGGCGATTTAGTTCTATTTCAAGATATAAGGTTTGCCATAGGCAAAGACCAACGCGTTGGTTTAATTGCCCGTAATGGAGCAGGCAAAACCACCCTGCTGAAAATAATCGCAGGTATCGAATCAAAGGACTCGGGAAGCATTGTTTGGCAAAACGATTTGAGGGTCGGCTACCTCGATCAAAACCCCATACTCGACACCACAAAGTCTATCATCGAGAACGTATTTGCTTCAGGTGACGAGAAAGGCGAGGCAATTTTTGCCTATCAGCACGCTTTGGCCTCGCACTCGAAAAGTGAAATGGAGCATGCCCTTGAGCTGATGGATAAGCATAGCGCTTGGGATATAGAGGTGAAGGCAAGGCAAATTCTTACTCAGCTCAAAATCTTTAATCTCGATCAGTCGGTTGGAACGCTTTCGGGGGGGCAGCAAAAGCGCGTAGCCCTTGCTGCTGCGCTAATTAACGAGCCCGACTTACTTATTCTCGATGAGCCAACCAACCACCTCGATCTCGATATGGTGGAGTGGCTCGAGGATTTCCTTAAGAACAGCCGCATTACCCTGCTAATGGTTACCCACGATAGATTTTTTCTAAATCGTGTTTGCACCGATATTATTGAACTCGACCAGAAGGAACTCTTCTGGTACAAGGGTAATTACGCATACTACATTGAGAAACGACAGGAGCGAATAGAGGCCCGTAGTGCGCAGGTGGAGAAGGCCTCGAATCTTTACCGCCGCGAGCTCGACTGGATGCGGCGCTCACCCCCTGCCCGTACAACAAAAGCGAAGTATCGTATCGATGCGTTTTACGATCTACGCTCAAAGGCCACCCAGCGGTTTAGCAATAGCAATGTGCGCATAAGCGTAGGTGCGGCTCGGTTGGGGAAAAAGATTTTGGAGGCCAAAGGGCTCGAGAAATCGTTTGGCGACCTAGTTATTCTTAAAGATTTCTCTTACACCTTTAACCGCTTCGAGCGGTTGGGTATTGTGGGCGATAATGGTACGGGTAAGTCTACATTCCTGAATGTTATCACACAGGCTATCCCAGCCGATAAGGGTGTTATAGAGGTGGGCGAAACCGTTGTGTTTGGTTACTACCGTCAGGAGGGGATGAAAATCCGTGAGGATATGAAGGTGATTGATGTGGCGCGTGAGGTGGCCGAGGTGGTAACGCTGGGCGATGGTAAAAGTCTTTCGGTGTCGCAATTCCTAAACATGTTTCTGTTTGCACCCGAGGTGCAGAATGCCTATGTGCATAAGCTTAGCGGAGGCGAGAAGCGCAGGCTATACCTGCTCACCATCCTTATGCGAAGCCCCAACTTCCTTATCCTCGATGAGCCAACCAACGACCTAGATATTGAAACGCTAAACGTTTTGGAAGCATACCTCGAAAACTTTCCTGGGGTGGTTCTAGCCGTATCGCATGATAGGCACTTCCTCGAGAAGGTGGTGGATGGGTTGCTTATCTTCGAGGGTAATGGTGATATTAGCGGCTTCCCCGGTTCGTATACCGATTACTACGATTGGAAGAAGGAACAGCAGAAGCTGGAGCAGCAGGCGCAAAGGGCTGCTGAGCCAAAGGCGAAACCAAAACCAAAATCCGACTCAAAGCTGCGCAAGCTTTCGTATGCAGAGCGTAAGGAGATGGAGAAACTCTCACAAGAGATTGAGGAACTGGAGAACGAGAAGGCCGAGATAGAATCGGCTATCAATAGCGGTACGCTACCCCATGATGAGCTAATAGGCCAGTCGAACCGTATTGCAGAATTAATCCATCTACTCGATACCAAGGGCGAGCGATGGCTCGAACTAATGGAGTTAGATGAGAATGGGGGATAGGAGATTAGGTTGAAGACGGAGTTTAAAGTTTAGAATCTGCCTAACGAAGGTAGGTTTAGAGTTAAAGGTTGAAAGTGCAGCCTTTAACTCTAAATCAGCTATCACACGCTTTCCATCTTTCGCTTTCGAATCAATCAATCATTTATCAATTGGCAATGCGATGCGGCCAACCAATCGAGCTGCTGAATAGTGGATGTTGCACTAAAAACAATCTCATAAATATTCAGTTTCTAAGTAATTCTGCCTATCTACCTAAGGTTGGTCACTCAATCACTCAATCACTCAATCACTCAATCACTCAATCACTCATCCAATCACCTCTGCCTTTGCGGCAGGCAGGTCAACCAACCAATCAACCAATCAACCAATCAACCAATCAACCAATCAACCAACCAACCAATCAATCAACCAATCAATCAATCAATCAACCAACCAACCAACCAACCAATCAACCAACCAATCAACCAATCAACCAATCAACCAATCAACCAATCAACCAACCAACCAACCAACCAATCAACCAATCAACCAATCAACCAATCTCTTCCTAACTTCCCCCTATCTCCTCCTAAATATCAACCCAAGGTAAACGCTAAACACAAGGGTTGTGGCTACCTGTATGGTAAGTGAAGTGGCGATAATGCTTTCGCCAGTTTTCAGGATTAGAGCCACTGCAATAAACTTCGCTATGTAGTAAATGGCCTTGCTGGTAACTATAGCGCTGAGGATTGATACAAATGCATTTTTGGTTTTACTCAGGATAAAGTAGAAAAGCCAAACATTCAGCACCAGCTCGCCCGAAATAAGCAGCATTTTGTAAAAAACAGGATGAGCAGAAACCAGATAGCTGAATATGGGTAAGGTGAGTGCAATAATATAAGCATTCCGTTTGGTGGTATGCACCAGCGCAAGGATAAGCGCAATCCGCATGGGTTCTATAAGGTATAGCGGAAAGCTGAGCATGTGCGAGATGGTTGGCACAAGGTATATAAAGGCCAATGCCAGAATATCGAATATTACGTAGCTAATTGTTCTCTTGGTGGTTAACTGTAATGTAGCCATAACTTTACAATTTTAAAGTTTGTAATTTTTGATGCTCGCACCTTAATAGAGCTTAATGTATTAGGTTACAAATATATGCTATTTGTGTGTTTTTCGTATCTTTAATGCCAAGTATCGGTTAAGCTAACATCCAAAATTTATATCAAAACTATATCGTATCAACAAAACACCTGAGGAGTATGAAGCGAAGAGATTTTCTAAAGAAAGGATTAGGTGCGGGCCTGTTGGCCGGGGCCTTTTTAAAGGTGAATGGTGCTGGAACCTTAGCTGGCGTCAATAAGGCAAATCCTAGTAAACCCTTCGATTTGGTAGCTGTAATGGGTGGCGAACCTGCCCAAATGTTCGATAAGGCCATAGCTGCCATGGGCGGAATAGGAAAGTTTGTTAAAGCAGGGCAAACGGTGGTGGTTAAGCCAAACATTGGATGGGATACCCCCGAGGAGTTAGGAGCCAACACGAATCCCGGATTGGTAGCCCGAATTGTTGAGCAATGCCTTAAGGCTGGTGCAAAGGATGTATTTGTATTCGATAATACTTGCGACACCTGGAACCGATGCTATGCCAACAGTGGTATTGAGGATGCCGTGAAGAATGCTGGTGGGAGAATGGTGCCAGGCAATACCGAGAATTACTACAAATCGGTATCAATCCCCAATGGCAAAAGGCTAAAGGAGGCAAAGGTGCATGAGCTTATTCTAAATTCCGATGTGTTTATAAATGTGCCTGTGCTTAAGCATCATAGCTCTGCCAAAATCACCATATGCCTTAAAAATCTTATGGGTGTTGTTTGGGATAGGCGCTATTGGCATAGGAACGATTTGCACCAGTGCATTGCCGATTTTGGCACATGGCGTAAACCCGACCTTAACATTGTTGATGCCTACCGTGTGATGACCCGTAATGGGCCACGTGGGGTAAGCCAAGCCGATTTGGTGATGAAACGATCCCTAATCATCTCCACCGATATGGTTGCCGCCGATGCTGCCGCATCGAGAATTTTTGGCGAAGAACCTTCCGAAATTGGCCATATTAAGATAGCCCATGAAATGGGAGTGGGCAACATGAACCTCGATGAGCTAAATATTGAACGTTTAAGAGTTTAATACCTTAATAATATGCTTAAAGCAGTTTCGCTTCGATGGGTACGCAGAATTGTTGCCCTTGCCTACTTCATTGTATTTGCATTCGCTTTCATTGATTTTTCAAATACCCTGTCGCCAGGATTTATCAACTGGTTTTTGTACCCTCAGTTCACCCCCTCATTGCTAAAGTTTATTAAGGTTGGAGGCATTGTGGCAGCTGGGTTTGTTGCGGTGATACTTTTAACTCTCCTTTTTGGCCGGGTGTACTGTTCGGCCCTTTGTCCTCTTGGGATTTTTCAGGATATTGTTGCACGTATCAGGCTAAAGAGGGTTCGATACAAGTTTATGAAGCCTTGGAATATAATTCGCTATACAACCCTTGCATTGGTAGTGATCCTTGCTCTTGCTGGTTCACTGTTTCTGCTGAATATGCTCGACCCGTATAGCTTTGCTGGGCGAATTTTTTCCGATTTGGTTCGCCCTGTATACTATGGTGCTAATAATTTATTGGTGAAACTTTTTGGCGTTTTCAATAGCTACGCATTGCACCATGTAGAGTTTAAGGGGATGCCTTGGCAAGGTTTGCTGCTAACCAGCTCGCTTACTCTAATTCTTGTGGTTGCAGCTTGGCGCTGGGGGCGTATCTTTTGCAACTCCTTTTGTCCCGTAGGGGCATTGCTTAGCCTTGTGTCTCGATTCTCCATTTTCAAACTTGCTATCGATAAGAATGCTTGTACAGCCTGCGGTAGATGTTCGCGCGACTGCAAGGCCAGCTGTATCGACGTTAAAAATCGAACACTCGATTTTTCGCGATGCGTAGCCTGTTACAACTGTATCGATAGCTGTAAGGAGGGTGGTATTGCGTATACATTGGCCTATACAAAGAAAGTAGCAGATTCAACCCCGCAGGTAAACTCATCCCGCCGTGGTTTTATAGCCACTTTTACAGGTATGATGGTGGGAGCAACCTTTGTGGGTAAATCCCTTACAGCATTGGCGCAAGCGAAAGGAGGGGCGCGCGGAAGAGGAAGAAGTAATCAGTCCGATAGCGATGATGCTACCCAAGAATCTACAGCAGGTCACAGGCCCAATAGCCGCTTGGCGCCGGTAACCCCTCCAGGCTCATATAGCCAGAAAGATTTTCTGAATGCCTGCACTGCCTGCCATTTATGCGTTACCGTTTGCCCAACCCATGTAATTCAACCATCAATAAAGGAGTACGGTTTCTTTGGCTTGTTACAACCCCATATGGACTACCATTCGGGTTTTTGCAATTTCGAGTGTACTTTATGTGGTGATGTTTGCCCTACAGGCGCAATCCGTCCGTTGGAGCTGGAGACCAAAAAGCGTGCGCAAATAGGTAAGGTCAAGTTTCATCTAGGCAATTGTATTGTTCGGGTCGATAGAACCGATTGCGGTGCCTGCTCGGAGCATTGCCCAACTAAGGCGGTTTACATGGTCCCGTGGCAAGGATTGTTACTGCCCGAGGTGAATGAGGATATTTGCATAGGATGTGGTGCGTGCGAGTACGCTTGCCCCACCACGCCCTACAAAGCTATATACGTAAATGGAAATGTTGAGCATCAGGTAGCCGATTTGCCCGAGGATATGGATGATGGGCCACGCGAGTGGGATGCCGATGAATTTCCTTTTTAAACATAGCCATTTATCAACCTTTTAAATCATATTTAAACAAGTAATTATGAAGGCTAAACAACTACTTTATACCCTTGCGTTGGGTGTGATCCTTTTTACAGCATGCAACACTGCACCCGAAGTAAAAGTGAACGATTGGGCAATTGCACTGCATGGAGGTGCAGGGGCTATGAGTCCAGAGAACTATACCCCTGAGCAAATACAGCAGTACGAGGCAGAGCTAACCGCTGCCTTAGGTGTTGGTGAAGAGATATTGAAGAGCGGAGGAACGAGCCTCGATGCCGTTGAGAAGGTTGTCCGTTACCTCGAGGATTGCCCTCTATTTAATGCTGGTCGTGGCGCTGTATATACCAACGATGGCAAGAACGAGCTCGATGCCGCCATCATGAGCGGAGCCGACCTGCATGCTGGCGCTGTGGCAGGAGTTGGCGATATTAAGAATCCAATTTCGGCTGCCCGTATGGTGATGGAGAAATCGGAGCATGTACTGATGGTTGGTAAGGGAGCATCACTTTTTGCTTCGCAAAATGGAGCCGAGGTGGTTGATAGCTCATACTTTTACACCGAAAGGAGTTTCCGTGCCCTTCAGCGAGCCCTTGAGCGCGATAAGAAGATGGGAACCGTAGGGTGTGTTGCCCTCGATAAGCACGGGAACCTTGCCGCAGCAACATCAACCGGTGGAATGACCAATAAACAATATGGCAGGGTAGGCGATGTGCCAATTATTGGCGCCGGCACCTATGCTAATAACAGCACTTGCGCTGTGTCAGCCACAGGCCACGGCGAGTACTTTATTCGCTACACCGTAGCGCATGATATTTCTGCACTGATGGAGTATAAAGGATTATCGTTGGCACAAGCGGCCGATGAGGTGATTCACAAAAAGCTCGAAGAGGTTGATGGCCGTGGAGGAATTATTTCTGTCGACAAGTGGGGCAATGTACACCTCTCATTCAATACATCTGGTATGTTTAGGGCGTTTGCAACCTCTGGGGGCGATAGGGGAGTTCATATTTTTAAATGATTGTCCGTAATGATACCTAAAGCCTTAGCGTCATTGCGAACCACGAATTGCTCGACGATGGCAAACCCTCGTGCTTTGAGGGTTGAAGCAATCTATAAAATCCTTTTAATTAAAAGATTGCTTCACAAAGGACGTTCGTAATGACGTGTCATTGTAATCAACCCATTTGTCATAGGCCATTATAGCGGATAATCATATTATTTTAAATATGAATACTCTATATTATACCTATTTGACATATAGCCTATTGGTCTATTGACAATCCGTTGTTTTCTCGAAATCTTACATAACGACCTAATATACTGCTAATTGTGATTATTTTAGGCAACACATTGAGTATCCATATTAAATAATATACTTGCAGTAGTATCAAAGGAATTAAAAGCCTGCTGTTGGTAGAGTCGATCGGGCCAACCAATAGCAGGCTTTTTACCTCATTGCCATTCTATTGTGTAAGCATATCATTATCTAATTAATCAATATCTTCCTCTGCTGATTGTAAGCATTCAGGTTGCTCTACTCCCAATAATTCGAACAATTGATAGGCCTCAGCATTGGTCAAACCTAATTCGATAGCACTATTTAACTCATCCTCCCAGTTTGGTTTAATGTTAAGATATTTTCTGTCAAAATAATCTTTTTTGATGTAAGCCAAAAAATAATGATAAATCGCCTTGTCTTCAATCATATTGGCAGCGTTAAGGTATTCTATAGCCTTGTCAATGTTAGCTCGTGGCGTAACAAATGCCTTTTGTCCTTTAAGTAAATTTACCGCTGCATAAAAGAATCTGTCTGCATCTTCAAAATTATCTTCAACGGCTTTTTCAAATGCTTCCGAGGCTTTATCATACATTTTCAGTTTGAAATAGCACATTGCAAGCGACATATTCAGGTTTTTGTTATCGGGATTTGCCACCAGCTCTTTGCGGTAAGCGTTGGCATATTTATTCACTTCGGGCGTTGGCATTGAGATAATGTCCGTTATTGTAGAGATAATTATAGGACGAGTACAAAATGCACAAGTTTTATGTTCGGTAGAAACTGGTGCTCCACAACCCGGACAATTCAATTTAATAACTTTTTCCATTGCTTATCTTCTGGTTAAATTTTTTAACATATCAATTTCTGCAATTGAATTATCTACAAATCGTTTCATTTTATTTTGTGCTTCTACTAATTTATTTTCTGTTGCAGATTCTGTTTCTTCAATTAAATCTTCACATTTGTGTAATAAGGAAGTTAGTTGAGAAATTGCTGTATCGCTACTCAAAATATTAGGCGTGAGAAAATTAATTTTACTTTTCAACCGGTCAAGTGCAGTTCTATTATTGGAGTGTGTTTCAAATTTCAATCCTTTTTCTGCACAAATTTTCTCGTAACGATCAGCGAGTAGGTTCATTTTTTGCGTGTAGAAGTTTAATGCTTGCCCTTGGTCTTTGAGTTTTTCTACCGTTGCCTTATAGTTACTATCGGTTTGGGCTGTTAATACTGAGATGATTATCCACAGCAACGTAAGTACCATCAGTACGGCAATATAAATTTTTAGTGGTAATAAGCCTGATAGTGCTAGTGAATACACTACCATACAAATAAAACCTATAACAATATAGTAAATAGCATAAACTCCAAAAACTGCAAGAAGGGGAGTCGAAAATTCTTTTACTTTAGAATATATTATATTTAGATACCCAAAAAATATAATCTCGAGGAAGATGGTATATCCAAGATTGATATAAAACAATTCAGTTGTTTCTTTGGGCTTAAACATAAAAAACAATGTAATTGTTATCGCAACTACCACTAACGGTAATATAATTTGCGCAATGAAATTGATTTTTCTTGACATAGCATTCTATTAATTAAGTTTAAAGAATCGGCGGTGGGGGAGGTGGCGTTGGTGGGGTTGCACCAAACAATCCTTGCAATTCAGAGCATTCGCTGGCTTTTACCCATTGCGCCATACCTGCTTTCCAAACTAATGTATCGCGAGTTATTTGGCCACTTTGAATGTATTGACCTATTGTATTAGCGTCATATTGGTGCTGCTGATTGTTAATCAATACAAACCAAACAGCAGGCGTTGGCGGTGGTGGTGGGGTTCCTTGCTGCTGTTGAGGTTGTTGTTGTTGTTGTTGTTGTTGTTGTGGCGGTTGTTGCTGCATAGCACCTGCAATATTTCCCATTTGTTGCCCAAATGCGCCTCCAACACCAAAGCCCATACCAAGCCCCATACCTGCCCCCATCATTTGACCTGCACCTCCCTCATTGCCAGCTGCGGTTTTCAATACATCGAATTGTTGCTCTTCAGTATAAGTGTAGCCTTCCATACGACGTTTTGAGGCTTCGGATTGAGAATCAAGAATCTTCTGTACATTCGGGTCTTCCTTGTCAAAATTCAATGAGCTAATATCGAAATTAGCTATTCGAACACCGTATTGAGCAAATTCTTCGTTAATTGCATCTCGCACAAAGTTTGATATATCGTCAAGATAGGCATTGATTTTTACCACTGTAACCTCTTTTAGTATAATAAATTTACTGATTGATACAGTGAGTTTTTTTATAATCAAAGATTTGAATTGATCAATAATGTCATCGGTTGTAAAAAGGTGCAAAGTTCCGACTATTTGTTGCAAAAATGCTGAGGAATCAGTTATTTGAATACCAAATTCGCCAAACGAGCGAACAGGAATAGGGACACCATAAAGAGGGTCTATCAAATCAATTGGCACGGGTGTACCAAATTTCAAATTACGGCGTATGGTTTTATTCACATACCAAACTTCTGCTGTAAAAGGAGTATTTCCGCCAAAAGGGATGTTTATCAATTTTTGCAGAACAGGAATGTTATTTGCCGTTAGTGTATGTGTACCTGGGCCAAAAATATCAGCATAAGCCCCCCCCTTCACAAAAATGGCTTCTTGGCTTTGATTGACAATCAATTGCGCTCCAATCGACAAATTGTCGTAGGGAAATTTCCAGACAAGGTCGTCTGTTTCTCCGTTGTATTTAATTCGGTCAATAGCTCCTTTTCTATCTTCACCCTGTCCATCATAGGTTTGTCCGTCAGTGCGGTTTTTATTAAATAGTCCCATCTTTTTGTTTTATTTATGGATAATCAATTACATAACTTCCGTTGCATTTTGTTGTTAAACGGATATGCGTTTTGTACAACCCTTTAAATACGTTGTATTTTTTTAAAGCCAACAAAGCATATTCAGAACAAGAAGGCATCATTGTGCATCTTCGGCGTGTATCTTCTGGCGCATGACGCTGGTACAATTCTATTAGCCATACGCATATCTTTTTTAGAAAAATTAAAACCATCAAGGCTAATACTATTGAATGCAATGTGGTGAAAGAATTAGTGATACCAAACCAATGGAACAGGCGACTTAAAAAATAAGTAACTGTATAAGAAGTTACAACAATAGCCAATATCCACAATATTAATGCTATTACATTGGTTTTTGGTCTAATCAATTCGTGATTTTGACAATAATCTCTTGCCAAATCCTGTTCGCATTGGTTTTGTATCACTTCACACGACATTTTTTACGCATTCTTCTTCTCACGCAATTTTGCTTTCATTGCTTGAATTGCTCGTTCTGTATATTCATTCTGTTCCATTGAGCAGAGGAATTTGTCTCCAGGAACTGTAACTGCAAAGCGGTTTTTGTCAATATTAACAAGAATACTTTTATCTTTTTTTGGATCCCAAATGGGGGTTTCGATGGTGTCGGAAATAGTTTGGAAATTGGTAATGTCTTTATAGAAATACTCTTCTGTTTTTTCCATTTTACCATCTTCATCCAAATTAAAAGTGTATTGATATAAATACACTTGTGTAGAACTAAAAAACAACCATGAAATCTGGTATGCAGAACTTCTCCATTTTTTATCTTTACCATATTTCGAGAATGTTTTTTTCTCATCAAACCAATAACCCTCAAAGCTCACTGGCTCAATTTCCTGAAGTTCGGACTCATCTAGGCCGATTTTATTAAGAGCTTTTTGTTTAAAATCCATGCTTTTGATTTTTTTTGCAACCAAAGCATCGTATTCCTCATCTTTTAACAGTCCGAACGCTAGACAACCGTCCCTCATAAAGTACCTTATAACTTTTTTTTGCTCTTCGCTTCTGTTTTTGCAGCGATCTCTTACTTCTTTGGGATCTCTAATCCATTTAAGATATACAAATGCTGCCACAATTAGTAAAATAATTAATACTCCCATAATAATAAAAAATTTAGTTACCTACTCTGTTTAATTAAAAGGTTTTCGGCTTCCCCTTCATGTTTAATAGTTAATGCAAACAAATATAGTTATATATCAGGTATTTATATGTTGTTTTTATTAATAAGATTCTACTATTTTACTACTTTTAAATTTTAAAGAGTAAAAGTAAGAAGCAAGTAATTTTCACTTATTTGTTTGCATCCTTTTAATAATTTAAATTTACAAGATTGTAGTTTATGTTCTATAAATTAAACAAATTTTTTTATAATGTTATATAGCATATAAGATTGTTTTTAATAAAATCATAAAGCATAGCAATAAGCATAATAAAATGACGTATTTTGTTGTTTGTTTGCAATAATAGTCGTGCAATAATCACATTATGAGATATGTAAATTGAAAACAGACGAGATTGAGGCTCTCGAATAACTTCACAAAAACAGCCCCAACAATATGGTACGCAGGCGTAGCCAACGCCTACTGTTATCCCATCAAAAGAGAACGATAACGGCCCTGTCGGGCATTTTTTTGGTAAGCCGAAGAACGATCGAACGATGGCTGGATGGCTGGGCTAAAAACGGTGTAGATTCTCTCGCCATACAGCCCGGCAGGGGTGCTAAAACCCGACTGAAAGGCTTTGAAACGATGATTGCCAAGCAATTGGAGGAGCACAGCCGTAACCTGAAAAATGTGCTAACCTACCTTGAAGAGCACCTCAACGTTATCATCTGCAAAAAGACCTTGCAGAATTTTTTAAAAGATGCTGGGGTATGTATAGAAAAGGGCCTGACTAACTCTAAAAAGCAAGCGCCATCGGAATGACTTTGAGCGTAAGCAAGCGCCAATAGAAAGCCTTAAAAAATTGGATGACAGCGGGTACATAAACCTCTGCTTTGGTGACGAAAGCCACGTTGGGCTTACGCCCAACGTACCGTACGCTTGGCAAGCCAAAGGCAGTCCTATACTCCTACCAGCCGCCAATGGTAAATTTCTGAACGTAGTGGGCTTGATGAACCGTAAGAACAACCTTTTCTTTGAAGTCAAAGAAAGTACCCTCAACACCGACACGCTCGTGGCTTTTATGTATAGCTTTGCAGATCAGATAGTGAAGAAAACGGTTGTAATTCTTGACAATTCACCAATCCATAGGTCTAGGAAGCTCATGGCCAAAATAAGCGAGTGGAGAGAAAAGGATTTACTAATCTTCTTTTTGCCACCCTATTCACCAGAACTTAACCTGATAGAAATTCTATGGCGAAGAATCAAGTACCAATGGTTGCCTTTTGATACGTATCTCAGTTTTCAGAATCTCAAAGAACGTTTGACCTATGTGCTTTGCAACTTTGGCGTATTATACGACATTAAATATTAATCATAACTTAGTATGGACACCAAAATTTAGTTATCCAGTACTAGAGGGTCTAGTCAAAGAATTGTTGTTCAAGGATATTCCCATGCTTTGGAATGGAAAAGTTGTGAACTCATTGAGATGAATATACAAAAGGTTCATATTCATCAGATCGTAAGATCGTAAGCGTTCCCCCAAGGAACTCCATATCCACATTGATGGAGGAACCCTGAAGGGAAAAACTGCGATCAAACTTTTCAAGAGTTACCCCCCCCAACCTAACACGAAACCGTATTGAAGTACCCTACCCATTTCTGGTCAAAAGGATATAGTGTAAACACAATAGGCCTTGATGAAAACAAGATCAGAAGGCACGTAAAATATCAAGCGAACCATGAACGTATAGAAGAGCAGCAGCGGCTCAACTTTGGCCCTTATAGGGGGCTATACCAAGTCCACCTCCTTGGTGAGTCGATTATTTAATTGGTACTACTGCAATTTTAGTGGAATTATTTTAGGGTCAGAAGTCCGAAGACCCCCGCCTGAACGATGCAGTCGGGCAGGGAAGTTGTAAGGTTGAAGCATGATAATTCTGTCTTCTGACTTCAAACCCAAACCAAAGATTTAAGTTTGCTATAATTTACATAGTTCCCACGAAATTGGTAGTAGAACTATTTAATTGTTGGTCGGTAGATGATCTGCGTTTGGATTTAATGATGATTTGATTATTTACCTTGTTTTGTAAGCTTTTCTTGCATAACTTTATGCCATATTAGCTCTACTAATATCATTCTTAACCTAAAAACAAGAAAAATGAGAACAACCAAAAAACTGCTATTTATGCTCCTTTTGCTCCCCATGATGGCTGCTATGGTGTCGTCGTGTGGATCCAAGTATAGCTACGAAACGGTTCCTGGTGACCCAATGAATACTAGGATTTATACTTTGGATAATGGGCTGAAAGTTTATCTGAGTGTTTACGAAGATGAACCCAGAATTCAAGCGTATGTTTCTGTTAAGGTGGGCAGTAAAAACGACCCATCAGAAACAACTGGGCTTGCGCATTACTTTGAACACCTAATGTTTAAGGGCACCTCGCAGTTTGGTACTTTAGATTGGGAAAAGGAAAAGCCTATGCTCGATGAGATTGAGGCTCTTTTCGAAAAGTACAGGGTGGAAACTGACCCTGCCAAACGTGCCGAAATTTATAAGGTGATTGACAGCATTTCGTACGAGGCCTCTAAAATTGCCATACCCAACGAGTACGATAAGCTTATGAGCGCTATAGGCTCAAGGGGAACCAATGCTGGCACATCAAACGACTTCACTGTTTACATGGAGAATATTCCTAGTAACCAGCTAGAGAGCTGGGCCATTATACAAGCCGATAGGTTTGCCGATGCCACCATTAGGCTTTTCCATACCGAGCTCGAGACCGTGTACGAGGAGAAGAATATGTCACTTACTCAGGATGCTCGCAAGGTAAGTGAGGTGATGTACCAGCTGCTCTACCCCAACCATCCTTATGGGCAGCAAACCACACTTGGGGATGCCGAGCACCTTAAAAATCCTTCAATCATCAACATCAAGAATTTTTACGATACTTACTACGTACCCAACAATATGGCTGTAATCCTTTCGGGTGATTTTAACCCCGATGAGGCCATAAAGATTATCGATAAGTACTTTGGTAAGCTGGAGAAGAAAGAGGTGCCCGAATTTACTTTCGAGCCTGAAGAGCCAATTACTGAGCCTAAAGTGGCTGAGGTTATTGGCCTTGAAGCCGAACGCGTGAGCATTGGTTTCCGCTTTCCTGGTGCAGCTAGCCGCGAAGCCATGATGGCCGATATGGTGGGCATGATGCTTTCAAACAGATCAACTGGACTTATCGACCTTAATGTGAACCTTCAGCAACGAACCCTCCGTTCTAGCGCGTACGTATCGAAACTTACCGACTATAGCATGCTTAACCTAAGCGGTATGAATAAGTCGGGCCAAACGCTAGAGGAGGTTAAGGATATTCTGCTTGAGCAGGTTGAGCTGCTTAAAAAGGGTGAGTTCCCCGACTGGATGATTGAGGCTACAATCAACAATCTCAAATTAAATGAGATGCGTAGGCTCGAGAGCAACGCAGGGAGGGTTTGGATGATGTCGAGCAGCTTTATCAACGGAATCGATTGGAAAGATGCCGTTGCGTATATCGATGAGCTGGGTAAAATAACTAAGGATGAACTTGTGGCTTTCGCAAATGAGCATCTCGGTAATAACTATGCCGTGGTGTACAAGCGCCAAGGCCAGCCCGAGGTTGAGCTTGTTGAGAAGCCATCAATCACTCCAATTCATATCAATCGCGATGTGGAGTCAGCATATCTTGCGGCTTTCAAAGAGCGGAAGGTACCAGAGATTGAACCTGTATTCCTCGATTTTGACAAGGAGATCAACAAGGTTACCACTACTAATAACCTTGAGATTTTGCACAAGGAGAATGTTGAGAACGAAACCTTTACCCTGTACTACTACTTCCCATTTGGTAGCGATAGCGATAAGATGATGAACCTTGCCTCAGGATACCTTGAGTATTTGGGAACCTCAGAGTATACTGCCGAGCAGATTAAGCAGGAGTTTTACAAGCTGGCATGCTCGTTCAATGTGTTCTCTTCGCGCGACGAGACCTACGTGTACGTAAGTGGGCTAAGCGAGAACCAAGAGGCTGCCGTTAAGCTGCTGGAGTCACTAATCACCGATTGTCAACCAAATGAGCAGGCGTTGGCCCTTTATATTAACAACGTTTTACGTTCAAGGGAGAATTCAAAGCAGAACCAGCGTTCCGTATTTTCCGGCTTGGTTGATTATGCTACCTATGGAGCTAAATCACCATTCAGAAATCAGCTGCCAGCTAAAGACCTACGTGCTCTGAAGGCCGAAACGCTTATTGCCAAAATTCAAGAGTTGCCAACCTATCCTCATAAAATCCTTTACTACGGGCCCTCGTCGCCAGCTGAGCTAAAGGATATGGTTGAGAATATCCATGCTGTTCCTGCAACCTTTGCCGAGGTTCCTGCACCATACAATTTCGAGGAGCTAGCTACCACAAAGAATAGGGTTGTTTTCTCGCATTACGATGCTAACCAGTCGTACCTACAGCTTATTAGCCGTGGAGTTGACTACGATTACGACCTGTTGCCAAAAGCCATGATGTTCAATAATTACTTCGGTTCGGGTATGAGCGCCATCGTATTCCAAGAGCTGCGCGAGAAGCGTGGACTAGCCTACACCGCTTGGTCGCGCTACGCTACGCCAAGTAGCCCCGATAAGCCATTCATGAATAACGGCTTTATTGCAACGCAGAACGACAAGGTTATTGAGGCGTTTACTGCCTTTGATGACCTTTACAACAACATTCCCGTATCAGAAAAATCGTTCGATTTGGCTAAGGAGTCAATCCTCAATAGCATTCGAAACGGAAGGGTAACCAAGATGAGCGTTATTTGGAATTACCTCAATGCTGAGAAAATGGGTTACGGGGGTGATATTCGCAAAACCTACTGGGATGTAGTACCTTCGCTCACATTGGATGATGTTGTGTCATTCAACGAGAAGTATATAAAAGACCAACCCAAAACCTACGTCATTCTTGGTAACGAGAAGGTGGTTGACTTTAAGGAGATTACCGAGAGATTTGGACCGGTTGAAAAAGTAAGCCGCGATAAGATTTTCCAGTTCTAGAGTTATTCTAATACAATATTTTAGGCGGGGGCAATTAGCCCCCGCTTTTTTATCTCTCCACTGTCAATTTTCATCAAACCTTATAAATGTTATCTTTGCACTGCCAAACCATCAGTTTTAATGAGTAAAGCCCAAACCATTTGGTTAACAGGATTACCCTCGGCAGGTAAAACTACCCTTGCCAGCGCCTTGCATCATAAGCTTTGCGAGCAGGGCATTGCTTCGGTTGTGATCGATGGGGACGACTTTCGCAAGTCGTTTTGCACCGACTTGGATTTTTCGCTTGAATCTAGGCGCGAAAATATTCGCCGTGCCGCTTCAATGGCTCGTATGGTAAACGATTCGGGCGTTATTGCAATATGTTCGTTCGTGTCGCCAACCACTGCCATAAGGCAGCTGGCTAAGGCCATAGTGGGGGACGATGTATTTGTTGAGGTATATGTAAATACACCCCTTGATGTATGTAAGCAGCGCGATGTTAAGGGGCTTTACCATCAGGCTAGCTTGGGTAGTATTAAAGATTTAACCGGGGTGTCGTCGCCTTACGAGGCCCCCGAAAATCCAGCCATACAGGTAGATACTTCGCAGGGTACATTGCCTGAGAACATAGATTACCTTGTTAATTTGATACTCCAAAAGTTTTGTTAGCTTTGCTTTTGAGTTCAGAGAGAAAGAGTGTAACAATTACAACTATATCGATATCACCATGAAGCAATTTTCTATCAATCATCTGCGCGAGCTAGAGTCGGAGTCCATTTTTGTGATACGTGAGGTATGCGCACAGTTTGAGAACCCGGTAATGCTTTTTAGCGGCGGGAAAGATTCCATTGTAATGTTTCACCTAGCCCGCAAGGCCTTTTACCCTGCGCGGGTGCCTTTTCCCCTGATGCACATCGACACAGGGCATAACTTCCCCGAAACAATCGAGTTCCGCGATTGGCTAGCCATGGAATCGGGTGCTACTATGATTGTTGCCTCGGTTCAGGAGACCATAGATAGCGGTAAGGTTGTTGAGGAAACAGGCTACAGCGCAAGCCGTAACCGTTTACAAACCGTTACCCTGCTCGATGCCATTGAGAAGCATAAGTTCGATTGCGCTATGGGTGGCGGTAGGCGTGATGAGGAGAAAGCACGAGCTAAGGAACGATTCTTCTCGCATCGCGATGAATTTGGCCAATGGGATCCCAAGAACCAGCGCCCTGAACTTTGGAATATTTTTAATGGCCGTAAAAGTATGGGTGAACACTTTAGGGTTTTCCCTATTAGCAACTGGACCGAGATGGATATCTGGCAATACATCCTCCTTGAGGATATAGCTATACCTAAGCTTTACTATTCGCATGAGCGCGAGGTTTTTGAGCGAGACGGGGTGCTGTATGCCAAAACTCCTTTCATGAAGATTAGAGATACTGAAAAGGTTGAGAAAAGAATTGTACGTTTCCGCACCATTGGCGATGCCACCTGTACCGGGGCTGTTGAGTCGGAGGCTCACTCGCTAATTGATATCGTAAGGGAAGTTGCGGCCATTAGAACCACCGAGAGGGGAACCCGCGCCGATGATAAGCGAAGCGAGGCGGCCATGGAGGATCGCAAGATTGAGGGGTACTTCTAAACGCAATCATCCCATTTATTATCAAGAATTACAAACAAATGAATTCGATTAGCTATGGATAAGACTTTTAACGATACTGCATATCTAGATATGGAGCTGCTGCGATTTACCACAGCAGGCAGCGTTGATGATGGTAAGAGTACCCTAATAGGTCGGCTTTTGTACGATTCAAAGGCGATATTTCAGGATCAGCTCGAGGAGGTTGAGCGTGCCAGCGTGAAGAAGGGCGATGAGCATGTTAACCTGGCGTTGCTTACCGATGGATTAAGGGCGGAGCGGGAGCAGGGTATTACCATCGACGTGGCGTATCGTTACTTTCATACCCCCAAACGCAAATTCATTATTGCCGATACCCCCGGTCATATTCAGTACACCCGCAATATGGTTACGGGAGCATCCACAGCCAATGCAGCAGTTATCCTAATTGATGCTCGCCATGGTGTGATTGAGCAAACCATACGGCATGCTTACATAGCTTCGCTACTGTGCATCCCGCACATCATTGTGTGTGTTAATAAGATGGATTTGGTAGGCTTTAGCGAGGATGTATTCAATGCTATTCAGAAGCGATTCCTTGAGTTTTCAACCAATCTTAATTTAAACGATGTGAGGTTTATCCCCATATCGGCCCTACACGGCGATAATGTGGTGGAGCGCTCCAAGCGAACCCCGTGGTACGATGGCCCAACCCTAATGTTTCTGCTGGAGAACCTATACATCAGCAACGATTACAATCAGGTTGATGCCCGATTCCCTGTGCAGTACGTTGTGCGTCCACAGTCCGATGAGTTTCATGATTTTAGGGGGTATGCAGGCCGAATGGCCAGCGGAACATTTAGCGTAGGCGATCGGGTTAAGGTATTACCCTCGGGCTTTACATCAACCATCGAGTCAATTGTTTTTTATAAGGAGAAGCTCCAGAGCGCCAGCGCACCGCAATCGGTTACCATAACCCTTGCCGACGATTTGGATGTAAGCCGGGGTTGTATGCTCGTTCCGTTCGAGAACGGGGTAAACGTGGCGCAGGATGTAAGCCTTATGGTTTGCTGGCTTAGCGATAAACCTCTCAATACATCGGCAAAGTATGCAGTTAAGCATACCTCAAACGATGTGCGGTGTATGGTTAAGGAGGTGAAGTACAAGGTGAATATCAACACGCTTGAGAAGGATTTCGAAGACAGGACCATAGGGTTGAACGATATTGCCTGTATTAACATCAGAACTACAAAACCACTTTTTTTCGATTCCTACAGAAAGAACCGTATTACAGGTAGCCTAATTATAATTGATGAGGCTACCAATGTAACCGTGGGAGCAGGGATGATTTTATAGGCCAAGCTTACTAATGGCATAATCTATTACCTCCTTATGGTCGAAAGCCAAAGGAGGTAGTTCGTTCATGGGGTGCCACTCGGCCTCAGCGGCATCGTCGCCTGCCTTAAGGGTGCAGTTGCTTGGGCTGGTAAATCCGTAGTGTACCACCGCAATATTACGCCCGCGCGGGTCGCGACCAATGGCATCGAAGGTAGCTAGCTGCCTCAGGTTCACGCCCGAGAGCCCTGTTTCCTCAAGCAGTTCGCGTTTAGCAGCATCTGCAAGTAGTTCGTCCATTTCGGGAAATCCGCCGGGAAGTGCGTATGCATCCTTATATGGCTCGTTACCACGTTTTACAAGAAGTAATTTGAGGGGGTTATCATTGTCTTTTAGGAAGACCACCGAGTCGACGGTGACGAGCATCCGAGGGTAATCGTAGGTGTAGGGCATAGCTTAATGGTTACTCTGTGGATTGCTGTTGTCATCATCCTTTTTTCTGAAGGCAATCCACAAGGCCAGGGCAATTATTGCTACTACTATTACTATTTGAGGTTTCATACATTCAGGTTTTAGGCAATCGATTTATTCATCCAGTATCCTTTTAATTACTCTTAGCTTATGCGAATACCGCTTGTGCTTAACGTTGAATATCCCTTGCTGATCGAGTACATCAATCTTTACATACCCCGAGCTGTGAATAATCTTATTGTCAGGAAGTACTATGCCCACATGAATTATATTCCCCTCCTCATCGTCGAAAAAGGCTAAATCGCCCACGCGGGTAAGGTTGATAAAATCGACCGTGTTGCCCATACCAACCTGTTGGCTTGCATCGCGGGGTAGGCTAATGCCAATCATCTTGAAGATTACCTGAGTTAAGCCTGAGCAATCAATTCCGTAGGGCGATCGGCCACCCCAAAGGTAGGGTGAGTTTACATAGCTCTCGGCTAGGTTAATTAAGTTATCCTCTGTGCTTGTTGATAGCTCGATGGGGATGTTGAATGTTTTGAAGGTTTCGCTAAGCAGGCCAAATGTACCATTGTCGGCGTTGAAATTGTATAGGGTTGAGCCTGGGCATAGCCTTATGGGATAATCGTTGGTGTTTGCTTTGGCCGTAAATAACCTCGTTGCCACAGCCGATACCCCTTCGAGTGTTAGCAGTCCCATCTGCTCATCGTCGAACTGCTGGCAGAGCTTGCTATCAATCCACCCCTCATAATCGTCGAGCGATTGTCTAACACGATACCACTCACGATGCTCCTCTAGTATCTCAAAGGTTTCGCCAAACAGCGGTTGGCTAATCATTTCGCTTCGCTTAAATGGCTCTTTACGTAGGGCAGCCAAGCATTGGTTTACAACTCCAAACATAGCAAACGTTCTTTTTTTGTAAATGTATTACTTTTAGGCCTATTGGTAAAGAAATGATGATTAAAAATTGGCCTTATTTTCCTCAACCCTTGTAACTGTAGGAGTAGGAACTTGCTTTAGCCTTTTATTAAGAACATAGATACAAGCGGCAGCAACCACCGCTGCTCCTGCAATTATTAACACAAACTTAATATCGGTCATGATTAGCTCTTGGAGGTGAGTGTCGTCATATTTCGATTCGTCAATTCCAATAATTTCTGGTAAGGTAGCTGTAAAATTGTTGAAGGCGTGAATAATTATTGCAAGCGAAATGCTTCGTGTTCGGTAGTAAACCCACCCTATGAATATTCCAAGGATCAGGGCCGAAATGAATTGCCAAGGGTTTAGGTGAACAACACCAAACAGAACGCTCGATGCAGCAATGGCTGTAGCGGGAGAGTATCGTTTTAGTAAACCTTTTAGCATGATGCCTCTAAATATTAGCTCCTCAAGCACAGGCGCTAGCACCACAATGGTTGTGAATGTGAAAATATTCCGTGGGTTACCCAAGCTTTGCTTGAAAAGCTCTGCAAACTCATCGGACATAGGTATAAGCGATGAGAGTGGTATGGTTAGCGAGAGCTGAATGCCCAAAGTACCCAAAAGGATTACAGGAATAATTATGCCTTTTGGAACCTTATAGCTGAATGAGTAATCATCGCTTTTGTTTTTCCAGATGGAAAAAAGTATCCAAAATGATAATCCCATGGTGACTAGGTAGAACAAAAAGGTAGTGGCTTCAGTGCCAATTATTCCTTTTAGAAACATAATTGGCGAAAGGAATATTGTTACTGCTAGAATTATAGCCAATAGACCAATGCTTTGCCCAATGCTGAGGTAGTTTTTAGAAATCTGTTCGTTCATAAATAGTTGCGCTAGCTTTAAGAATCCTTACTATTTTCAATTGAATCAATTACTTTGGCCGATACGGAGTGTAGCAGGTTTATATCCTCATCGGATATTTGGCTAAGCCGCTCCAGCACTCTACCGTGAACCAGTGTTGCCTCCGTTATGCCAATTGTATTGAGTATTTTTACTATTCTATCCTTTAGAGGTTTGTATCCAGCATTATCTTCTGCAAGCTCTGGGTGTGCCGCCTTGCTAGCGGCAACGCTAGAAAGTGAGTATGCAAAAACCATAACGGCTTGTGCTAGGTTTAGCGAAGGGTAGGGCTGGGGGAGAGGGATAGAGGTTACCGCATCGCAAAGGGCCATGTCGCTGTTCGATAGCCCCGACTCCTCGCCCCCAAACACAATGGCAACCGAATGTATCGAATTTTTCTTTCTCTCGATGAACGATTTCAGATCATGGCTCGATACAATATCCTGCTTAACCCAACGCTGCTTTGCCGATGTGGCAATCGAAAAGTCAATGTCCTCCAGCGCCATGGAGAGGGAGTCGAAAACTTTCGCATTGTCCAATATGTCGTGTGATCCGTGGGCTAGCATCAGCGCCTTGTCGCATTGGTAGTTGCAGGGGTTTACCAATCTTAGCTCCTTAAACCCCATGGTTTTAATGGCTCGGGCGGCTGCCCCCACGTTTTCGGGTACTGCGGGTTCAACAAGTATGAATTTGATTTGCATGGTGATTTGCTTTGTAGTAAGCAAATTGAGCTGGCTAAGTGAACCTAGCCAGCTCAATCCTTATATTATGTAAGGTTTCTGAGAACGTCATTCCATGATTATTTCTTCACTACCGAGATAGCCTTTTCGGCTGCACTAAGCGTGGGCTCGATGGATAGTGGTGACCCAACTGCTCCATTCATCCAAAGCTGAGGAATGATGCTTCCCTGCTCAAATATTCGCTGAATCTCGTTGGCGAAGTGCTTGCCTGCGATGTGCTGCTCGAGTTGGAAGTCGATTAGTAGCCCCATGGGGTATGCCGACAGGTAAAGCGGGTTGCTGATCATATGGCTGTAAACTGCCAGTATGGGCTCATCGGTGCTGCCAAATACATCGGCGTAGTACTTATTCCAAATATCCTTAGCAATGCTAATGGTTGCCTCTTTAAGCTGCGCTGGGGTAGCGTTAGGGTTTTCGTAAAGCCATCTCCAAAGGTTTATGTCTACTAGCGAAACGCCCATTATCTCGTAGCATTGCCAAAGGTTATCGAGGGCCTGCAGATGGGCTTTCTCTGGATTGTTGTCCATTATACCTAGTACATCTAAGTCACGTTTTTGGAAGATAAAGGCAAGGGCTTCGGTGAAGGCAGTGTTTGGAACACCTGTAAGCGTGTAGTAATCCACGTTGTGCAGGGTGATGGTTTGCTCAACGGTGTGGCCAAACTCGTGCATAGCAATGTTAAATCCTTTGTAGTCCATACCATTTGCCCCAATGCGGGTGCGGAGTAGGGCAATGTCGTCGCGCATGGCAGCGCCCCAAGCATGGCCAGCACCCCGGCTTCCTTCAACGGCAATTTTCGATTGGAAAAACTTGGCCTTATCCTCACTCCATCCTAGGGAGGTTAATATGTTGGGTATCTCGTTTTGGAATGCCTCGGCCGATGAGAATCGTTTGGCAACGGCATTGTCAAGCACCTCGGCGGGTATGCTGCTCCGCGACTTGAAGCCATCGTACCAAATATCGAAGGGTTGCAGTGGGCGTCCAAGCCTTTCGCTAATTAGCTTGCCAGCCTCTCGCACTTGCTTTGATGACACAAAGTCGATAAATAGCTTCTCCACATCTTCTACGGGAATCTCGTAGGTCGATTCGAAGCGACGCTGTATGAAGTTGGGCATGTTGGGGTAAAAGGCATCCATCTCCTCAATGGCCACGAAAAGGTTAAGCAGATGCTTATACCTAGTGTTGGGTTCGGCCGCAGCATCAACCTTTTTGTCGTCCTTTGCCACCTCGTTGCTTATGGGTTTCCATATGTACTCATCGTTGGAGATAACCTTTTGTGGAATGGATTGGTCGATAATGCGTTGCATCACTTGGTAAATCATTTTTTGCCTTTCGAGGCCACCCTCGGTATTGGCATACTGCGACTTTAGCTCGTCGCGTAGCCCCCAGTGGGTAATAAGCTTCATACCCTCGGGGAAAAGTTGCTCGCCCTGCTCGTTTCTAAGGTTCGCCATGTAGATATTGTAATCATCAATGTAGGCATCGGCATCGGTGCTTATGCGCGAGTAGTTCTGCTGTAGCTCGGCAGGTACACGCGAGGTGAATCTATCGCCCATTCGGGCGTATGCCCACTGCTGGCGAGTCCAAGTTGGGCCTAGCTCTGTCTTCTCGTTAAGGCTGTAGAACGGGAAGTTAAGGGCAGTAACAAAGGCGATTTTGCTGGTGTACAAATCCTCGGAAAGGTGGGCCGAGGCGTTAAATCCACCAAACATCATGTCGATAGGGGTAACAGGGCCCATGTCGAGGTGCAATGGGCGCATCAGATCCTTGCTAATCTTCAAAAAGTTTCCGTTTAGCACTTCAAATCCGAAGGATAGCTTGTTGAATAGGGTCTCCAGCTCTGCTTCATCGGCAGCAAACCGCTCCTCGCAGAATGTTTTGAACTCATGGAATGAGCCGTCGGCCTGTCGCCAAAGGTTGGCCACTTGGCTAACGCCACGCTCAATGCGGAACTGCTGACCTTCGCCAAATTTTTGTAGCAGTTCGTTTTGGGTTTGTTCAACCTGAGCCTGAGTGATAGGGCTTCCCTCAATGCCCTTCTCTTGGTGTGTACAATTCGTCATGGTAAGGAGAATGGGGATGGTTAGTAATAGAACAATACGTTTCATAATGTTTAATTTTTTGGGTTATGTTTGGAGTGTATTTTACAAAGTTATTGATTTGACCCCTATTATTATATGTCGGATGTCAGCGATTTTATCATTAGCTCATCGTAAAGTTTCATCATTATTCTGGTTGTTTCGGGTATTGCAGCAAACGTGTGGTTTGCTATTTTGGCAATTGGAAGCACTTTTGAGGATGTTCCGGTGATAAAGGCACCGTCCATTTCGCTAATTTCCGATGTGTGGATTGGCCTTTCCTCCAGCATAATATAATTCTCGTGGGCGAGTTTTATCACCATTTTACGAGTAATGCCCTCTAATACTTGCTGTGATGGAGGGGTTACCAGCTTGTTGCCAAATACTGCGAAAAAATTGGAACGGCTGCCCTCGGTGATGAACCCCTGAGAATTCACCAGCAGCATTTCATGGGTCTGCGACAGGCAAATTGCCTTATCGGCTGAGCCCCTAAGGTGAGGGTTTTCCAACTTCACATTGGGGTTGTGTCGTTCAATGGGGAGCAGCTCAACCTTAACTCCCGTTTGGTACATCTGGTTGCTGGGGTAGTGGCTTTCAACAAAAAATGCGTACAGCTCTTGGCGTTCGTTTTGGCAGTAAAAATTTAGCTTTATGTTCTTTTCTTCTACGTAGTTTACATTTAGCAACCTGCGGATGTTGGCTTTTATGCTATTGATGTCGATGCAGTTGAGGTTCGAAAGCATTACCGATTTATGCAATCTATCCAGATGCTCTTCTAAGAATAGCCCCTTGCCCTTAACTACTCTCACCACCTCGTAAAAAACTTTGGTGGTGTCGGGAAGGTCAATGGTAAGGTTACCTGTTTCCTCAATGCTCTCATTGTGTAGAAAGTATTTCTCAGTATTACTAATATTGATTTGCATAATTGTTATTTTTTGAAATCAAAAAAGCATAGAGCTATAATCTATGCTTACGCATTTTTTGTAGAAATAATGAGATTTAACCCGTTACCTATTGTTTAATAACAGCTTGCTCAGCATACTCGTTAAGTATGTTCTTGATAAGCGGCTGGTAGTAGTGCTTGAAGAACTTAGCTCGATTGGTTGCGCCAAAACGTGTGATGAAATGGTTTACTCCCCTTCCTCCTGCTAGTTTGGCTGTCCATAAGTGGGTAGGGTTCTCAGCAAAATCGCCACAGAAATAGAACATCCAGCCATTGTTTCTCCCTTCGATAACAGCTG
>Ga0334901_1000692_pt1 | contig 43021 bp, 31 predicted proteins | sample GraSluR3_MG_3_FD_207216 | JGI IMG/M metagenome (GOLD analysis project Ga0334901, IMG submission 207216) | Sludge microbial communities from methane-producing bioreactor in Wageningen University, Netherlands - Granular Sludge_15_08-R3 | ecosystem: Engineered > Bioreactor > Anaerobic >...
GAAATTGACGTCGATCACGCTGACGCCCAGTTCGTGGGCCAGCCGGGCTCCCACGGCCGCCAGGGTGGCCGGGTCGTTGTCCCAGATTTGCACGGCCAGGGGCCGGGGCTCGTCGGCAACGCCCCAGAGCCGGTCGGGCAACTGGTCGCCGCGGATCGCCAGCTCGAGGAAGCCCCGGGCGCTGACCATCTCGGTGGCGGGCAGGCCCACGCCGCCGAATTGCCGCACGATCTGCCGGTAGACGTAGTTCGTGAAGCCCGCCATCGGCGCCTGCAATAGCGGCGGATCGACCGCCACCGACCCGATCGCCAGCGGCGCGGGGCCCACGCGACTTGCCGATTGCACGGGCATGGCTTCCCCGTCAATTGCCCCGTTGCGACTCCCGCCAACCCTTGCCCTGGGCGAGCTGCCTGCTGAGGTGGGCGACCACCGCGGCGTTGTCGCTGCGCTCGGCGACGTTCTCGTTTTCGGCGGGATCGTTCTCGTGGTCGTACAGCTCGCGCGCGACGACTTCGCCGCTCTTGCGATCGAGCCACTCGGTGTAGCGCCAGCGGTCGGTGCGCATCGAGTAGCCCATCAAGGCGCGGCCCTGGTGGCCGCGGGGATACTGGCTGAAGGCGGCCGTCTTGACCGACTTGCCGACGTCGTCGAGCACCGGCACGAGGCTGGTGCCCTCGAGATGGTCGGGAAGGGGCAGCTTCGCCAAGTCGCACAGGGTAGGGTAGATGTCGACGAACTCGGCCAGCGCGTCGGTCGACTTGCCCGCCCCGCCGATGCCGGGAGCCGCGACGATCATCGGCACGCGGGCGTCGAGCTCGAAGTTCGTGTGCTTGCACCACGAGCCGTGCTCGCCGAGCTTCCAGCCGTGGTCGCCCCAGAGGACGATGGCGGTCTTTTTGGCCAGGTCGAGGCGGTCGAGCTCGTCGACGACGCGGCCGATCTGCGCGTCGGTGTAGCTGACGCAAGCCAGGTAGCCGTGGATCAGGCGGCGCGCGTCGTCGTCGCCGACCGGTCCTTCTTGAGGCATGTCGTCGTAGTTTCGCAGTTCGCCGAAGCTGGTCAGGGCAAAGGGCGGCGAGCCCTTCGGGGCAAAGGGATTGTCGGCCAGCCCGATTTCGTCCCGCCGGTAGACATCCCAGTACCGCTTCGGGGCGTTGAACGGCAGGTGGGGCTTCAGGAATCCCACGGCGAGGAAGAAGGGCTCGTCCTTGATTTGGCCGAGCGTTTCGATCGCCATGTCGGCGCACGCTCCGTCGGGATAGGCGTTGTCGGGCACGTCGGCCATTTCGGTGGCGGGGCCGCGTGCCGCCCGGCTCAGCGCCTGGCCCTTGAGGCCGCGTTTTCGCGCCTCGGCCTGCTTCTTGCGGATGAGCGCCAGGTTTTCGGGAAGCTGGTATCCCGAGCCGCCCGGACGGCGCCAGGGCTCGCTCCACGAGAGCTCGTCGTCGAGCCCCCCGTGGTAAATCTTGCCCATGCCGACCACCCGGTAGCCGTGATTCTTGAAGTGCTGCGGCAGGGTCACGACGCGGGGCACGGTGTCGCGGAAATGCGTCTGGAGATCGTAGACCTTGGTCGAGTCGGGCCGAAGCCCGGTGAGCAGGCTGGTCCGCGACGGCGAGCAGACGGCCTGCTGGCAGTAGGCCCGGCGGAAGGCGACGCCCCGTTTCGCCAGGCGGTCGATGTTGGGGCTCCCGACGCGCTGGTTGCCGTAGCAGCCCAATTCGGGGCGGAGGTCGTCGACCGCGATGAAAAGCACGTTGAGGCGATCCGGTGCCTCGCTCGCCGCAACCCCCGCCGACGTCGCGAGGGCCGCAGCCAGAGACCACAACAACACAGGCAAGCATGGTTTCGTCATCGTCGGATCCTTGGGTGGGGAACCGTTCGGTCGAATCGGGCGAGGATTCTTCGACCGCGCGTTGTTTACGCCCGCCGCCCGAAGCAGGTCATGCACATGTCGTCGCTTTGAGCCTGGCCGCCCGCGAAACGCCGGACGTCGTCGAGGACGCGGTGTCCCAAAGCCTTGACGCCCTCGGCGCCGGCACGCAACTGCTCTTCGAGCCGCTTCGAGCCGTAGAACTCGCGCGCGACGTTCATGGCGTCGGGAATGCCGTCGCTGTACAGGGTCATCGAATCGCCCGGCTTGAGCGCGACGGTGGCGGCGCGGTACTCGAACCCCGTGTCGACGCCGAGGGGAAGCCCCCCGATCGTGGCGGCCGCCGGTTCGACCTTTCCCGAGGCCCGACGGATCAGGGGCGGCATGTGCCCGGCGTTGACGATCGTCGCGTTGTGCCGGCCCGGATCGAGCACGGCCATGACCATGGTCACGAACCGATCCTGCCAGCGGCTCTCGCAGAAGATGTCGTTGAGCCGCCCGAGGGCCGCCACGGGCGTGGACTCGCGCACCAGGCAGTAGCGCGTCTCGCTCGAGAGCTTGGCCATCAGCAGGGCCGCGGCCACGCCCTTGCCCGACACGTCGGCCAGGATGACGGCCCAACGCCCGTCGGCCAGGGGAATGTAGTCGAAATAATCGCCGCCCAGCTCCTTGGCCGGCTCGTAGAAATCGAAGAACTCGTAGGCGTCGACCCGGGGCGGGGCGGCCGGCAGAAACCCCTGTTGCACGCGGTGGGCCACGGCCAGCTCGCGGCGCAGGGCCTCTTCCTGGAGCACGATGTCGTGCAACATCGCGTTCTCGACCGCAATCGCCGCGCTGCACGCCACGCTGGCCAGCACCTCGAGGTCGCCCTGGTTGAAGCGCTGACGCTGGTCCATCGTATCGATCTGGATCACCCCCAGCACTTGCCCGTCGCTGGCGATCAACGGGGCGCACATCATCGAGTGGATGTGAAAGTCGACGATGCTCTCGGCCATGTCGAAGCGGGAATCGGTGGCCGCGTCGGCCGAGAGCACGGCCTCGCGCGTGGCCATCACCCCGTTGACAATCGTCCGGCTGATGCGGATCTGCTCGCGGTCGCTCTCGCGGCGATGCTTCACGGCCTTGGGCACCAGGCTGCCCGTGTCGGGGTCGCGCAGCACGACGAACCCCCGGTCGGCCTGCGGGAAGATGGCAAACAGGCTGTCGAGCACCTTGGGGAGTACGTGGTCAAGCCCGACCGCCCGGCCCAGGTTTTGCCCAATCTCCAACAGGGCCTTGAGCTTGGTCTCGGCGTTGGTCGTCAGGCGCAGGCCCGACGCCCCCGACGAAATGTCGACGCGCGACATGACCGTCGAACCCGACGCGGGCTCGTCGTCGTCGACCAGCAGGGCCCCCTGCATGGTCTCGGTGTGGCCCAGCTCGCGGACCGCGCTTTCCGAGGTGCCGGGATGAAAGACGAACTCGATGTCGCAGATGCGAACGCGGTCGTTCTCGGTGAGCAACTGCTGTTCCTGCACCAGCCTGTCGTTCAGAAACGTGCCGTTGCGGCTGTCGAGGTCTTGGAGATAGTAGTCGTCGCCGATTCGGGCGATCTGGGCGTGCTGGCGGCTGACCGCCCCCACCTCCAAGACGACGTCGCAGTCGGGATGCCGCCCCAAGACGACCGCCTCGCGGTCGAGGGGGATAATCTGTCCCGGATTCAGTCCTTTGAGTACCCGTAGTACGGCCATGACAGAAGGTGCCCCGGTCGGGGGAAGGAGGGGTCGCCGCCGACCCAAGCCGGCAGCGATCGCCGCGCCCGGCGGCCGGGCCACGTCGATCCACCCGGTAGATTCTAGATTTGCGCCGATCCGCCCGTCAACCGCCCGGCGTCCGCCCGACCCCGCCGTAAGGAAATCCCGGGTAGCCGCACCGGTCGCCCGCCCGTAAGATTCCCCTCTCGGGTTTCCGTAGTACTTCTGGCGAGTTGACGCTGGAAAGCGATACCATGATCCATGGAGAAGACGAAGTCTTGCGGGCTTCGGCGAGTCTTCTGCGGTTTGGCCGGCGCAAGCGTGCGACGGCGGGGCGACGCTACCTCGCCCTGACGGCGCTGGCTTTGCTTGCCGCTACCGCAACCCTGATGCTCGTGGCCGGCCGGTGACAGACCGGCCGGGAAGCCGCCGCCGTCAGGAAGCCGACGTCAGTCGATCGGCTCGAGCAGAAAATCGTCGATCTCGACCGACGATCCCTGCTGCAGGAAGTCGATGCTGACCAGAAGGCGCGTGCGACCGCGGCGCTTGTGCACCGTGCCTTCGAGTCCCGCCAACGGGCCCCGACGCACGCGCACGCGCCGGCCCGCCGCCAGCCGGCTCTCGAGCGTCATCGGTGCTCCCGACGCGATCAGTTTGTCGATCTGCCCAAGTTCGCTGCGTAAACGATCGCCGTCGCCGACCGCAAGAACGCGGGCGATCCGGTTGGTCGTCAGCGAGCGGACCCGCTCTTCCTCGGTGCCGTACAGAAACACGTAACCCGTGAAGAGGGGCACGTGGGCGCACACGAGACGCCCTCGATGGATGCGGCCCGTCTTCGCCAGCGGCAGGTAGAACGGGATTTCGAACCGCAGCAACTCGCGCACCAGCGCCTTCTCCTGCCGCGACTTCGTGGAGAGCACCCACCACCTCCGCATGGGCGTCTCGGCCTCCCATGCGTCCGCGTCCTGGGGCGCATCCAAAAGATCGTCGGGATAAACGCTCGTTTCCTCAGCGAGGACGGGCATGGCGGCCTCCCTCCGTGGATGTTGCTCGGCGGGGTTTGCAGTGCGGGTAGTTCGCTTAACGATAGGCTCACGGCGGAATGTGTGTATCCTCCCAATCCGCACGCTCGAATCGGGAAAACCCTGAGCCGTCGACCCTTACCATATTTGGCGTGGGGCTGTGCACGTGGGTCGCTCTGAAGCGAAGACGCAAGGGCTTCTTCCACAAGAGAGCCTGAAGGCCGAACTCCAACGTTGGAGTTCACGCCTGAGCGTGCGCAGGAAAAGGGAGAAGACCGCCTGAAGGCTGCGCTCCAACGGTCGGGGCGTTACTCGTATCGCACGGTGAACGCCAATCGCCCGAGCGTGAGACGATCGCCGGGCAGCAACAACGCGGCCTCGGTCACTCGAAGCCCGTTGACGTATGTCCCGTTCGTCGAACCGAGGTCGCAAACCAGCAGTCCGCTCTCGCACCGCTGCAGTTCACAGTGGCGGCGGCTGATCGTCGGGTCGACGATTCGAAGCCGCACGTCGGCGGCGCGCCCGATCGTTGCCGGAAAAGCGTCGACCGAGAACGTCTCGCCTCCCCGTTGAGACGCCAACGCGACTTCCATCGGGATCTCCCGCGTCGGCACGGTCACGGAGGACGACTTCGTCTTACGCTGGATGGTTTGGCTTTGCATGGTTCGTCTTGTCTCCGCGGTGCAATCGAGACGGCCGCGCCCCCGATTGGTGTACGGCTCGTTCAAGTCTGGCTCGGAGCGAGCGCTGCTCCGCGCGCTCGGGTTGGGTCCACCGCGCAGGGCACCTCGACCGTAGCCAGGGTCCCCAGGCCGGGGGCGCTCCAGATGTCGAAACTGCCGCCGAGAAGCCAGGCGCGGTGGCGAACCTCGTGGAGGCCGAAACGCTCGCGGGGGCGATCGAATCGGTCGAACCCGACGCCCCAATCCTGCACGGCCGCGCACACCGTGTCGAGGCCCCGGCAAAGCGCGATTCGAATCCGGTCGCTCTCGCTGTGAAGCCGCGCGTTGTCGAACAGCTCCTCGACGATTCGCACAATCGACGTGGCCACGATCGTCGGCAGATCCGAGAACTCGCCCGCGTGCTCGAATCGGATCTCGGTGCCCTGGCGCGCGCCTGCTCGGCGAACCATCGCCTCGATCGCGCCGATGAGCCCCAGTCCGTCGAGCGTGGGGGGCGCGAGCCGGCCGATCCATCGGCGCGTCCGGTCGACGCATCGGGCGAGCAACGACTCTGCTTCGACGAGCAGCGCGGCTTCGTCGGATCGGCTCCCGGCGTGCGACGAGCGGAACGCCTGAAGATACATCAGCGCGGCAATCGCCTTCTGGCCGAACTCTTCGTGAATCGCGTCGGCGACGCAGCGCTGCCCGCGTTCGTGGACGCTCAGGAGCCGGCGCATCAATTGCCGCTCCCGCTCGAGCGCTTCGCCCGGCGAGAGCCCATCCGTTGCCGGGTTCGGCGTGGCGGTCGTGTCTTTCGGGTCGTGGGCGGCTTCTCGAAGGTCGGCCAGACCGGGGACGCTGCCGGGAACGACCGTGCCGTTCATGGGGCGCCTTGGCGCGCCGGGCCGGCGAGTTGTGATGGACACTTTGGAGAGACCTCGTTCATAGGGGGTGTTCTGGTGCCGTGGGGTTGCCGGGACGCGGGGCGGCGCCCCCCTTGATCCGCCGATCGACTTCCTGCCGGTGGATCGTCACCTCCTTGGGACCGGTGAAACCCAGGCGCACGCGGCGTCCCTCGATGGCCAGGACGACGAGTTCCACCGAGTCGCCGATCCGAATGCCTTCGCCGGCTTTTCGGCTCAAGACGAGCATCCGACTTGGTTCCTACGGGGTGGTTTGAGGACGGGCGGCCCGCCCGCCCCTCCGCGGTTAAGGCGACTCGGCCACGTGCAGGCGGTTGTTCAGTTGATGCACGCCGTCCATGGGAAAAACGAGCGCCTGGGCGACCTGTTTGAGATAGTAGCTCGACACGCGGCCGCTCAGGGTGAGCACTCCCTCGTGGTACTGAAACGAGATGGATCGAATGCCGTGGTACGGTGCTCGGCGCAGCCTGGCCGCGGCGGTCTGCTCGATGAACTCCTTCTCCACCGTCGCGGGTATTCCAGGAAAGGAAGTCTCGTCGATCGGTCGAGGGGCTGCCGTCGGTCGTCCGTGTCGTTGGGACATCGGGGGGCTCCGTAAGTTGTGATGTGCCCTTGGCGTGGCGAAAAGTGCATCGTGAGGAAGAATACGTCGACCTCCGTCGCCGGGGAATCGGACAAAACGGCAGCAAAAAACCCAGACATTCCCCTACCTCCGTGGCGGGATGACGCCTTGCCGCGGCCCGCGAGCCGCACCCAGGACATGCCGATCGACGGCTTCTTTCGCTCGCTGGCCGAAGACCAGGCGAACAAGGCGATCGGCGAGATTCTCTCGGGCACGGGCTCCGACGGCGCCCCGGGGCTCCGGGCGATCAAGGCCGACGAAGGAATTACCATCGTGCAGGAGCAGGCGACGGGCAAGTATCCCGAGAACATCGCCGCCGACGCGGACGAAGACCGGCTGCGCCGCTTCTCCACCGCGACGGAGAACGGGCCCAGCTCTCGAAGACCAATGCGCGACATGTGACTCTTCGCCCGGCGAAATGTGACCAAGCATCCGTCCCTTACGGACCACGGGCGACAAGATCCAAGGCACCGTGCTCGCGCTGATCGACGTGCCGGGGAACGAGGGCGCCCAACCGTAAGACGGAGGATCGGCAGCGCATGTTGCGGGGCACGTTTCCAACGTGCCTTTGGGCCCCGCGCACGTTGGAAACGTGCCCCACATTAGGGAAGCGCCGCCTCCCCGTTGACCCTCGGAAGATCAGACCGCCCTGACGGGGGATTACTTTTCCGCACCGCGACGCTAATATTCACGGCCCGGACCAACGGCGGCCGTCCTCGGCGAGCGATGCCAAGGGGCGGCCGGAAAACAACTCGTGGGTCCCCCTGGCAAACGGCCCAACCAATCCCCGCGACATGCCGGACGCGACCGACACATCAGCCCAGGATACAAGGTTTGCGGTCCTCCGCGGCCGCGCCGAGCGCCTGTTGGAGGGCCGATTCCAAGACGACGGCGCCCCCACGCGCTCGGAAGTCGAAGCCCTGGTGCACGAACTCGAAGTGCACCGCATCGAACTGGAGCTGCAAAACGAGGAGCTGCGCCGCGCCCAGGCCGAGCTGGAGGCCACGCGCGACCGGTACGTCGACCTCTACGACTTCGCGCCGGTGGGGTACCTGGCCCTCGACGAACAAGGCCGGATCGAAAACGTCAACCTGACCGGCGCGGCAATGCTGGGTCGTGCACGGAGCCGCCTGCTGGGCCACCCCGTCGTGGGATACGCGCACGGCAAGACGAAGAACGGCATCTACGCCCATCTGCGTCGCTGTCGAATTGCGCCCGCAGGGGACGAAGTCGCCGATGAGGTGGTCTTGCGCACCAAGCATCGAGGCAAGGTGCCCGTGCAGTTTCGCACCGTCGCCTTTGTCGACCCGCAGACGGGCCGGCGCCGGTACCGTTCGATTCTCGTCGACGTGTCGCAACTCCGGGCCCAGGAGCACCTGACCGGCAAGATCCTCGAGGCGTCGCTGAACGGCACCTACATCTATGACGTGGCAAAGGGGCGGCCCACGTACGTCACCCCGGCCTACGAGCGTCTGACGGGCTACACGCTCGCCGCGCTGGAGCGGATGGACGCGGCCGAGTTCTTCGCCCTTTTTCATCCCGACGACTGGCCTCAGGTTTCGCGGCACGTCGAGGAAGTCGTCGCCGCGGCCGACGGCGCGACGCTCGAGTTGGAGTGCCGCTTTCGGCGAGCCGACGGCACCTGGATGTGGTGCCTTGCTCGCCACACCGCGTTCGCCCGGAACGAGCGCGGGCAGATGATCCAGTTCATCGGTTGTTTCGTCGACGTGACCGATCGCAAGCGGGCCGAGGAGGCGCTGCGCGAGGCTTATCGCGAGAAGGCGGAGGCCCTGGCCCAACTCGACGCCCTCTTCTCCGCCGCCCCGATCGGACTGGGGTTCTGGGACCGCGATTTGCGGTTCGTCCGGCTGAACGACGCGCTGGCCGGGATCAACGGGCTGCCGATCCACGAGCAACTCGGCAAGCGCGTCGACGAGGTCGTCTCCAACCTCGATGGAATCGACCGGCTGGTTGCGGCGTGGAAGGAGATCCTCGCCACGGGCGAGCCGAAGCTCAACGTCGAGCTCACGGGCGAAACCGCGGCCATGCCCGGGCGCAAGCGGCACTGGATCGACAACTGGTTCCCGATCCGAGTCGGCCAGCAGATCGTCGGCGTCGGGGCGACGGTCCGAGACGTCACCGATCTCAAAGAGGCCGAAGCAAAGCTGCACGACCTGAACGAGAAACTCGAACGACGCGTTCGGGTGCGGACCGTCAAACTCGAAAGCGCCAACCGGCGGTTGGAGCGCGAAGCCGAACGCCGCCGCGCCGTGGAGACCGCCCTGCGCGAGAGCGAGTCGAAGTATCGCGCACTGGCCGAAACGATCGGCGACGTTCCTTTCTCGACCGATGCCGAAGGCCGGGTCACCTACCTGGGGCCCCAAGTCGCCCGCTACGGCTTCGACCCGCGCGAATTGATCGGCAGGCACTTCGAATCCATCGTGTCGCCGCTCGATCGGCGACGCGCCGCGGCGGAGTTCGAGCGATTCGTGTCCTCCGGCGACGAGTCGGCGCTGCCGATCGAGATTCGCGTCGAAGCCCCCGACGGGCAGATCTATTGGTTCGCCTCGCGCCACACGCTCCAGCGCGACGCCGGCGGGAAGCCGTTGGGAACCACCGGCATTCTGCGCGACGTCACCGAGCCGAGAATGCTCGAAAAGGCCCTGGCCGAGGTGGCCGCCCAGGAACGCCGCCGGTTCGGGCAGGACCTGCACGACGGACTGGGCCAGGAGCTGACCGGACTGGGCTACCTGGCCGCCTGCCTGCACCGCGAGCTCGAGGCCCGCCGAAGCCCCGCAGCCCGGACGGCTGCCCAACTGACCGAAGGACTCCAACAGGCAATCGCCTCGACGCGGGCCATCGCCCGAGGATTGGCGCCCGTCGAGTTGAGTTGCCACGGGCTGGTGCCGGCGCTGGAGCATCTGGTGGCCAACGTCGAGGCGTGTTACCGCCTTTCTTGCCGCCTTCATTGCTCCGAGGCCGTGGAAGTCGAAGACCCGACCGTGGCGATCGAGCTGTTCCGCATCGCCCAGGAGGCCGTGGCCAATGCGGCCCGGCATGCCGGGGCCCAGAACATCGACGTGACCCTCACCAGGAAGAAGCGCGTTGTCTCGCTCTCGGTGCGGGACGATGGCGTGGGCGTGCCGGCCGACGCGAGCGAAGGGCCAGGCATCGGCTTGCGAATCATGCGCTATCGGGCCGGAACCATCGGGGCGGATTTCCAGATCCGTACCGAGCGAGGCCAAGGGACAACCATCCTCTGCACTTGGGAGCGGGAATAACGCGATGACCGCAGCCGCCGAACCGATTACCGGCGCCCGAAAGGTCATGCTCGTCGACGATCACCCGATCGTTCGCCACGGGCTTGCCCAGTTGATCGCCCTGGAGCCCGACCTCGACGTGTGCCTCGAGGCCGGCACGGTCGCGGAGACCCTCGAAAAACTCAAGACCGTCACCCCGGACGTGGCGGTCGTCGACCTCTCGTTGGAGGGTGAAAGCGGGCTGGCCTTGATCAAGGACATCCGAGAGCGCTATCCCGACGTCCGCGTGCTCGTCTCGTCGATCCACGACGAGCGAACCTTCGCCGCCCGCTCGTTGCGGGCCGGCGCGATGGGTTACATCCAGAAACGCGAGTCGATCACCAAGATCGTCGACGCGATCCACGCGATTCTCGCCGGCGAGGTCTATCTGAGCCCCGAAATGTCGAGGCAACTCCTTCGCCGCGCCGCCTCGGGCGGCTCGACCGACGGCGATCCCCTGTCGGTTCTTTCCGACCGCGAAATCGAGGTCTTCGAGATGATCGGCCGGGGGCGAACCACGAAGCAGATCGCCCGGCATCTGACCATCAGCCCGAAGACCGTCGAGACGCACCGCAAGAAGATCAAGGAGAAACTGGGCCTGAAGAGCGGGGCCCAGTTGAATCGCCGCGCCTACGATTGGGTCCGCGATCAGGAGTGACGGTTGCGCGCGCGATCCCTCGCGCTGGTGCGGCTGTTGGGCGTTGACCGGCGCTGCGTCGCCTCGATCGAGCGATGAACTCTCCCGTTGTTCCGCAGCGAACCGACCGACGAGGCTTCGTGCGATTGTCCGCGCTGTTCGCGCGCCCGGCGGTCGCGACGACGACTGCGCCGCACTGCGCGACCGCCACCCGAAGCGCAAGCCGGCGCGAATCAGGCTCGCGATTCGCGGTCGCATGATCGGATGGGCCATCCGCGCTTGCGCGCCGCGCCGACGCGTGGGAAGGACTCGCGGCGCGCAGCAAGCGGTCGGATGGCCGGCTTCCGATGCACTCACGGGACAAAATTCTCGCCGACGCGAAAAATTTTTCCCGCGTTGCCCGTCCCGCCGCGGCGTCGCGCCCGACGCGCCGGCGAGAGCGCGCGGGCGCCGCGGCGCGGCCGGCGACCGTGCGGCGCGAAGCCCCGCGGCGCGCTCGACGCGCGTGGCGCCGCCGGCGCGCCGCGCAGCGAATCGCGACGTCGGCGACCTGAATGTTCTTCCTAGGTGTTTTGTTTGCCATTCCACGAAGGCGCGCCGGGGGAGACCGCGCGGCGGCCCGCACCTTCCCGCCGCGGCGCGCCGCAAGCCGAATCGGGGCGCCGCGGCGCGGCTGGCCGCGCAGCGCGCCGCCGGGCGCGATTCGCAAGTCGCTGTTGCCCAAGACGTTGCAGTGACGTCGTGGACGACGCCCCGCCGCGCGCGATGGCCGACCATGGCTCGGGCGGACGGCCGGGGCGCCGCGCCGGCCAACGGCGCGACAAGACGGATCACCCCAGTGCCTTCTTATTCGCCGGGGCGCGTACCGGCCGGGCGAGCGCGGCGAGCGTATAGACCGTTCGCCTCAATACAATCGCCTGACGCGCGCGCTCGGTCGCATGCGCCGGTCGCCGCCTCCGAGGCGCCGTGGCGCCGCCGATCGTGATCGCGGCGCATCCGGCCGGTCGCCGGCGCATCGGCGGCCGCGCGTTCGGCGGCGACGCGGTGAACCGCGCGCGATCGCGTCGCGTTTTTCGCGCGACGAAGGCGAATTGTACTTGCAAAGTTTTTCGGAATAGGTACGATAATTGAGAACTCGGGACGAAACAGACTTCGTCGAGTTCGTGTTCCGTGTTTCTCGCGAAGCGAAGAGTTCGAGGAGAAGCACCGACGACGACCCCAGCTTGTTCGTCGCGCGCACGGTCGCGCCGGCGGCAAGATTTCGGTGGCTTTTGGTGTCTTGTTTCTGTGGCGACGGACCTGTCGAGCTTCGAACCCAGCCCGACGATCGGCAAGGAGATCGCCCGAATCTAGTTAGGAGGACGTGAGGTGGCCAAGAAGAAGGCAACCAAGAAGGCCGCGAAGAAGGCGCCCAAGAAGCGGGTGGCCAAGAAGAAGGTGGCCAAGAAGAAGGTGGCGAAGAAGGCCACGCGGAAGAAGAAGTAGGCCCGACCGGCGGTCGCGAAGCCGAACGGACGGACGACTGCTTCCCTTCCCCAACTTGCTACGACGAGAAAGGGACGCCCCGGCATCTTGCCAGGGCGTTTCTGTTTCTTGGCCTTGCCTCATCTGGACGTGTGGGACTCGCGCGAAGGCGCGAAGGCGCGGAAGATCGCGGGGTCAGTCGAGGGAAGAAGGAGGCATGTCGACGTGTGGGGCTCGCGCGAAGGCGCGAAAGACGGCGGGGTCAGTCGAAGGAAAAAGGAGGCAACTCGTCGCTCAATGCGCTCAACGCGTTGCGCGCGGCGCGCTGCTCGGCCTCCTTCTTGTTCCTTCCCCAGGCGGGCTCGAATCGGTTCCGGCCGACCTGGGCCGCGATCTGGAAGCACTTGCTGTGGTCCGGGCCCTTCTCATCCAGCAACTGGTAGGTGGGCGTGGTGCCGAACTCGCGCTGCGCCAGTTGTTGCAGCAGGGATTTGTAGTTCCGCCCCAGCTCGCCTTCGACGGCCAATTCGATCTCCGGCACGACGAACCCTTCGATGAACCGGCGGGCCGCCCGATCGCCGCCGTCGAGGTAAATGGCCGCAATCAACGACTCGAACACGTTGGCCAGCAGCGAAGAGGGCACGATCGGGTGGGTCGTCATCCCCTTGCCGAGGATCAAAAACTCCTGCATCCCCAGCGCCTCGCTGATTCGGGCACACGTCTGCCGGCTGACGACGATCGACTTGATCTTCGTCAGATCGCCCTCCAGATAGTCCGGATAGCGATGGAAAAGCAGCTCGCAGACCACCGCGCCCAGGATCGCGTCGCCCAGGAACTCGAGACGCTCGTTCGATGCCAAGCGGCTGTCCGCCCCGGACGCGTGGGTCAAGGCCGACTGCAAAAGCCCCCTGTCGGAGAACCGGTAGCCGATTCGTTCCTCGCAGATCGCCAGACGCGTCTGAAGATCGGGTCCCGAGTCGGGTTCACAACCGGTTGCCATGGTAACGCCTCTCGGCGAGGACCTGAAATGATCGGACTGCCCCAGCGAAGCGTTTGCGTAAACCTAGCAGGGGTTGCGACTTTTGTCAACCGAGCGAAATGGAATCGAGCGCCCCCGGCGCCGTAAAACCGCGAAGGCGCGACCGCCGACGACCTCAGGAAAGGATCGGAATAGGCCTTGCCTGGCCGGCGCCGGCCAAAGAGAATTCCCACGGCGGGGGTCTCGATGCCCAAACCCATCGTTTTCAGGAGGTTCCGAATGAGTCGCAAACCAGGTCGCAGAACCGCGTCGGTCGCCCTCGTGGCGGCCGCGATCGCGTTCACCCTCATTACGGCGGGAGTTTTGTCCCGCCCGAGTCGAGCCCAGGAACCGCCCGACAGCGATCGGGCGGCAGTCGAGCAGGCCAAGAGCCTGTCGCGGGCATTCCGCTCCGCCGCCCAGAAGGTCTTGCCCACGGTGGTCAAGGTCAGAACCCAGACCAAGCCGCGGCCGCGTGGTCCCGGGTCGGGCGGGCCCTTCGGTGGATCGCCTCTCGAGGAATTCTTCGGTCAGATGCCTGACGTTCCCACCCCCGGCCTGGGGTCGGGCGTGATCATCGACCCGTCGGGAATCGTGCTGACCAACAACCACGTCGTGGCCGACGCCGACGAGATCTACGTCCAACTCGGCGACGGCCGCGAATTCGAGGTCACCGAAAAGCATACCGACGAGCGAAGCGATCTGGCCGTCTTGCGGATCCAACCCGACGCCAGCCTGCCGGCCGCCAAGCTCGGCGATTCCGAGCAGCTCGAGATCGGCGACTGGGTCATCGCCGTCGGAAACCCCTTCGAACTCGAGCAAAGCGTCAGCGCGGGAATCATCAGCGCCAAGGGGCGCACGCTCGACTCGGTGCGCCGGGCGCGCTTCCTGCAGACCGACGCGGCCATCAATCCCGGCAATTCCGGGGGGCCGCTCGTCAACCTCGACGGCGAAGTGATCGGAATCAACACGGCCATTTTCACGCGCACCGGCGTCTACCAGGGCATCGGCTTCGCCATCCCGATCGAGTTGGTCAAGTGGGTCACCCCCCAGCTTATCGAAGAGGGTCGGGTTGCGCGAGCCTACCTGGGCGTCGTGATCGGAAACTTGACCCCCGACGAGGCCAAGCGGCTCGGGGCACCCCCGAACTCGGGGGTTGTGGTCTCGATGGTGGGCGAAGGCTCGCCCGCGGCCGCCGCCGACCTGCGCGAGGACGACGTGATCCTCTCGTACGACGGCCGCCCGGTCCGCAGCAGTTCGGACCTTCAGGAGTTGGTCGAGCGGTCGCCCGCCGGCTCGAAACACGAGTTGCGCATTCTCCGCGACACAAAGCCCATGACCCTGGAGGTCGCCGTGGAGGTCATGCCCGAAGACTTCGAAACCGCCATGAGTCGAAGCCGGTTCGGCCGATCGGGCAGCACCGAATTCTATCAGGACCCCCGCCTGGGGTTGGGAGTCATCGAGCTGACCCGGGCGTGGGCCGCGAGGCTCGGGTACCGTGGGGTCAGCGGAGTGCTGGTCTTGAACGTCGCGCCCGATACGATGGCCGCCCGGGCGGGCATTCGCGAAGGTTCGGTGGTCGTGCGCGTGGGAGACCGGGTGGTCGCGAGCGTCGCCGAGTTCCGCGAGGCCGTCGAGCAGCAGTCCTTGAGTGAAGGCATCACACTAGAAATCCAAACCCCTCGCGGCAGCGAGACCGTCACGCTGCGCAGCGCGGAAGGAGACGCGAACCCGTAAAGCCCCCGAGAGACCGCCAGGCGCTGCCCGGGCCCCTTCTTGCCGCTTGACTCGCGGCGGGGGCCCACGAACAATGCAGCAGAGCCCGCAGGGGAGACTGTATTGCGCGGCCTGCTGCCCGCTCGGCTTTTGCCCCCGACTTCCTGCTTCGACCGACCATCCGATCCCCGACCGTAACTCCTTTTCGCCCGTTGATCGGCATGCCAGATCTTCCACGACTAGCGGTGGGAACGATCCAGCCCGCGGCCGACGCGCAGGTCATGGTCTGGGCCCTCATGGAAGCCTTGCAGCGGTCGGGATTGCAGGTGCAGAGCTTTTTTTCCCAGGCATGCTTCCCCAGGCACCCGGCCGCCGCGGTCATCACCGGCATGGTTCCTCGCCATCTGGACAGTTGGATCATGTCGCCCGAGCGTTGCGGCGAGACCCTGGTCCGCGGCGCCGAGGCGGCCGACGTCGCGCTGGTCGAGGGCAAGTACGACCCGGCGCTCGACGACGAGGCCCGGGGCGGGCGATTGGAACCCTTGTGCCGATGGTTCAACCTGCCCCGGCTGGTCGTGCTCGACGCCGCGGTGGTCGACGCGTCGGGGCTTCCGCAGCGACCTGAGCACGTCGACGGCGCGCTGCTCGATCGCGTCGGTGACGATCGCCATCTGGCCCAATTGTCGACCAACATCGAGGCGCTCTGGCGCGTTCCCGTGCTGGGCGCCTTGGGCACCCTTGCCGACCTGAGGGCGCGCTTGGATGCCCTGCCGCGGGACGGATGCCCTGCGGGGCCACTGTTCGAGCAGTTGGGCGATCACTTCATGCGAACCTGGCATCCCGCGCGCATCTGGGGCCTCTCGCGGGAGCGGGAGTTCCCCCGCGCGCTGGCGCGACGCTCGTCGCAGCGCGTGGAATCCACGAAGCTCACCGTGGCGATCGCCTGCGACGAGGCGTTCCACCACTACTTCCAGGATACGCTGGAGACCTTCGAAGGACTCGGCGCCACGGTGGTCGACTTCTCGCCCCTGCGCGACGAGAGCCTTCCGCTCGATACCGACGTCGCCTACCTGGGATGCGGCCGTCCCGATCGCTACGCCGCCGCACTGGCCGAAAACCATTGCATGAAGGCGGCGCTGCGCAGCCATTTGGCCCGCGGCGGCCGCATCTATGCCGAAGGAGGTGGTGCGGCCTATCTCTGCCACGAGATCGAGACGGCCCAGGGCCAGACGGCGCGGATGGTGGGCATCCTGCCCGCCGTGGCCCGCCTGCGCCCCGATTCCGTGGGCCCCCGCGCCGTCGAGGTTGCCCTGGATCAGCCGACCTGGCTCGGCGAGCGAGGGACGCGACTTCGCGGATACCGCAACTCGATCTGGGATTTCGTGCCCCTGGCTCCCCCGGGCAGCCTGGTGACCGCCGAAGCCCGCCGCGGCGTCTTGACGCGGAGCTTTCAGGCGATCGGCAGTCTGGTCCACGTCGATTTCGCCGCCCAGCCGCACCTGCTGCGACGGTTCTTTCATCCGCAGGTCCCCGAATGTCGATTCGTCGATCCCTGGTCGGGAACCTCGTAGCCGTCGATTCGCGCGCCGCCTCGATCTGCCCAACCGGATGCTTTCGAACCCTCTCCGGCCGAGTGCGGCACGGTTCGTTCCCGGGGTGCTTTGCACAACCGGCGGGTCGGGAGATACTTGAGAGACTCGGCCGAGCCGGTTGCCCGGCCGTCCGAACGTTGCTTGCCTGCGACCAACCCATGCACCGCGGAACGTTGCCATGCCGAACACGCTCTACCTGCCCGAACTCCGCGAGATGCTGGCCGAGAACGACGAGGCGGGGCTTCGCGAATTCTGCACCGCCCTGCACCACCCGGCCCGGACGGCCGATTTCATGGAGGGGCTGGCGGCCGACGAAGCCTGGGACGTGTTGCGGCATGCCGAGATCCCCCTGCGCGCGGAGATCTTCGGCTTCCTCGACGAGAGAAAGCAGGTCGAGATCCTCCAAGCGGGCGATCGCGCCGAGATCGCCCAGCTCATCGGCGAGATGCCCCCGGACGACCGCGTCGACCTGCTGAACCGCGTCGACTCGGAGATCGTCGCCGAATTGATGCCGTTGATCCCGGCCGAGGAACGCCGCGACATCCAGCGGCTCAGCGCGTTCCCCGAACACACCGCCGGCGCGGTGATGACCACCGAGTTCGCCCGGCTCAGCGAGGATCTCACCGTCGGGCAGGCATTGCAGGAAATCAGCCGGCAGACCGAGGAGTTGGAGACCATCTACTATCTGTACGTGGTCGACGACGCGGATCATCTTCGCGGGCTCGTCTCGGCGCGGCAATTGGTCTCGGCCATGGGAAAACCCAACACGCGGATCGGCGACCTGATGCAGCGCGACCTGGTCACGGTCCGCGTGACCGACGACCAGGAAGAGGTGGCCCAGAAGGTGGCCCGTTTCGACCTGCTGGCCATCCCCGTGGTCGACGCCGAGCACCGGCTCGTGGGCATCATCACCCACGACGACGTGCTCGACGTGATGGCGGCCGAGGCGGCCGAAGACGCCTACCGGATCGCCGCCGTCGCCCCTCTGGAAAAGGACTACTTGGCGACCCGCCTGCTCGTGCTCACCTGGAAACGCGGCATCTGGCTGACCATCTTGTTCTTCGGCGCCTTCATGACGGCGTTCGCGCTGGACGGCTATCAGGCGGTCACCGAGACCATCCCCTGGCTCGTGCTCTTCATCCCCCTGGTCATTTCGACCGGCGGAAACTCGGGCAACCAGTCGGCCACCCTGATCATCACCGCCCTGTCGACCGGCGACGTCTCCTTGAAGGATTGGTGGCACGTCGTACATCGAGAACTGCTCGTCGGCGTGATCCTCGGCAGCTTTCTGGGGGCCATCGGATATCTCCTGGCGGTGGTCATGGCGCCCGATTGGCGCTCGGCGTTTGTGATTCCCTTGGCCCTGGTCCTGGTCGTGACCTGGGGCACCCTTTCGGGTTCGCTCTTGCCCCTTCTGTTTGAACGCCTGGGCCTCGACCCCGCCTACATGAGCAACCCCTTCGTCGCCACGATGACCGACACGGTCGGCATCCTGATCTACATGAGCGTGGCTCAGGCCCTTCTGTTCTAGGGCCGCTTCGGTACCGCTTTTCTGGCGAATCGGATCGAGTCGCTAATGGACTCTGCCGATTATTCCTATTACGCGGATCATGCGCTCATTGCGTATCACCACCTTTTGACCCCTTTATCGAGGGGTGGGGGGCGAAATCGCCGACATGTCTACCTTCTTCCTCTTGCGCCGGAAAAGGTCGCTGACGTGGGCCTTGCCGTTGGCGTTCCTCGCGGTCGTGGTCCTGGGAATGCTCCGCGCGACGGGCGAAGTCGCCCCCAGCGGCCAAGCCCCCCCACTCGAACCACAGCAAGACGCCGCACATACCCACCAAAACGGGGGAACGCATCCGGTCCCAAGATTGACCACCGAGAATTCGTCGGGGCCCGCTTCGGTCGCGTCGGAATCGGTCCTGCGGGTGTACCGTTGCGATCCGGGAAACGCGGAAGCACTGGCTGCCGAGTTGACGGCGCAGTTCCGCAACGACCCCCGCGTACGCGTCGTTCTCGACCGGCGGACTGCCCAGTTGCTCGTCATGGCCCCCGCCGAGCTTCAGAGTCAGATCGCCGCCAGCATCCCCGAGCCCCAGGCGGGGAAGGCCCCCCCACTACCGACGAGTTCGCCGCGCCCGGCGACGGCGAGTCAAGCGCCGGCCGCCAACCCGGGCGCCGTTTCCGAGGCCGGGGAGTTTCTGTTGCGGCACGCCACGCCTGAGGAGTTCGAGCTGGCCCTGGTTCGCATGCTGGGCGATCGGCTTTCGCCGGTGGCGTCGCCCGACCCGGACGCCTCGGCGTACGAACTGCGTCTGGCCAATGGCGACGTGTTGAGGCTCTCGTTGGGCCGCGGGTCCAACCGCGTCCGGGTTCGCGGGGCCAGCCGTTCGCTGCAATCGGCAAGCCAACTGGTGGGGGTGTTGGACGTGGCCGCCGCGACGCCCGGCCGGGGCGTGAGCTTGCTCTCGTTGCGATCGGCCCGCTCGCCCGACGTCCGCCGGGCCCTCAACGCGATCAGCGTGGGCCAATACGCTTCGGACTCGGCAGGGGCGACGCCCCGGGTCGCCATGGTTTTCCAGCCCGACCCCGCGCCGCCCACCGCGCCCGCCACGGCCCCCGGACCGGCTCCGAACGGGCAACTCGGCGAGAACGCCGAGGAAGCCGCCGGGGGGTTGATCAATCCCGTTCAGGTCCAGGTGGTCGAGGGAATGGATCTGTTGGTCATCCGCGGCCACGAGCGCGACGTGCAACTGGTTCGCCAGTTGATCGAACAGATCGAAATGCTCGGCGAGGAGCTGGAGCCCCGCATCGAAGTCCTCCGTTTGCGGCACGTGAACTGCCGCACCCTGACCACGCTGCTCAGCCAACTCTACCAAGACGTGTACTCCACGCGCCAGGGGAGCGTGAGCATCACGGCCCTGGTCAAGCCGAACGCCTTGTTGCTGGCCGGCCGCCCGGAAAGCGTCGCCACGGTCATCGACCTGGTCAAGCGGCTCGATCGGCCGGTCGAGCCCAGCACCCAGTTTCGAGTCTTCCGGCTGAAGAACACGGCGGCCGAAACCGTCGTGGAGACGATTGCGGCGGCCTTTCCCGAATCGGACGCCAACCAGCAGGCCGGCCTCGAGCCTCGCGTGCTGGCGATCGCCGATTTCCGCACGAATTCGCTCGTCGTGCGGGCAAGCCCCCGCGATATGGCCGAAGTCGAGCTCATCGTCGAGCGGCTCGACGCCCAAGAGCTCGAATCCGTCAACGAGGTCCGCGTGTTCCGGCTCAAGAACTCCCTCGCCGAAGACCTGGCCCCGATCCTTCAAGACGCCATCACGGGGCAGATGTACGGGCAGCGGACCGGACAACGGGCAGTCGTCCAGCGCATGACCGGGCTGGGCGCCGACGACTTCGAGCGGAAATCGGTCCGCCTGCGCTTCGTCACCATCGACTCGGGCGGAGAGCGCGTCCTCAGCTCCGGCATCCTCACCGACGTCCAGGTGACGGCCGATGCGCGAGCCAACGTCCTCATCGTCACGGCATCGGCCGACAGCATGCCGCTGATTCAGGCCCTCATCGAAGAGCTCGATCAGCTGCCCACGGCCGAGGCCCAAGTCAAGGTCTTCACGATCATCAACGGCGACGCCTCGAACCTCATGTCGACGCTGTCGAGCCTGTTCGGACAGCAGGCCCAGGCCGGCGATCTCGCCGTGCGCACCGGCGCCACCGGCGGCGACAGCTCGCTTGTCTCCCTGCAGTTCGCCGTCGACGTGCGAAGCAACAGCATCATCGCCACCGGCGCCGCGGGCGACCTCGAGGTCGTCGAGGCGATCCTGACCCGGCTCGACGAGAGCGACCTGCGCAAGCGCCAGACCGTCGTGATGCGGCTGCGAAACGCCGCAGCCGAGAACATCGCGTCTGCCGTCACCGACTTCCTGACCAACGAGCTCCAGGCCCAGCAGCCCGCCACCGGCTTGCTCAGCACGATCGAGCGGGTCGACCAGGAGGTCGTCATCGTGCCCGAGCTGATCACGAACAGCCTCATCATCAGCGCTTCGGCGCAGTACTACGATCGCGTGACCACCCTGGTCGAAGAGCTCGACCGGCGCCCGCCCATGGTCGTCATCCAGGTGCTCCTCGCCGCGGTGACCATGACCGACGACTTCGAGTTCGGCGTCGAGCTGGGACTGCAAGACTCGATCCTCTTCAACCGGAGCAGCAACGACGGCGTGCCGGGCTTCCTCTTCAACAACCAGCAGTTGGGCAACAACACGGCGGTGCCCGGCTCGAACATCGTGGGCTCGCAAGGGCTTTCGAGCTTCTCCCTGGGGCGCACGAACACCGGCCTGGGGTACGGCGGGCTGGTGCTGTCGGCCTCGAGCGAGGCGGTGAGCGTCCTGATCCGGTCGCTCAAGGCCGATCAGCGCGTCGACGTGCTCGGGCGCCCCCAGATCATGACCATGGACAACGTCGCGGCGATGATTCACGTGGGGGAGCGGGTTCCCGTGGTCACCAGCGTGTCGCCGGCCACCATCCAGGGTTCGCAGACCTTCAGCACCTCCCAGGAAGACGTGGGGCTCATGCTCCAGGTCACCCCGAAGATCAGTCCCGACGGGCTCGTCGTGATGGAAGTCGTGGCCACCCGGTCGGAAGTCGGCCCCGAAGACCAGGGCATCCCCGTGTCGATTTCGGCCGGTGGCGACGTGCTCCGCTCGCCGCGCATCGAGATCGTCGAGGCCGAGACCACCGTCAGCGCGATGGACGGGCACACCGTGGTCATCGGCGGCCTGATCACCAAGCGCAAGCAGAGCACCCAGCGCAAAGTGCCCTGGCTGGGAGATCTGCCCGTGATAGGCCGCCTCTTCCGATACGACTCCGAGTCGTCGAGGAAGGAGGAGTTGCTGATCATCCTCACGCCGCGGGTCGTCGAGAACGATGAAGACGCCGAGCTGATCAAGCAAACCGAATCGGCCCGCATGGATTGGTGCCTCAGCGACGTGCTCGAGATGCACGACGCCCGGGGGCTGCGCAGCCGCAACGAGCGGTGGCGCGACGACGAGACCCCGGTCATCTATCCGGACCTCGATCCGACGGGGCAGGGCGCGCCCGCCACGGCGCCCCGCGGCGACGAACCCGTGACGATCCCCCAGCGCGCTCCTTTCCGACTCGAACCTCTCGAGGCCGATCCCGGTGGCGGCGCGACGACGCAGCCTCCGACGCAAGACTCCGACGACCGCATGTCGCGCCTGCCCGGCAGCGTCCAGCCGGCCGCCTACGAGTCGGCCTCGGCCCGGCAGACCCGCCTCGCCGAAACCTCGTCGTTCAAGACCCGCCTGCGCGCCGCCGCCGGATCGGCCGGCGGGGCCGTCCGATCCGGCGAGCGATCGTTTGCCATCCCGTTCCAGGTCGATCGGTCCGGCCGACGCGACGACGCGCCGGTCGAAGTCCAGTTGTACTTCTCCACCGACTACGGGGCCAACTGGCGATTGTGGGACCGCGTGCGCCCCGATCGCGACCGGTTCGTGTTCGAGGCGTTTGCCGACGGCGAGTACTGGTTCCAGATTCGGACGCTCGACGCGTCGGGCCGGCTTTCGCCCCCGTCGTCGCCCGAGCCCGAATTGCGGGTGATCGTCGATACCCGGTGATCCGGCACGAAAGGAAACGCTATGGTGGCTGGTCTTCGTTCTACCCGCGCGCTTCTGGCGGTCGCCTGCCTCGCGAGTATGGCAGGATGCTCCCCGCTGGCGCTCACCCCGTCGACGCTGTGGCCCTGGGCCGAAGAGAAGCCGGCGGTGCCCTCGAGCCTCGTGGTCGTTTGGACCGACGCGGTGATGCACCGCCCCGACGGTCCCTCGATCCGGGGCTTCGGCGGACGGATCCACTTCTACCGGTCCGACGACGAAAAGCCCGTGCGTGTCGACGGCTGCCTGACCGTCTACGCCTTCGACGACGACGATCCCGACGCGCCCGGGGTCGAACCCGCTCGCAAGTTCGTGTTCACCCGCGAGCAGTTCCCCACCCACTACGCCGGGTCGAAGCTGGGGCACTCGTACAGCGTCTGGGTCCCCTGGGATGAAGCCGGCGGCCCGAAGAAGCAGATCAGCCTCGTCGCCCGGTTTACCCCGGCCGACGGCCCCACCATCCTCGGCGAGCACACCCGGCTCATTCTGCCCGGCAGAGACCGCGACGTCGGCGACCGGATACGTTCCAGCCGGATCAGCAAACGCGAGCTTACGCCCGGAACGGGGATTCGCCCCGCCGGCCACTACTCGGTCGTGCCCGATCGGCAGGACAAGACGGGCGAGCAGCAGCGCATGCTGACGACGACCATCCCGATCCGGCCCAAGTATCGAAGCGACGCCCCGCAGGCGGGCTTCAAGGCTCCCTCGTCAGAAAGATGACGATCGGCGACGGAACCCATGCCCCTTCTTGCTGGATTCCAGCCTTGAGGCGGTCTTTTTCACTCGCCGCACGCTGGCGCGGATCGCCCGGCGGCGGTCACAGCCCCAGCACGTCGGCGATGGCGTACCTGCCGGGCGGCTTGCCGGCCAGGAACCGGGCCGCGGCCAGGGCACCCAGCGCGTAGCAGTCGCGGTTGGTGGCGCGGACGGTCAGTTCGACCATCTCGCCGAGCATGGCGAAGACGATCGTGTGCTCGCCCGGATTGTCGCCCACGCGCACGGCGTGGTAGCCGATCTCGCCGTGAGGCCGCCGTCCGGGCCGGCCCTCGCGCCCGTGGCGGTGCGCCGTCTGCCCCATGACGCCGGCGACGATCTGGCCGAACTTCAAGGCGGTGCCGCTGGGGGCGTCCTCCTTGAAGCGGTGATGGCGTTCGAGGATCTCCACGTCGGCGTCCTGATCGACCAGCGCCCGGGCGGCCACCTCGACGAGCTTCATCGTCAGGTTGACCGCCAGACTCATGTTCGGGGCCCAAACCAGCGGGATCGTGGCGGCGGCCCGCTCGAGCGTCGCCGTTTGCTCGGGGCGCAGGCCCGTGGTCGCGCAGACCAACGGAATCGCCTTCTCGACGCAGACGGCGACGATGGACTCGGTCGCGTCGGGAAGCGAGAAATCGACCAGCACGTCGACCTCGACGTCGAGCGCGGCGGTCAAGGGCACGCCGAGCGGCCCGACGGAGGCCAGCAGGCCCGCGTCGTCGCCGAGCCGCGGATGGTCGGCCCGGTCGAGGGCGGCGACCACCGCCAGATTCTCATCGGCGGCGGCCAGGGCAACGAGCCGCCGACCCATGCGGCCGGCCGCCCCGTGAATGGCAAGACGAAGCTGCGACATGGTCCTTGTTCCGGCTCAACTGTAAAGCTGGATCGCCTTGACGATTTCGTCGAGGTCGTTGGGCACGGCCACCGCGCGGTTGGCGAAGGCGGCGCGGCGCACGCCCCGTTTGCCCAACACCTCGTTGAACAGCTTCTGGTCGGTCGTGTGGTAGGCGACCGTGGCGTTGGGGTCCTTCAGTTGGTGGCCGGTGAGGATGCAGACGACGCGCTGGTCGGGCTCGATGAGGCCTTGCGACACGAGGAGCTTCGTCCCCGCGACGCTCGCGGCGCTGGCCGGTTCGCAGCCCAGTCCGCCCGCCCCCACCTGGGCCTTCGCGTCGAGGATGTCCTGGTCGCTCACCTCGCGCACCACCCCGTCGCACCATTCGAGGGCTCGAAGGCACTTGGTCAGGTTGACGGGCCGGTTGATCTCGATCGCGCTGGCGATGGTCGAGGCGCGCCGCCCCTCGGCATCCATCCGGCCGTAGTAGTCGCTCACGGTGGGTTCGGACGGCGCTCCGCGGTTCCAGCGGAGCCCTTTCCCCTCGACCAGTTCGTAAAGGGTATTGGCGCCGGCGGCATTGATGACGGCCAGCCGGGGGATGCGGTCGATCAATCCCAACTGGGAAAGTTCGAAAAAGGCTTTGCCGAAGGCGCTCGAGTTGCCCAGGTTCCCGCCGGGGACGACGATCCAGTCGGGCACCTCCCAGCCGAGCGCTTCGAGAACGCGGAACATGATCGTCTTCTGGCCTTCCAGGCGGAAGGGGTTGACGCTGTTGACCAGATAGATGCCCAACTGCTGGCTGACTTCCTTGACGCGGGCCATGGCGTCGTCGAAGTCGCCCGTGATCTGAACGGTCAGCGCGCCGTAATCGAGCGCCTGGGAGAGCTTGCCGTAGGCGATCTTGCCCGAACCCACGAAAATCACCGCTCGCATCAACTTGGTCACCGAACAATAAAGCGCCAGCGAGGCGCTGGTGTTGCCGGTCGAGGCGCAGGCGGCGCGGGTCGCGCCGACGAAGCGAGCGTGGCTGAATGCGGCCGACATGCCGTTGTCTTTGAAACTGCCCGACGGATTCATCCCCTCGTACTGGAGATGGAGGCGGCCGGGCCGGACCCCCACATATTGGGCCACCCCCTCCGAGGCATGCAAAAGGGTCTGGCCCTCGCCGATCGTCACACATCTCTCGACGGGGACAAATGGTAGCAGGTCGTGAAACCGCCATACCCCACTAAAGCAGTAGGGATCGTTGCGGCGCGACCACTTCTCGGCGAACAATCTCAACGAAGAGGGGGGGCCCAGCCGCTGCCAGTCGTACATCACGTCGAGCAGGTTGCCGCAGCGCTGGCAGGCGACTCGCACCTCGTCGATGCCGTACCGTGCGCCGCATTCGGGCGCAATACATTGCTGAAAGGCGTTTTCCGTCTCGCGAATCGGCTTTCTCCTGCGCTGGAGGGGGTGTGCATGGACCGGGACCGGCCCGTCCGGATCATCCTAGATCAGGGCGCGATTCGTATCAAGATTGCCGGCGGGCAATCGCCCGATTCGTCGTGGGGGCCGCTCAACGCCGTCCCAGGGGGGGGCGGGCCTTGCCGGCTACGCAGCATCCGGTCGCCGAGCCCGAGTTGGCCGAAGCTTCGGAATGTAGCGCGCCGCGCCGCGGGTGGTAGGTGCGCCGGGCCCCTTTCGCGGCCGCTGAGCGTTTGACATAAGGGTCACGGGCATCTAGAATAACATTTTTGTCCGCTTCGCGCACCCTGTAGGTAGAAGGACTCCTCTCCTCCTCGGGAAACAAACGATGAAGAAGGCAGAAGTGAAAACCTACAAAGAGCGGCTGCTGGCCTTGCGATCGCGAATCCGGGGCGATGTCGGCCAGTTGGCCGACGCGGCGCTGAACAAGCGCCGGAGTGAAGCCAACGGCGACCTCTCGAGCATGCCGATCCACATGGCCGATTTGGGCAGCGACAATTTCGAGCAAGAGTTCACGCTGACCCTCATGGAGAGCGACGCCGGCATGCTCGACAAGATCGAGGTGGCCCTCGAACGCATCGAGGACGGCACCTACGGCGAGTGCGAGGAGTGCGGGGCCAAGATCCCCAAGTCCCGGTTGAACGCCGTGCCTTATGCGACCATGTGCGTCAAGTGCGCCTCCCAGCTCGAACAAGGCTGAGCCAACTGCCATGAAGGCGGTTCCGGCGAATCGGTACGCGATATTCTTCTCGATCGCGATCTTGGGGTGTTTGGTTGATCTGGCCACGAAGAGCTGGATCTTCGACCGCCTGGGCGGCCCCCGCGAGCAGGGCGTCTGGTGGATCTGGGAAGACGTGGTCGGCTTCCAAACAAGCCTCAACGAGGGGGCCCTGTTCGGCTTCGGACAAGGATGGGTCGTCGTCTTCGCCGCCCTTTCGATCGTCGCCGCGCTGGCGGTCTTGTACTGGCTGTTTATCGCCCGGGCCGCCCACGACCTGCTCTTGACCGTCGCCCTCGGCTCGGTCGCGGCCGGCATCTTCGGCAATCTCTACGACCGGCTCGGTCTGCCGGGCCTTCAGTGGAAACATCCCTGGATCGTCGACGACCTGCACCGGGTCGGCGAGCCGGTCTACGCGGTTCGCGACTGGATTCTCGTGATGATCGGGACCTTCCCCTGGCCCACCTTCAACGTGGCCGACAGCATGCTCGTCTGCGGGGCCATCCTGCTCGTCTGGCACGCCTTCCGGCACGACGCGGCCCGACCGCCCGGCGCGGACGACGCCTCTCGGCGAAGGCCCCAGGCACGGCAGGCGAAGCCCTCCGCTTCGGCCGACGCGCCGAGCCGCGGCCTTCGGTAACCTGCAACCGGCTTCGTATCGTCGATGACCTTCTACGAGCACGCGATGCTGGGGGCGAACGGGGCGTTGGCCCTGGGACTCCATCGGCGACACGGCTGGCGGATCGTGGCCCTGAGCGGCTTGGCGGCCGTGCTGCCCGATTGGGACGGCCTGTCGCTCCTTTTCGGGGCCCACGCCTACGACCGGGTGCATCGCACGGTGGGGCACTGCCTGCTCGTCTCGACCCTGCTGGGGGCGGCCCTGGCCGCGGCGGAGTACCGGCTCGACCTGGCCGGACGCGCCCGCGCTTGGGCAAGCCGATGGCTCCGCGAACTCCGTTCCGAGGAACCTTACGAGGCCGCCGGCAAGCGGGGCACTTCGCTACCCGTGTGGTTGGCCGTCGGCGTGCTCGCCACATGGAGCCATCTGGCGGCCGACCTCGTGTTTTCGGGGCACGCGACCTATGGCGACTGGGGGCTACGTCTGCTCTGGCCTTTCTCGGACCGCGCGTGGGCCTATCCCATGGTTCCTTGGGGCGATGTGGGCGTGGCGGTGATCTTCGTGGCCGGCACGTTCGCCCTGGTCCACTGGCCGGCCCGCGCTCCGCAGATCGCCGGCCTGACGCTGGCCGCCGTCGCCGCCTACGTGGTCGTCCGCGGAATGGCCGGATGACTCCGCACCGTCCGGTGCGCCGGGCGACGAAGAGTTCGCTCGCGCCCCACGTCAGGATCCACAGGAGCGACCGAGCCGCCCGGTAGGCTCCCCTTTTCTTATTCGGCCACGCCACGCCACGCCGACGGGGCAGCCAATGTTCAATGTTCACTCTGCGATCTTCAATCTTCCATCCCCAACCTCCCCACTTCACTCCCACAACGATTCCGCCCCCACCGGGCCGCCGTCGGGTCGCAGCCCGCGCGCCGGGCTGTCGGGCGCGAGACGGTAGTCGCCGCCGGGCGCGTCGGCGAACTTCGGATCGGCGAACCGCGAGTGCGCGTCGAGGCCCGTGGTGGCGCGGTATTCGTCGAATCCGGCGATCTTGTCGCGGAACCAGTACGCCATCACCCCTCGGTCGCTGAACCACAAGTTGTAATCCATGTCGGGCAGGGTCTTCCACCCGGACGAGTATCGGCTGCCCCATTCGGTGACGTTGCAGAACACGTTGGACTTCACCTCGAAGCCCGACGTGGCCGCCGTGTTGGTGTAGAACATCAGGTGGCTTCCGTTCGGGTTCGGGCGCTGCGCGTGCGACCACACGGTGCCGGCGTTCACGCAGGTGTTGTTCACGAAGCGGATGTTGCGGGTCAGCGACGTCTCGGGCCGGTTCCAGTACTCGAACGAGTATTCGCAGTTCCAGATGACGTTGTTGCGGTAGACGATGTTCTCCTGGCGGACCGTGGCGGTCTTGTTCTGGTTGGTCAGGGCCGCGTCGTAGACCTCCCAAATGCGGCAGCCCTCGACGAGGTGATCGTGGGCCTCGCCCCAGAACTCGATCGCGTTGCCGAAGCGGACGGGCACGCCGTCGTCGCGCGTGAATTGGTGGCCCCCGCCGATATAGGCCAGATCGCAGTTGCGGATGACCAAGTGGTGCGTGCTTCCGCCCCCGAAGCCGTGGGCCGCGCCGTACTTGACGGCCAGCCCGTCGTAGACCACGTGATGGGCGCCGCCCTGGTTGACCACGTGCCGGCGCAGGGCCAGCTCGATGCTCGGGTGAAGCGTGGCCGGGTTTTCCTCCGAGCAGAGGAAGACCCGCCACGACGAGCCGTCGTAGTAATAGTCGTAGGGACGGTCGAGGTCCTCGACCGACCATTTCTTCCAGCCGCACGCTTTGCCGTGGTCGAAGATGACGTTTCCCACGTCGACGGTCAGGGGGTCGGCCACGTTGGGCGTGGCCAGGTGCAGGCTCTGGGGCTGGAAGTCGAAGACGGCGCCGGCCGGGAGGATTCCTCCCAGGGCGGCGTGCAGCGTGCCCGCCTCGGACGATTGCCGGACGCGGAAGACGACCTGAAAAACCTCCCACCGCGGCCCGACGGTTCGCCCCGCGCCGTCGCTCGTGGCGAACCCGGTCCAGGGCGAGCGCCCCTCGCGAATCGTCATGCCGGGGAACGGGAACGGCTTGCTGCCGCGGGCGCGGAAGGTCATCACGAGGCAAGTGTCCTTTTCGACCGGGAGCTGCGGTCCCCAGAGTTGCACGTGGTTCGACCGCTGCCCGCTGCTGGTGCAGGTCAGGCGGAGGTATCGGCCGTCGTCATCCGTCACCTCGGCCAGGCGCACGTCGGCCCCGGCCTCCTGGTGACGGCGCCAACGGCTCTGCCGCAGGTCGAGCACTTGCGCGTCGAGACGGTACTCCATGGGCAGCGTGGCCCAGAGGTTCTCGCCGACCCGGACCCAATCGTGCTCTCGATCGCGCGGCACCGAGCCGAGGATCAGCGGCTTGGGGCCCTCGCCGTAGGAGGTGTAGGTGACCGGGGCGCCTTCGTCACCGCTTTTCGGCACCAGGGAGCCGCGCCACGCCCCCCCGCACTTGAACCGCACCGTATCGCCCGGCTGGAGATCGGCCTCGTTCACCCGATCGAGGCTCTGCCAGGCCCGATCCTCAGCACGCCCGTCGCGGTCGTCGCGCCCGGCCTCGGAATCGACGTAAAACGTGCGCCCCCCGCCGACGCCGGCAGCCGGGTCGGCGGCGCGGGACGTTCCGCTCATGAGAAGCATGACCAGCAGGACGATGGCCGACGAGAAGGCTTGCTTCGAAGTCTGTGGTGTCGTCAATGGACTCAATCTCCTGACCGCTACGGCGACCGCGAGCCGGTTCATCACTCGACGGATCGCCTTGAATTCTGGGGTACCCCGCCAAGATTGCCCCGGCAAAGAACCGGTTTCGCCGACCAGGCGAAAACAACCGCCCCAATCATCACCTCGAAAAACCGCGAGACAACATCCCCTTTCGCGTCTTCGCGCCTTCGCGAGCCCCTCTTCGGATCAACGAGCCCCCTTGTCCGTTAGCCCTTATTCGGTCATTCATCGCGCCCGGCCCTCTGCGGTCTCGCCGAGCACGTGGCCGGCGTAGCGGACGAAGATGCCGCGCCAGTCGTCGAGGTATTCGGTGAGGATCTCCTCGCCCAGGCCGTGATGGTCTCCACAGCGGAACAACGCTCCGGCCGCGTGCAGTTCGACGTACGACTTGACGAACCAGTCCGACTTGAGCGACTCGGGATCGCCGGCTCGGTCGGCATGCCCGCGCACGCCCTCGCGGTTGAGGAAGGCGTGGAGGGCGGGCGCCGCCTCGGGGCTGCCGATGCGGCCCAGGGCCGTGGTCGCGGCCCGGATGTGGCTGAAACTGGTTCCGCCGGTGTCGCAGGCTTCGAGCTTCGCCACGAGCGGGGCGACGGCCCGCCGGTCGCGCGGCACGCCCAGGAGCCACATGACCGCGTCGACCTCGGGCACGCTCAGGAAGGCGTCCCACGTGTAGGCGAGCCCTCCAGCGAGGGGCTGATCGTCGAGCCACGAGGCCAGGTACTCGACCGCCGCCGGGTCGCCCAGCGTGCACAGGGCCTTGGCCTTTTCGAGGCTGGGTTCCGAGGCGAACGACGCCCTCAGGTAGGGCAGGCTGCGTTCGGGCGCGCGGAACAGCGTGGCCAGATCGGTCTTCGTGCCGGCCGTCGCGACGGCCGCCTGCAACTGGGCGTCGGTCGGCTCGGGGGTCTCGACGCAACGCTCGAGCCGGTCTTCGCGAGAGATGTTGCCGATCTCGGCCAGATGGTCCTGGACCGGACCCAGATCGACCTCGCGCAGGGTCGCGCCCGTGTTGACGGCCCGGGCCGCCGCGCATCCGGCCGCATAGCCCTCGTTGATCAGGTCGGGATTCATGCGCACCGACGCCTGGACGTCGTGGGTGACCGAGTGCGATCGGCCCACCACGAGGATGCCTTCAATCCCCTTGGGCAATAGCGCGCGGAAGGGGATGTAGGTGGCGAAGCCCGGCTTGGTCTCGTGTTTGGTCAGCGGCATCAAGCCGGCGTAGATGTAGTCGCTGTTGTGGTATCCGTGCGGATCGTAGGCCGACCACGAGACGGCGATCAGGTCGCGGTAGGTGCGCTGGATGATCTGGTCGAGCACGTCGACCACGTATTCGCCGCGGATGAGGCGGGTCTCGCGAATGCCGATCATGGGATAGAAATCCCACACGTCCTGATCGCCGGCCTTTCGGGCGAGCACGTGGTGCATGGTGAGGCTGTGGACGTCGGCGTGGTCGATGGGCAGCACGTTGGCATACAGGCCGATGCCTCGATACGACGCCTCCTGGATGCACAGGTCGCCGTCGTTGACGTAATGGAATTCGGCGCCGGCCGCGGCGCAGACGTCGGCGTCGCCGGTCGCGTCGATGACGATCCTGGCCAGAACGGTGCCCCGCCCCAGATCGGTGGCCACGACCACGCCCGTCACGCGGTCGCCCTGCTTGACCGCGCCGCAGGCGAGGGTGTTGTACCAGATGTCGACGCCCGCCTCGCGAAGCGCGGCGAAAGCCTCGGCGGCGCGCCATTTGTTCTGGTTGAAGCCGAACGGGTAGCCCTTCCAGTAGCCGGCGGTGCCCAGCTCGCGGTTGCCGCCGAGCTGGCCGAGCATCTCGACGACCAGCACCCGGGCCCCGTGCCGCGCCGCCCCCACGGCCGCGGGCAGGCCCGCCGTTCCGCCGCCGACCACGACGACGTCGTAATCGGCCCACACGGGGATCTCGGTTTCGGGCTGCGGCACCGTTCCCAAGGGCTCGCGCACGTAGCCGCGATGGCCGGCAAGCAGCTCGGCCACGTCGGCGCCTTCGGCGGATCGGCCGGCCGTTTCGAGGGACGGATCGGCCGGACCGGGCGACGGATCGGGGGCTCGCTGCGCTCGACCGCGGCCATCCCACACGTGCGGTCGGACCGAGACCGCCGAGGGCATGTCCCGCGCGGCGGCCCGCTCGTGGGCCAGACGGCCGATCCGCTCGCCCAGGTCGGCCAGATGGACCGGCCGGGTCAGCTTCTCGGCAATTGCCCGCGACACGCCGGCCGACGGTCCGACCACGAAGACGTTCGGAACGCCCTCCGGCACGCAGCAGTTGAGATCGAGCCGGTCGGACCCCGGCCACCGGGTCGCCGTCTCGTGCGCCTTCGTGCGGATCGCCGCCGGCTCGACCATGTGCAGACGGTGGGCATGCGCCTTCTGGCCCACGACCCGGTTGAACTTCTCGCGCAAGAGCACTTCGGCGCGGCATCGCTCGGGCCAGCTTCCCGTGGGCATGGGCGCGGTGAGCGAATACTCGCAGAAGTCGCCGACCATGCGTCCGTCCGGCACTGGGACGCCGTGGCAGACCCGGCTGACCACGACCGCATCGACCGCCCAGGGCTCGGCCGAGGCGCCCGCCATGCGAGCCACGGCGCCGGTGGGCGTGGCGTCGATGACGATCTTGGCCACGACGGCCTGGAGGCCCGCCTTGTTCGCGGCCACCACGCCGGCGATGTCGCCCGAATCGTCGACGAGCACTCCGGCCGGCCGGCTGTTGTAGTGGAACGCGACGCCCGCCCGCAGCAGCAGGTCCTCGATCTTCCGCTTGTACTCGGCCGGCACGAGCGGTCGGGCTCCGTCGGTCCGGTCGCCGAAGAGCGCCTTGGAGAACTCGCCACGGGACGTCTCGTCGGCCTCGAGCCAATACCGCGCCTTGGCCGACACGTCGTCGCTGAAAAAGTAGTTCCCGTTGATCACGAGCACCGACGAGCCCGCCGTGGCGGCCTTCCATGCCGCGGCGATTCCTCCCTCGTTGCCCCCCACGACCACGACGTCGACTTGGGCGGCAATGGGGATCGCTCGGGCCGAGGAACGAACGGATCGCCGCGACTCGGCCGCGCCCCACGTGTCGGTGCCGAGAGCCGTCGCCGCGAGGGCGAGACCCACGATCGCCGCCGTGACGCAACCGGGGTGTCGGGTTCGGAAAGACGCCGGCATCGTGTCTTCTACCTCCTGTTGGAGAATGCGACTCGGTTCACTCGAAACGAAAACGGCGCGGCAGCGAGGCTGCCTCGCGGCACCGCCCGCCTTCGGCGGGTGCCGCCTGCAAGTATTCCGGATTTCCGCGGCGGGCACAACCTTGCCGTATTCCCGGGCGATCGGCAAGCTGTGAAAATTCCGGGGAGCGCCTCACCCGCCGATCGCTGATGCGATCGGGTTTGTCTTGACGGAGTCTCTTCGGGACTGCTACACTGAGGGCGCGACGTGAGTCCGGCTTGTGTCGGAAGGGAGTGCTTTCACCACGGAAAGTGTAAGGTGAGCCGGATGTTGAAGACCCTCGGAGTGGTCGACGCGTGTCGCGAGTCGTGCCGTTCGCGGCCGAAGATGGCACGCAAATTGGGGGGGAAGTCGGTTCTGGAGTGGGTCGTCCGCCGGGCGACCGACTGCCAGCGACTCGACGGGGTGATTGTGGTGGCTTGTCCGGGGCCCGACGAACGGGTGCTGAGCGGCTTAGTGCCGCTGGACGTGCCGGTTTTCGTCGGCCGCGCGGGCGACCCGCTCGGTTGTCTGGCCGGCGCGTTGGAGGAGTACCCGACGGAGGCCGCCGTGCGGATCGGCGCCGATTCTCCCTTCGTCGACCCGACGCTGGTCGATCGGCTGGTTCGCGACGCCGATGTCCACCCCGAATGCGACTACGTCGGCTACGGTTCGCGCGACGGTCAGCCCGCGATTCTTTCGCCGGTGGGTTTGTATGCCGAGTGGTTCCGCTCGGCGGCGCTTCATCGGGCGGCGAAGCGAGCCCGCGCGGCGGCCGATCGTCAGCAGCCCACGCGCTACTTGTACAGTCATCCTGAAAAGTTCCACGTTCGCCTGATTCCCGCCCCGGAGCGGATCGATCGCGACGACGTGCGATTGCGGGTCGACATCGAAGAGGACTGGGAACACACCCTGGCCATTTTCGAAGCCATCGGCCCGGATGAGATGGATTGGCAACGGATTGCCGACCTGCTGGTGCATCAGCCCGGCCTGCGCAATCGGATGGCGGCTTTGAACCGCGCCCGCGCCAGGAACTGAGCCGATCGCCCGGCAGGTCTTTCGAAAGGATTCGATCGCCCATGCGTACAAGGTATGCTTTTAGCGACGGCGAGGCCGTGGCGCCGGTTGCGGTGGCGCCCGTCGGCCCCTCTCGTCCTACGCCGGTGCTCTCTCGACCGGTCGAGGGGCTGTTGTTCGACATGGGCGACGTGCTGTACGACGCCACGCTCTGGCGGCGTTGGCTGCTCAAGGTGCTGCGCCAGCTTGGTTTGTACACGACCTACCGCGCGTTCTTCCATCTTTGGGATCACGACTTTCTGGCCGACGTTCACCGCGGGCGCCGCGACTTCTGCGAGGCCTTCGAGGCGTTTCTGCGATCGGCGGGACTGTCGCCGGCCCAGATCGACGAGGTCGAGGCGGCCTGCGAAGCCCGGCGCAATCATTGGGAGGCGACCGCCCGGCTGCTGCCGGGCGTGAAGCGGACCCTCGACCGCCTCCACGCGGCGGGAATTCCGATGGGCGTGTCGACCGACTCGGAGCACCCGGCCGCCGCGTTGAACCGGCAACTCGACCGGCTGAACGTGGGTGGGCACTTCGGCGTGGTGGTTTCGTCGATCGATCTCGAACGAACCAAGCCCGACCCCGCCTGCTACCTTGCCGCACTCGATGCCCTGGGCCTCGGGCCCGAGCAAACGGCCTTCGTGGGCCACGATACCGACGAGTTGGCCGGCGCCGCCGGCGTGGGGATGGCCACGATCGCGTTCAACTACGACGCCGACGCCCAGGCCGACGTGTTCGTCTCCCATTTCGACGAGATCTTCTCGCTGGTTGTCCCGCCGACATGAACGCCGCCGAGTGGAGTTCCCGGTACGTGTTCGCTCGCCGCGACCTGGTCCCGCCCGGGTTCGGCGCCGAGCCGTCCGTGCTCCTCGAAGGCTCCTGGCCAGAGGGAGCGGTCTCGGGCCTTCGCGATGCCCTCGACAACGCGGTCGACGCGCGCTTCGAGTGGGTCGACGAGCAGGCCTCGCGGTGGGCCGAACGCCTCGGCGAACCCCGGGGTGCGAGGAACGCCGCCTGGATCAACGCCCTGGGACTCCGCTATTACCTGGCGAAGCTGATCCGCCCGGTCGCCTACTTCACCGAGGTCGCCCCGCCCGGCCGAGGGTCTCACCTACGCCTCGTTGCCGCTCGCGCCCGGGACGAAGACTACGCCGACGTTCTCGGGCAAATCTGCGAACGGCACGCGGCGACCCTTCACGTGCGGTGGATCGAAGGGCCGCCGGCGCCGCCGAGCGCCTTTCCGCCCAACGGTCTCGGGCGCCGGGCCCTCGGCTGGATGAACCGCTTGCTCGAGCCGCGCCCCGGCGACCTCGCGTCGCAGCGCCGTGCGGTGTTGTGCGGAAACCCCCGCCTGCTCGAACCGGTGGGGCGCGAGCTGGCGCGGCGCGGCTGGCGACTCTGGTGGCTCTACGATCGGTTGGCCATGAAGCCGTGGCTCCGTTGGAGGATCGCCGGAGTGGGCCAACTGGTCTGCGATTCGAGCCTGGGACGGGTCGATCGGCTCGCGGTGCGTCTGCCCGATCGCCCGGCGTGCCGCGGCGTCGATTTGACGCGCCCGGTCGAGCGCTGGCTTTCCGAGCGGCTCCGAGCGCACGGCCCGCGCCAGACGAGGCTCATCGACCGGATCGAGTCGCATTTTGGGCGGGTTCGGCCCGACGCCTTGATCGTGGACGAAGACGCCACCCCCCTGTCGCGCGTGGCCGTCGCCCTGGCCCGGCAAGCGGGCGCCGCGTCGTTCGTCGTGCAGCACGGCGCGCCGGGCTGCCGGTTCGGGTTCGCCCCCCCGGCCGCCGACCGCCTGCTCGTGTGGGGCGAATCGTCGCGGCGCCAATTGGAGCGATGGGGCGTTCCGCCCGAGCGGATTCAGGTGGTCGGCTCGCCGCGACACGAGCTTCGGAAGTGGTCCGCCGCAGCCCACCGATTCGGCCGCGACGCGCCGTCGCGGCGCCCTCCGCAAGTGCTGCTGTTGACGACGGTCCCGCCGCGCGACGATCGTCCCGACTCGGTGGCGATTCACTTCACGCGGGCGGGCTACGCCGCCATGCTGCGGGCCGCGCTGGCCGCCGTGTCGGCGATTTTCGGGGCCCGGCTGATCGTGAAGCTCCATCCCCGGGCGCCCGACGACCCGATCGTTCGGGCTGCCTTGGCCGAGTTTCCCGCCTTGGACGCGCAGATCGTTCGCGACGGGACGGTCGAAGCGTGGGTCAGCAGGACCGATTGCGTGCTCAGTTGCTTCTCGAGCGCGGGCATCGAAGCGACCCTGGCCGGCGTGCCCGTGATCCAGCTTCTGCCGCCCGGCTCGGGCAACCTCCTGCCGCACGACGAGTGGGGCCTGGTCGGCTCGGCCCGCAGCGAAGCCGAACTCCAGCCGCTCTTAACCCGGGCTCTGAACCGACCCGACTCGCGCGGCCCGGGACCCGACCGCCGCGTGTTCGCCGAGTTGGGGCGCGCGGCCGCAATGCGCGCGGCCGACGCGATCGAGGTCTGCGACCGCTCGGGCGGCGAAGAGCCCACGTCGTTGGACCGGTCGTGCGGACGGTCGGTTCGCCTTCCGGCGGACAGCGTGCCCGCATTATCGAGGTCGGCCTGATCAAAGGATAACCCGCCGTTGACCGCGATCGCCGAAATTGTCGAGACGCAGGACGCGGTCAAGACCGTCGAGGACGCTCGGCCGGGCCTTGCCCTGCGCCATCGCGATCGACCGTCGGCCCCCGCGACAGCCCGCCAGACCGCCGCGCCGGTGACCGGGTGGCGACGGCTCGCGGGCGATTGGATTCTCGTCAGCGGGGCCACCCTGAGTTGCCAAGTCGTGGCGGCCGCCACGAGCCTCGTGCTGCGCATGCTGCTCAGCCCCGCCCAGATGGGCATCTGGCAGGGTGCGAAGCTGTTTCTCGGCTACGCCAACTACTCGAACCTGGGCATCAGCAAGGGGGCCGTGCGCGAGTTCACCGTGGCCTTGGGCAAGGGCGAAACGACCGACGCCCGGCGCGGGCTCGACCTGGCGTTTACCGTGAACACCGTGACGAGCCTCGTTTACGGTGGCGTGCTGGTCGCGGCGGGCGCGTGGATCGGCCTGTCGGGCGGGGCGTGGGCTCGAAGCTGGGCCCTGGGGCTCGCCCTGGTCGGGGCCCTCGCCGTGCTCGGCCGCTACGTGACGTTCCACGTCACGATCCTTCGCGCCAAGCAAGCCTTTGCCACGACCTCGGCCCTGTCGCTCGTCGAGGGCGGCGCCACCCTGATCCTCTGTGGTCTGGCCACTTGGCGATTCGGGCTGGTCGGGCTCTACGGCGGCACCCTGGCCGCGATGCTCGTCTCACTCGTGTTCGTGCGCCGGCGTCGGGCCGTCACGCTCCGCTGGGCTTGGGACGGCCCTCGCGCGCGGCGGCTGATCGGCATCGGCGGGCCGATCCTGCTGGCCGGCACGGTGTCGACGCTGTTCCGCTCGCTCGACAAGCTGATGATCCTGGGCTATCTCGACGATTGCGAAGTCCAGCTCGGATGGTATTCGGTCACGCTGATGGTCACCGCCCAGTTGTACGGCCTGGGGAACATGCTGTCGGTCGTGATGGCACCCCGTTACGCCGAGAAGTACGGCCGGACGGGCGACCGGCGCGACGCGGCCCGGCTCGCGGCCCGGGCGACCGAGCTGCACGCGGCGACCTTGGCCCTGCCGGCCGCCCTGGCGATCGTGCTCGGCCAGCCCTTGCTGGGGCGCCTTCTGCCCGACTATCGCACCGGGCTGGCCCCGCTAGTTTGGCTCGTGCCGGGCGTCGTGCTTTTGGTGGCGTCGCTCCCCGCCTCGCAGTACCTGGTCGCCGTCGACCGGCAGCGCCGCGCCCTGGCCACCGTAGTCGTCGCCACCGGCCTGGCCGCGCTGGGGAACCACCTGGCCCTGGCCGGCGGGTACGGGCTGCGCGGCGTGGCCCTGGCGACCGCGCTGAGCTATGCGGCCTACTTCGCACTCACGGCGGCGGTCTCCCTGTGGATCGAACTCGACCGGGCCGAACGGCTCCGCTACCTGGGAATGCTTGCCCTGGCAATGGGCCCAACCATCGGCCTGGCCGTGCTCCTCGAGTACCAACAACCCAACGCGGAGATCGGCTGGACGGTTGCCGCATCCCGAGCCGTCGCGATATTCGTCGTGTGGATGGCGACCGTGGCCGTGGGCTGGCACGGCGCCGGCTGGCGAGAGGCCTTTCGCCGTTGCGACGCGAACCCGGGCGGGTTCGAGGCCGATCCCGCGGCACCGGCCACCCGATTGCCTTGATGCAGCCAGGAGGCTCCTCATGCAACGCCCTTCGCTCGGCGAGCTCGAACGTCGCTGCCAGAAGCCCGACTCGCGCCAACTCGGCAACTGGATGGCACGGCGCGTCAGCCGCCCGATGGCGCTGCGCATCACGTGGATCGTCGCGCCCTGGCCGGTTTCGGCCAACGCGGCGACCCTGGCGGCCTGGGGGTGCGGCGCGGCGGCCGCCATCGCCTTCGGATGGGGCACCGTCTGGGGTTGGCTCACCGGAGCCGCCGCCTTGCAGTGCTGGTACCTGTTGGATCACGTCGACGGCCAACTGGCCCGGCTCCGTGGAACGGCCTCGCTCGACGGCGTGCAGCTCGACTACCTCATGCATCACACGGTCCATCTGCTCGTGCCGATCGGCGTGGGCTTCGGTCTTTCCGCCCGATCGGGCGAGCCGGGCTGGCTTCTCGGCGGCCTGGTCTGGGGGATCGCCCTCTTGTTGATCACCCTGGTGCACGACGCCCGCTACAAGGCGTTCATCCAGCGGTTGAAGCGGGTGCGGGGCCGGCTCTACGTCGAGGGCGGCGCGGTCCGCCCCGCGTCGCAGCCGCCCCTGCCGCGCGGCCGCCTCCGGCGGATTGCCTGGGCGGCACGCAAGGCGTGCGAAGCCCACGTGACGATGAACGTGGTGTCGGCGCTGGCACTCGGGCAACTCGTCCTTTACGACGTCAACCTGGTCTCGGCGCGGTGGTACCTTGCCGTCATGGCCCCGGTGGCCGCGGCCACGGCCACCTGGACCATCGCGCGCTCGCAGCGGGCCCAGTCGGCCGAGCAGGAATTCGCCGCCTGGTACCAGGTGCCCGACGGACATGCGCTCGTCTTCCGCGACGGCTGGTGGGTCGTCGAACAAAGGACCAACAAAGGGGACATTACTCATATTGGCAGGCTGGGCAAGAAATGATCGTCGTCGCCATGCCGCGGACTGCCCAGGCCACTGAAGCCGGGATGGTCGACCACGTTCTCGATCGAGCGGTCGGACCGATGCGGCCGTTTCCCAAGTCGCAACCCTGCTCATCCGGCCGTCATGCCACCCCTCCATCCGGTGGCAGCAATGCTTCATCTCCAAAGCTGTGACGCCGCTTTGGGCACCTTGACGGCGGATTGGAGGGCTGCTAGAGTAATTGTTGCCCGCTTCGATGGCGGGGTCGACCCAACGGGGGATTAGCTCAGTTGGGAGAGCGTCTGAATGGCATTCAGAAGGTCAGCGGTTCGAGCCCGCTATCCTCCACATTGCAAGCCCCGACGTGACAACGAGTTGCGTCGGGGCTTTCTTTGTCGGCGTCGAGGGGGCAGAGTGTCGGGGCCACCCTGGGGATACCTTTTGAATCCGGTGTCATCCTTCGAAAACCGCCCGTCGACTACCGGGGCCATCCCGGGGCCACTGCGGAGAAGTCTACCACCAACACATTGGCCACAGGATCATACCACGAGGGTGGGGGGCGAAATCGGGTTGGGTCGGCGATCGCGCAGGGTGTCGGGTTTCTGGCGTCAGAGGGCGTGTCTCTGTTTCCCGCCCACTCCGACGTCGCAGAGTGACACCTATTCGCACGACGGCTCCGGCCCTCGGCCGGGCGCTGCTACTCGGAGAGAATCATGGCTTCGCCGTTGCGCAGCGTCGCTTGGCGCACGGGCTGGCCGAGGCTTCCGTCGGCCCTGAGGGGGCGGAGTGCGACGGGCAGGCCGTGCGTTGTGGCGGTGTCGTCGGCCAGGGAGCCGCCCACGTTCGGCTTGATGAGCACGAGGCCTTTGGTGTACCAGCGGGCGAAGACGCGCTCTCGGACCACGGCGCCCTCGACGAGTTGGAGGTCGTCGAACCAGGCCGTGCCCGTGGCGCCGTACATGCGGAAGTTGACCCGGCCTTCGCCGTCGTCGCCCGTGGTGAACACGGTCCGCTGCTCGCGCCAATCGCCCGTTCCCTGCCAGGTGAGCATCGACGTCCCCCGGGCGTCCTCGAATCCGTAGACGTAGACCTGGGCGCCGGGTTCGCCCTCGACCGAGTCGACCTTGGCCCAGGCGATGAGCGTGTAGGTCGTGTGGGGCTTCAGCCGGAGTGGCTGCTTGTTGATGTTGTTGATGAGCCGATCCGTGCTGGCGATTTGCACCGACGCGGTGCCGCCGCGTTTCACGTCGGCGACCCGTTCGACGGGCTCGGCCGCCTGCCAGCCCGCGGGATTGCCGTCGGGGGCGGCGATCTCGAAGTCGCCGTTTACGAGCAGGTTTTCGGCCTGGGCGCGTCCGCCCCGCTCGACCTCGTCGAACAGGTAGTACGGTCCGGCGGGCTCGCCGAGGTCGTGGCGCATCGCGCCGAACCACAGCTTCGTCACGTTGGCGTAGGGGTGGCGCCCGAAGCCGAAATAGGTGAAGTCGCCGTGGGCCAGCAGATAGGTCGCCAGCCCGTACAGCTTGTCGCGGTCGGAGTCGACGGGCAGCTTGGGGCCGAACTCGGCCAACTCGGGGTCGAAGATCGGGTTGTACTGGATCCACTGGACCTTGCCCTGGCGATCGAGTTCGATGGCCCGATCCAGGGCGGTCTGCCAGGGCCCGGCGGAGCGGTCGAGCGATTGCCAGTTTTCGGCCTGTCGGCCGTCGATGACCATGGGATCGGCATCCCAGCCGTTGGCCGTGATCTGCTTATCGGGAAGGCGGGTCTTCATCTTGGCGAAGAGCGTCTGGAGGTCGCGAAGCCACTGGTCGCGCCCGCCCTCCCGGCGAGGATACTCGAGCACCGGGTTGTGCCGGCCGGGCCCGGCCACGTCGGTGGGCACGGTGTCGAAGTAGATGGCGTCGTACGGCTCGCCGATCCGCGGGGCGTGGACCGTGGCCATGAACTCCTGGTAGGCCGGATGTCCCACGTTCATCACGAAGTCGTCGCGGGGCGGCCCCCAGTAGTAGATGGGAATCCTCGCCTCGATCGGCTCGCGCGCCCGGGCCCTCGGATTGACCAGGGCGGCGAACTCGGCGTCGTCGACCCGGCCGTCGCCGTTGCGATCGTTTCGCGGGTCCCAGCCGGGCACGATGCGCTCTTCGACGGGGTGCGACGCGCGTTCCGCCCCCACATGCAGGCGGACGCGGCTATCCTGGGCGAAGTGGCAGAACATCTCCTCCAGGATGCCCTGCGAGGTGAGCCCCCTCGCCACGCAGAAGTCGGCCAGCTCTTTCGCCTTGCCGCTGAGCGGCTCGCCCGTCGACGGATGGGGCATCACCAGGGTCGACACCAAAGCGTAGACCACGGTGATGACGTCGGCTCGCCCCTGCTTCGCCTCTTTGCGGAAGCACAGGTCGAGCCAGTCGCGGGCAAAGTCGGGGCCGCCCGCGAAGTTCATGAACGTTCGCACCGTGGGAAGATGGTGCGGCATGGGGCGCACGTCGAGCCGGAACCGCCGCACCGCCGGCTCGGGCAGCGCACGGCCTTCGGCGTCCCACACGCGAACGCTCCAGTAATAGGTTCTATGGTTGGCAAGCGGAGGGCCGGCGTAGCGGGCGATGGGCAGCCGGCTTTCGATCTTGCCCGAATCCCAAACGACCGCCGCCACGCGGTCGCGATGCTCCGCCGCCGTGCCCACGACGATCCGATAGGCGCTTTGCGAATCGACCTGCCAGGAGAGTTCCGGGCACGGGTCGCGGACTTTCGACGGGTCGATTCGCCACTCGCATCGCAGGTCGCCCGGTGGCTCCAGGGCCGCGGCCGCGCCGGAGAGAAGACTCAACCCCAGCGTCGTGAGAAGCGGCCCGCTCCTGATCATGGCTCTTTTCCGATCGAGGATTTCACTCCGCCAGGAAGCGGTAAGTCGACGACTGCCGATAGGTCTGTCCGGGCCGAATGATGACCGAGGGAAAACCGGGGTGATGCACCGAGTCGGGCAGGTGCCCGGGCTCGAGGCAGAATCCGGCGTGTCGCGGGTAGACCGTCCCTGCCTTGCCGGCCAGCGTGCCGTCGAGATAGTCGCCCGTGTAGAAGATCATGGCCGGGGCGGTCGTGTCGATTTCGAGAATCCGACCGCTTCGCGGGTCGCGCGCGGTTGCCACGTGGGCGTACCGGCCCGCGGGACGCCGAAGCAGATAGGCCAGATCGTAGCCTCGGGTCGTGCCGTCCACCCGCTCGAGTCGCTCGCCGATCGCGGTGGGCGTGGTGAAGTCGTACCGGGTGCCCTCGACCGGGACCAACTCGCCCGTGGGGGCCAACGACGCGTCGGTCACGCTGTAGCGATCGGCATCGAGCCAGAGCACGTGGTCGAGCACGTCGCCCGAGGCGGCCCCGGCCAGGTTGAAGTAGCCGTGGTGCGTCAAGTTGACGGGCGTGGGCCGGTCGGCCGTGGCCGCGTAGTCGATGCGCATCTCGCCGTCGTCGTTCAGCGAGTAGATCACTTCCACGAGGAGGTTGCCGGGGTAGCCCTGGTCGCCGTCGGGGCTCGAGCAGGTCAGGCGCACGCCGGGCGCCCCGTCGATGGCCACGGGTTCGGCATCCCATACGCGCCAGCTCAAGCCCCCGGTGCCGCCGTGCAGATGATGCGCTCCGTTGTTCAGCGCAAGCCGGTACGACTGCCCGTCGAGATCGAATCGGCCGTTGACGATGCGGAAGGCCACGCGCCCGATGACGCAGCCGAAATAGGGGCTCTCGGTCTCGTACTGTTCGAGCCGGTCGAACCCGAGCACCACGTCGTCGAGCCGGCCGTTGCGATCCGGCGCGCGAAGCTCGGTCACGGTGGCGCCGTAGGTCATCACCCGGAGCGTGAGGCCGCTGGTGTTCGTGAGAGTGTATCGGTCGACGTCGATGCCGTGTCGGGTGACGCCGAAGACATCCTTGGCAATCGGCAGGGCGCTCATGCGTCGTGCTCCGCTCGAATTCGATTTCCTGGCGGTTGGATGGTGCGAGGATAGCCGCCGGTCGGGCGGGGGTCAAGCGAGCGCTCGCAGCCCGCTTGATTCTCCGGAGACTTGTCGCCGCGGAGCCGCGGCGCGCCGATCGAGCGATGTCATGCCACGATCCGGCCGGGCGCACCCCCCCGACAAGGTCGGGTTGTACGG
>Ga0334901_1000695_pt1 | contig 42881 bp, 31 predicted proteins | sample GraSluR3_MG_3_FD_207216 | JGI IMG/M metagenome (GOLD analysis project Ga0334901, IMG submission 207216) | Sludge microbial communities from methane-producing bioreactor in Wageningen University, Netherlands - Granular Sludge_15_08-R3 | ecosystem: Engineered > Bioreactor > Anaerobic >...
GATGCAATTCCCCAGAGGCCTTACAAATTCACTTCCAAATCCGGGGCCTGCTTTTGCCCGCTCCCTTAATGGATTTTTTGGGTTTTCTCTTTCTGGCATAAACATAAAAACAGGGGAATATTTAAACCACCGCCAATAATATTATGGTTCTCTCGGAACTCTCAACATATGCCCCAATAATCCTACTGGTAGGGGCAGTTATTGTTCTTATTGAGTCAGTCATATTGTACTTCATAGTAAAAAGGCAAAAGCCGAAAAGGCAAAAATACAAATATGCGCTATTAGCCGCAATTAGCAATAGCCTACTAGGGGCTTTAATTTCAGTATTGCTGGTCTTTCTAAACTTTCCAGGGACCATAGTATCCTCAATTCAATTTGTTGGGGGCATAATTCTTTCTATAGCTCTGGTAAAATATATATACCAACTGGACACGGAAAAATCGGTATTTATAGGTCTTATATGGTGGCTAATAACTTCTCTAATAGGTGTGCTCATTGGTGTCCTAATTGCCATGACCTTCCTCTTCTCAATGGGAGTATTCACCTAAATCTCAAAAATACTTCGGCGCTCTTTTTTTGTATTTTGTGTGAAGCAGTTTTTCAGCCTTCGGGCTGAGGGGCTTTCCCAAAAACTCGGAATAAATCGCCTTTATGTCAGGGTTGTCTGATGATATCCTCAGCTTCATCTTGTAGTCCAGCCGATAGAGGGCATCCATTCTCTTCTTCCTTATCTCATTTGTTGTTGGCCTGGGCTGGCCCCCTCCGCCAATGCATCCGCCGGGACACGCCATAAATTCAATAAAATGGTATTTTTTCCATCGCCCCGACTCAACAATCTCCCGGATATTCTTTAGGGTATGGACCACTGCAACCTTTACCTTTGTCCCCTCAATATCTATCTCCGCCTCCCTTATCCCTTCAAAGCCGCGGACTTCCTTTAAGTCAATCTTTTTAAGGCGCTTTCCGGTTATCACCTCATATGCCACCCTCAGCGCCGCCTCCATTACTCCGCCTGTCGCCCCAAATATTGCGCCGGCGCCCGAAGAGATTCCAAGCGGCCGGTCAAACTCCCCCTCCTCCATTTTCGCCAGGTCAATTCCCTTCTGTTTCATAAGCCGCCCAAGCTCCCTGGTTGTAAGCACCATATCAACATCCCGAGCCCCGCTTGAGTCCATCTCAGGCCTTTGGGCCTCAAACTTCTTTGCGACGCAAGGCATCACAGACACCAAAAAAATATCTTTTGCGGGCTTTCCGATTTTTTGGGCATAATAAGTTTTTGCGACAGCCCCAAACATCTGCTGAGGGGACTTGCATGAAGAAATATGCTTTAGCAGGTAAGGATATCTTTCCTCAGCCATTACAACCCATGCCGGACAGCAGGAAGTTATAAGAGGCAAATTCTTACCCGAACTAAACCTTTGGACAAACTCATTTGCCTCCTCCATTATTGTGAGGTCAGCCGCAAAATCAGTGTCAAATACCGCATCAAACCCCATCTTTTTTAGGGCAGAAACCATCTTTCCTTTGACAAGGGTTCCCGGAGGCACCCCAAACATTTCCCCGAGAGACACCCTTATTGAAGGCGCAGTTTGCGCAACATAAAATTTACTGTTCCCAATCATATTCCCCATCTCATCCATCGCCTTAACAAGCTTCTCGCTCAAAGCCCTTTCCCTCAAAGCGCTTGTAGGGCAAACAAGGGCGCACTGGCCGCAAAATGTGCATGGAGTCTCAAGCATCGGAAGATTATAAGGCGTAGTAGCCTCTGCGCAAACCCCCCTATTCATCAGGCCGATATTGTTTATCCCCTGAATTTCCGAGCATACCTGAACGCATCTTCCGCAAAGCACGCATTTTCGGTCATCTTTCTCTATAGGAAGCCTGCCGCTGCAGGTAACTTTTCTTGGAGTCTTGAAGTGATTCCCCTTTACGCCAATCTCTTTTAGCACCTTCATAACCTCCATCTCATTTTCCTCTTTGCCGTTGGCTATCAAAAGTTCACCGTTAAGCTTTCTTGCCTCAAGCGCCCTTTTTGAGCGTGTCAAAATATCCATGCCCTCCTTTGCCGGAGTATTGCATGAAGTTACAAGCCTGCCGTCCGCCTCAACAAGGCAAAGCCTGCATTTCCCCTTCGGTGAAAGGTCGGGATGATAACAAAGCGTAGGTATATTTATCCCCTTCCTTTTGGCAACATTAAGGATTGTCTCGCCTTCCTCAAATTTAACCCTCTTTCCGTCAATTTTTATCTGCATTTTTCCGTTTCCTCTTTTAGCCCGATGCTTTTTTTGCCCTTGGCCAATTCAACAAAGTTCTCCCTAAAATATTTCAGCCCGCACAGAAGGTGGGCGGTGGATACTTTTCCAAGCGCGCACGCCGAAGTGTCGCGAATATGGGGGGCAAGCTTTTCCAAGTGAGCAATATCATCATTTTCCCCTTTTCCTGAGCACATCCGGTTAAGTATTTCAAGGAGGCGGAAGTTTCCTTCCCTGCAGGGGGTGCAGTATCCGCAGCTTTCATGCACAAAAAATTCTGACAAAACTTTTGAAATTTCTGCGGCATTCCATTTTTGCCCGACAACAATTAAGCTCCTTGCGCCAAGAATCGCGCCGTTCTCAGATACCGATTTTGCGTCAATCGGCAAGTCCCTAAAAAGCTTGTAGGGCAAACATCCTCCTGATGCCCCAAAGTAAACAGCTTTTGGCTCCATTGAAGGCTTTGCATATGCTAAAACATCCTTAAGGGTTGTCCCCGCGGCTATTTCATAAACTCCGGGATTTTTTAGGTCCCCTGAAAGCGAGAAGAGCAAAAGGTTTGGGTTCCACTTGCCAAGAATTATTAGGGGAATATAGCTCAAAGTCTCCACATTGTTTACGCAAGTGGGCTTTCCATAAAGCCCGTATTCTGTTGGGAAGGGAGGCTTTTTTCTGATTATTGGCCGATTTCCCTCAATAGATTCAATAAGCGCAGATTCTTCTCCGCAAAGGTAAGATCCCGCCCCAAGAACCACCTTTATTTCAAGCCCGGCTCCTTCAATATAAGGCCCCGACTCCCTTATTGCCCTCTCAAGCTTTTTTTTAAGGTAAGAATATTCTCCTCTAAGATAAATATAGGCCTCCCTAATGCCCATCGCGTAAGCGGCAATTGCCATGCCCTCTATTAGGATTTTGGGGTTATTGTCAAGGATAAACTTGTCCTTAAAAGTTCCCGGCTCCCCCTCATCAGCATTGCATATCAGATATTTTTTTCCTCTCTCCTTTGCCATTGATTCCCACTTTAGGCCTGTTGGAAATTCCGAGCCGCTTCTGCCGGTAAGCCCACAAGACTTTACTCTCTCAATAACCTTTCTTTTTGGCATTCCAAGAGCAACCTTCAGCCCGCTCCACCTTGTTTTTTCAATTACCTGCATATTATTTTAAACCCCTCAAGATTTCCCTGACTTTTGACTTATTGAGGCTGCAATAAAGCTTGCCGTTTATGAGCATTGCCGGTGCCTTGTCGCAGCACCCCATACAGGATGCTTTCTTTAATGTAAACCTGCCATCTTTTGTGGTTTCGCCCAACCCAATCTTGAGCTCCTTTTTGAGAAAGGCGATAAGGCTTTTTGAGCCTTTAAGGTAACAGGAAGGGCTGTTGCACACCCTTATAATGTACTTACCCTGTTTTGCTGTCGGAAGGAAGGAATAAAAGCTTGCGGCCTCATAGAGCTTTGCAAGCGGAATTCTAAGCTCTCTGCTCAGAGAGTTTAATTTATCAAAAGAAACATAACCGTCCTGCCTTGCAATTTCCTCAAAGATTTCAAGAAGGGTTATTTCACCGCAGGAATAGTTTTTTATAAGGCGCTCCATATTTACCATAATCTTTTAAAATCGAAAATAAGTAAGCATGCCTTAGTTATATCGTCAAAAAGCTTGAAAATTCAAAAGGCCATTTATTTTAAAGAAAATGATATTCCCTAAAAAGCCTGAACCTAAATAATGCTTGCCCTTATAATTTTGACTTCCTCAATTGGCTTATCTCCGGGGCCTGTTTTAACTTTGCCAATATTATCAACTATATCCATCCCCTCAACGACTTCCCCAAAAACAGGGTGCTTGCTTGTGGCTGGAGGCTTATCCCAGTCAAGGTAGGTATTATCCACGAGGTTTATGAAAAACTGGCTGCTTCCCGTATTTGGGCCCCGATTTGCCATAGCAAGGGTTCCCCTCAGGTTTGAGCGGCCTTCAACAAATTCATCCTCGATTTCGGGGATGCTTGGGTCGCCCATCCCGGTTCCTGTCGGGTCTCCTCCCTGAATCATGAAATTCGCGATTACTCTGTGGAAAACTACGCCGTCATAAACTCCATCCTGAACAAGCTTTTCAAAGTTTCCTGCAGTAATCGGCATATCCTCATAAAGCTCAATTGTAATATTGCCCCTATTTGTCTCAAGTAAGACTCTTACAGGCTTATCCTTATTCCCTTCCGTAAAGTTTCCGGTCATGCTTATATATCCTATTCCTATAATTAACAAGAGAGCCAAACTTAATATAAGGATAAGCGGCTTTTTGCTCTTTTTTAAATCCTTATCTTTCGCCGGGGCTTCCTCCTCCAATTTGTCTTTGTCCTCCATAAAATAACAGATTAATCTTAAACTTAAATTCCCAAAACCGAGCGGACTTTTTCAATTCCTGCCCCCTCCCTTATTATTCTCTTTTGCCCCAAGTCCACAACAGTTGAAGGGATTTTTCTCATGCATTCGCCCTCAAGAACAAAATCCGCGGCCACCGCTAAATCCTCTTTTTTTGCTGCAGGCGACCCGCCCGAAATATTTGCCGAGGTCGCGGTAATCGGAAATTTGGCCAGCTCTATTAATCTGTCAACAAGGGGTCTATCTATCCGCCTAATTCCAATCTTTCCCGTATTTCCTGACAGGAGCGGGGAAACCGCCTCTTTTGCCGTCAAAACAAGAGTTACAGGTCCCGGGAGGAGCCTTTCTGCTATTTTTCGATCCTCTTCAGACAGATAGGCAATATTCTCCATCATATTTATTGAGCAAACCGCAACCGAAATCGGCTTTCCAATCGGCCTCCTTTTTAGCGCAATCACCCTCATTATCGCAACTTCATCAAAGATATTTGCCCCTAACCCGTATATTGTGTCTGTCGGGTAGGCTATTACCCCACCGGCTTTAAGGATTTCAGCGGCCCGCTCTACCTGTTCCATGATTTCAGGATGTTTTCATTTAAGAGAAGGTTTCCCCTTGCCGAGAATATTTTTGGCTGGCGAACAACAAAGTCCCAGTGGATTTTGCTTGCGTTCTTTCCGTAAAATCCCCGGTTTTCCCCAAGCGCAAAGTGAATAGAGCCTTCAGATTTTTCAGACTCAAGGATTTTGCCTGTAATCCTTGCCTTTGGATTAATCCCTATACCAAATTCCGCAATCCTGTAAGCTCCCGGGTCATTTAATGCAGAGAGGTACTTTTGGAGTATTTCCGCCTGCCGCCCTCCTTCAATCTTCATAACCCGGCCCTCCTTTATTGTCAGAATAATAGGCTCCCTTATCAGGCCTATTTTTCCAAATTCTCCGTCGGTGTCCGGAGAGCCGCATCCGTCAGCTGCAATCTTTCCGCTTACTGATTCTTCAATTGGCGCAAAGTAAACTTCGCCTTCCGGGAGGTTGATTAAATTGTCTTCCCTTACATACCCGTCCCCCACCATAATTTTTCTTCCGCCCCTCTTGAGCCGAACAGATGTCCCTTTTGAGGAGCTTATCACAAGCGAGTCGTTTTCCGCAAGAATTTGGCTGACCCGTTGGGCGCGGTTTCTCATAACCGGATAATTTGTGTTAACAGCCCTCTCAAACATTTCCTCGTCAATCCCCGGCATTGAGGCAATCCTAATCCCCCTAAGGCGCGCCCTTCGGACAGCATCAGTATGGGTAAGGGAGTGCTCAGTTGCAAGAAAAGCCGCATGGCATTCCATTAGGGCATATTCTATATTTTTAGGAGGCTCCTGGCGGTGATGCTTTAATGCAACAGTCGCCCTTCTAACTTTTGCCCCTCTGGCTTCGCATGCGGCGGCCAGCGCATCCGCTATTTTTTCCTTGCCCTCACTCAAAACAATAACGCTTTCTCTGGGGAGTATCTTCATACAGGTCTCAACACAGATTTTAGCCGCTTCCTTCATAATTAATACTTATTAAAGATAACTGTGGCCTTATCTTGGATATCCATTCGGAGGTTAAGCCTTGATATATCCCCCTTTTCAAAAGTAAAGCTTAAATAGTATATGAATATATATTCATTATGCCAGACAGAGACAAAACCGGGCCTCGCGGAGCGGGGCCGGGCACGGGAAGAGGGCTTGGGCCTTGCGGCGCAGGCCTCGGACGAGGATTCGGGCGCGGCTACGGGCGATTTCGGTATTCCGAGCCCTTAGAGCTCACAAAAGAGCAGAAAAAAAAGATTCTCGAAGGGGAGCTAAAAGCGCTTGAAGAGGAAATCCAGGAGATAAAAGGGCGCCTCAGGGAGCTCGAATAGGTTTTGTTTTCTTTTTATCTTATTCTTAATATGCCACGGCGGCGGTGCTTTCGGCGGGTTTCAAATTATCCTGAGATTAATTATTTCAAGCCGGCAGGGGTCAGAATGCGCGATATTGGCGAAGTTGTCCTGAATGTCGAGGAATGGGAGGCGATTCGGCACGTGGATTTTTTGGAGAAGTCGCAAGAAGAGGGGGCAGAAGCGATGGGCATATCCCAGCCGACTTTTCATCGGGTTCTTCGAAGCGCCCGAAAGAAAGTGGCAAAGGCGATAATCGAGGGGCTTGCTTTGAGGATTGAAGGTGGGAGTTTTGAAGTAGGGGACTAAGGATAATACGCCGAGGGCAGGATTTGAATTCGCAGAGGACTTCTTCCCAACTAAAAGGGCAATATACCTGCGAAGCAGGAATCTCCCTTTCTTTGACGTTGAGGACTTTCTTTCGGGAAAGAAAGTCTTCACCTGCGCTCCCTTGCGGGAAACTGGTTGCCTGTTTTACCCCCAATAGAATCGCCCCGTTTGCGAAGCAAACATGATATGCGAATCTGTTCTTTTGGGGTTGTCAGACCTTTTCTTTCAAGAAAAGGGATGACCTCAAGCCAGCCGCGTATGGTCCCATCCTCTTTTTAGGGAGGTATAGATAGACCGCTCCGCCACCTCGGCATAATTTAGTTTGCAAAAGGTAAATTAATCAACAACCGCGCGCCTGAGCTCGCCCATTTCCGAGATTTTTACTCGGCTGGACTCTGCAAGCGCAAAATAGCCATCAAGGATTTGCCTAGCTTCCGGAAGAAGGCTATATTCATAGGCGCGAGTTTCAGGATTTTTTCCCGGGTTATTAATCCGGAACGCAACAATATATCCAGATTGGTCTGCGAGATGCTCTGCATTATATCCAACTTACCTTGGAGATAGACAGAAGTTATCGGAGCGCCCGCATGATAAAGTTCTAGGGCAATTCTTTCGCGAGTTTTGCCCAATCTATGGTAATTATCAAAAACTTCCCAAAAAGCATTCATATAATTGAAGACATCCAATCCATCTAAACCGCCGCCCAAACATTCTTCAGCCATAATACTGAAAAATGATAATTCATACCTTTTGCCTCAAAAAAACACCCAAAAACCAAAACTAAACTGACTTTGTCTCAAAACTATATTTCCGCACTAGAACTATAATTTCTAAACTTTCTCGACTTTTTCGGCCTTAATCCCTTTGTCGCCCTGAGTGGGCTCAAAGGTCACCTTATCGCCTTCATTAAGCCGAGTTCCCTCTTTCAGCGCGCTTGAATGGACAAAGTAATCCTTTCCGTCCGAGCCGCTGATAAATCCGAAATTCTTCATTGCATTGAAGAACTTTACTGTTCCGTCCATTTATAATTCTCTATTAATCTTAAATAGCCTTTTAGGTTTTGCCCCTGCCGGGATTTGAATACCCTATTCCTTCTGCGAAGCAGGAATCTGCTTCTTTTGACGTTGAGGACTTTTCTTCGCAAGAAAAGTCTTCACCCGGGTCTCCGCCTGTCTTCTTGTCATCGGCTCGAAAGCCTCAAACCTTTCCCTTCCCTTGAAACTTGTTTCTTGGGAGTGCCCGGATCTCTTTTTAAAAGAAATGCCGGCTCGAAAGGGCGATATCCTGGACCGAGCTAGACTACAGGGGCCTAAATTAAGTAGGGAGGAAATAAACTTAAGGTTACCTTAAAGACTCCAAAAACTCTTTCTCGGCGAAGTGAAGCTTGCCCGGCGCGATTATCACGCAAAGAGTGCATCCAAAATCAAGAAAATCCCTTATTTTGCCGAATTTAAGAAGTTGCTCGGAACTGCCCGCCCTGCAAAAGACAACAACCTCAGAGTCCTCAGAAATCAGCCCTAATTTGCCCCGCTCTTCCATTTCAAGGAGCTTTTTTAGTCCTTCTTTGCAAGACATTAGGCGCTCAGGCGTGATATCCAGCAAAAACAGAGTATGGGCGCCGCACTTAAGGTTGCCCTCAAGGATTTGATAAGGGGTATCGGTCTCAAGATAGGGGATTGTGGCGATTTTGCCGAATTTGTAAATCTGAAGGCCCGTCTCCCCCAAAGCCGAGATAATTGATGCGGCATGGATTATTTTTATACCAACGCCCTGATTTCTGGCTTCAAGGGCCAAAGCCGAGTGGGTAGTAGCCATAAGGGCATCTCCGGGCACCAAAATCCCGATATCCTCCTCTTTTGCCTCATCAATCAATTTCTGCATATCATCCTCCATTCCCCGCCTTTGGATAATTTCGGGATTTAGCCCTAATTTTTCAAGGTTTCCGCCCCAAAGGCTTGTGTAGCTCTCCAAATAGAGCTTTCGGCACATTCTGGCCGCTTCAAGCCCTTTTAGGGTAATATCTCCCTCATCCCAAAGACCGATTCCGATTAAGTAGAGCATAATTCACTAAGACGTTTGATTACTAAAATAATGTCTGCGCTCACAAATAATCGGGAAATCTCGCCTTATGCTCCTCATATTGCCCGGAATCATCAACCAAACGAATATCGCTTATCGGAACTTCCCATGCTTCAGGAACTGGCGGCAATCCGTCCAAACTCTCGCATTTGAGAGGGGTTCCGGTTCGGTAGTGGGCTATTGCCCGGCAATGTCCTCCATCTAAAAGCCCGTCTGGCGTCTCCCTCAGGGGAGAGATGCAGTATCTGTTCGCGGATATACTGTGAACCGCAACCGGAGGGAATTCTGCGCCCGCAGCTATCCCTCTTATTAACGCTTCTATCACTAAACCACTTTTCTCTTCTTCCCACCCCACCAATTCGTCCAACTTCCAATCCAGATAAAATATCCCGGCCATACGGAATTTATCCAGAAAATGCTTTAAAGCGGCTTCAACCCATATCCCAACCCGCAAAGCGAATCCCTCCCTACAACAGTTTGAGGCTTCGCACGGTTACTTCAGTTCATATTCTTTTCACACGCCCAATCAGCTTTTCTAACTCCGTTGGCGAATAATAGATTTTTCTCCGCTTCGCCAGAACCTCTGCTGAAGAGAGTTCGTCTGCTTTCCTCCTTGCCTTGACTAGTGCATTACCAAACCCCCTGTCTATCGCCATTAGATCCGCCTCCTTTTCCAAACGGGACAGACAATCCAAGTTGTTCAAAATACCGACCCTCAAATACAAAGCCAATTTCTGGAAAATACCTATCCTCCGAAATTGCAGAAAATGGCAAAGCTCATGGCCAATTGTTGCCCAAAGTTCTTCCTCACCGCATTTCTCAACCCTTTCGGGATTGAACCGAATCTTGGCAGAAAACGGCGAAACTTCCATTGTCGCGCTAAGTTTTGGCTTGGGGACCACCTCAATAGCAATACCCTTAAGCTCAGGGAAATAATTATTCTGTATATCCAAAACCAAGTCTTCAAGTTCCATAGTCATCAAAGCAACTTGAGGTTTTGAATAACCCTATCAACCTTCTCCTCCTCGGCGGGCCCTATGCCTAAACAGGTCATGGTCGATGCAGGAATCTGGGTAAGCCCGGCATCAGTAATCAGGGAATTTGGCAAATTAAGCTCATCGGCCATCCTCTTGTACTTCAAAAGCTCTTCTTTTGAGTCAACCCTCAAAACCACCTTCTTGCATCCCCCCTGTTCCCATGCGTTTCTCTCGGATTTTCCGGCTTTCTTATACGCCCCTAAGCTTGCGTGAGAGGCCTGAGCCGCAATTTTGCCTTTGCCCATATTAAGGTCGCGCCTCACTAGAATCGCCTGCTTGTATTTTCCACCATCTCCGCCTAAAAGCCGCCGCAACATAAATATACAAAATTAGTAATGAGGGTTCACCACAAAAATCGGCTTGCTTAATGGCAGCTGCACAGTATAGGTTGCATTGGCGTGCAGGTTTAGGGTAATGCTGCTCACCCTGCTTACCCCATCCTCTTCTTCCTCCGGAAATCCTGTAACATCAATCCAAAGCGTGTATAATAGCGGGGTTCTCTTTTTTGGGCTGAGCTTTATTTCGCCGTTACTTCCGATATAAGTCAGGTTGCAGACCCTTTTTTCTTTCTCCCCTTGGCAGGCGCAGGCCCATTTCCCCTGAACACCCGCATCCCTATTTGAAGAGTCCGCCTCTGAGCAGTAAATCCCAATATTTTTGGAGTTCTCCTCGCCAATAGGGTAGACATAGATTATATCATAATTGCCCTCTCCCCTTTCAACATTTTCCTCCTTTTTATAGACCGGTATGTGCCCTGCATCAAGGCATGATTTTTCGGTTAATTTAATCTCCCTTGACGGGCGGTCTTTGTCAAGGCATGTTGAGTATTTCCCTTCAGATTCTTTTTTAGCTTCGCCCTCAGCATCTCCGGAATCTGAAGGTTCAGCGTCGCCTTGGGCAAGCAAAAGATTTCCTGTTGGCGGGCTTGAAGCTGGGGCTTCGCAGCAACAGAATTTAAGATCCTCATTCGGGCAGCCCATTCCACCACCCTCTCCCAGAGAGATACCTGTGCAAGTATTGACACATAACCCTTTCCCATATCCGGCCGCGCCACAGTAACTGTTGCATTCTGCGCTTTCCTCTGAGACGGAATCCTCTTCACCTTTTTCTTCTCCCTCAGAACCCGGCTCTTCTTTATCAGAAGAACCTTGTTTCTCAGAAGAAATTTCCCCTCCGATAGCCGCAGCCATTACCTCATCTAAAGAGCCATATTCCTTTCCCCCTGCAAAATATGTTGTTACCGTCTTATTGACACCCCTAAATGTAATTTCTCCTGAACCATACTCATGCATCATATGTATATATATGGGCTTAGTTGACAGGGCCTTCTCTTTTCGTGAAAATGGAGCAGAATAGTACATTATAATCGACACAGGGGCGGATTTTACCCTTCCTGACTCAAGCACCTTCTCATGGGTCTCATTGAGGCTCCTTACAATTGTAAGCGGCAGGCTTGACTCTGTCGCGTAATTATAAGAATATTTTGTTGACATCTTCGCATCGATTTTTTGCTTGTTTACAGCATATGTGCAATTTTTGCTCTTCCATGGGTCGGACACTACCCCAATAGGCTCGTAATACACAATCTCTCCCGGCCTCATATCATTAAACTCCCTTGTGCCGCTTGAAATCAGGGTTGAGAAAACTTCCTGTCCGCACACCCGATACTCTGCATCAACAGAAGAGGTCTCAGTAACCATAGTCACATTCTTTGCAATATAGTCCCCTTGATTTTCAAGCTCAGTTATAATGCTTAGGGCTTGGTGAGGATATATATCGCCTTCGGGATATAGCTCATAACGGGTTATTTCAACCCCGACAGGTATCTTTTTTTCTTCCGGGGCCTTTTGCTTTCCAAGCTGGCACTCCGTGTTAAAAGCCATAGGATTTGTAAAGAGTATCATTACGCAATGGAGAGATTCCTCAGCCTGTCCCGCCAAATTTCCAAAACCAATCCCGGTTATATCCTCAAGCGGCCCGACAATCATTGCGGCATAAGGACCGTAATTAAGGTATCCTATCGGAAGCATTATCAGGCACATTATAATTATATTCCTCGACGGGTGCCTCGCAGGATAGGCAAGGACAAAAACTATTGCCAAATTCACAATAATCATCCCGATAAGGGCCTCGGACATAAAAGGCAGGGCTGTGAAAAATCGCCAGTCATGGAAATAGCTCCAAAAAAGCACCGCAACAAAAGATATCAGGGTGCCGCACACAAAAGCGGCAAGAGTTGAGCGCTCATATAATTCATTTACAGAAGCATTTTCATATGCGGGGTCGTTTTTGGTTCCCTTATAAAATCTTCTTCTACTCATCTTTAGCCCCCTCTCCAAAATTTTGTCTCATTATGCCCCAATCCATTTCCCGAATTTTTGCTGATATTCCCTTCATCCTCTCTCCTCTAAGTTTTTCTTTTTAAGCCTCTCTAATTCCTCTTTAGAATGCGCGCTTTCGGCAAATTCTGGTATCGCCAGCCTTTCTGCTGCCTGCAGGGCAATTTTTTGTTTTTCCCCTTCAATTGCCAACTGTTCTTCCTGTGACTTTAATGCAAGGCGCTCCTTTTCCCCTTCAAGGGCAAGCCTCTGCTTTTCGGACTCAATCGCCAACTGCTCTTTATTCCTTCTTTCCTCCTCTGATTCAGAAAGCGCCTTTGTATCCGCGCCTGAAGGCAAAGCTTTTTTTGCATCAGACTCCGAGCCGCCCTCATCTTCAGTCCCGGGAGGAAGGGCAATCTGTTCGCTTCCGGCAGGCAATGCTTTTCGCTCGGGCGCGGCAGGCGCCGGCCTATCTTCTTTTGCGGTATCAGTCCAAAGCAAAATAAGAAGGGCAGAATTGAATATTCCCAAAGCTACAAACTGAACTATAGAATATTCTATCCTCAGGTAGCCCATCAGCAGGTATAAAAACAAAGCCAAAACCCCAAAAAGAAATGTTGCCGCAATCACATCCCAAAGAATAAATTCTCCGGCGGCCCTGCCGGAAGTTGAAAGGAGATGGGAAAACGGTCCCCTGACAAACCCAAGCGGCGAAAACAATTTGGAAATGTAAGGCCCCCATCCGATAATTATTCCACCAATCATCAAGGGCAACCCGAAAATCCACAAATTATGGATGAAGCTCAGATAAAAACCAAGGCCAATCCCTATAACCATCAGCAAAAGGGCGGGCCAATTTGTTATCCAGTCTCTTGGAGAGCCCCCAATCCCAAGCGCCTTTCTTATGCCGCCCTCTCCAGTACCATAATCTTGCCTGTTAAATTTTCGCTCATGCCCATCATCCTTGGAGAGCCTCTCAAAAGTATGCCTCGCCTCTTCTGCGCCTTTCTTTGCATCATCAATAATTTTTTGCTCTTCGGGGCTCGGCTTTCTTCTTCCGATATATGCATCCATTTCATCTTCATCCTCATGAGAGCCTGATCCTTTAGGCAAAGCCTTTTTGCCCCCAATATCTTTAATTATTTTCTCAATCCTTTGGCGCTCCTCATCTTCGCTTAAAAGAGTTACCACCGGACGGGCCATAACCTGGCTGTCCTTTGAAACCGGCCGTCCACCATGGCCCGATTCCAATATGAAAGACTCTCTACCCTCAATTTTTCGCAAATCAGATTTTGCAAATATATCTGCCTTGGCGTTCAAAAAATTTCGGGCCTCGGTCAATAACCTGAACATCCCCTCATCGCTCGGGTCAGTACTCGTATCGGGATGATATTTAAAGGCAAGATTACGGTAAGCCGAATTTATCTTCCTTGTATTCCCTTCAAAAATATCCGCTAGTGTAATTTTTCCATCAAAGATTTTGATGGCTTCTTTGATTTTTTTCTGGGTATCCGCACTTAAGGAATTAAATCTTTCATTGGCTTCGGATTCATCCATAATTTAGCTAAATATCCTATTTTAACTCTTCATCGGGAGATTCTTGAGCCTCAATCTTCTTTTCCGTGTTTTTTATCCTCACTTTTTCTGTCAATTCGGGAAGGAACTGCTTAAAGGCCTTCTCAAGTGCATTGCATTTTATAACAATATCCTCTATTTCCTCATCAGACTTAACAAGCTTTGCCCTAAGCTCCTCAATAACCTTATCACGCTTTTGCAAGGAGGAGAGCATCAGGTTTTTTAAGGCTTCAGCATCTTCCTTGCTCTTCTCAATCTGCTTGTTTAAGTACTCAAACTTCTGGTCGGCTTTTTCAAATTTTTCCTCAACAACCCCCTCCACAACCTCCTCTATCAAGTCTGTAGGTGTGCCTACTTCGGCCTCAAGGGGAACAACCCCTGTTGAAGGGGCGCTGAGCTGAAGCGACGGCATGAGGGCTTCCCTTGTAGGAAGATTTCCCTGAGGCGGGCCTTGAGAAAAATTGCCTTGAGGCGGGCCAAATCCCGGGCCGCCCATTTGAGGCCTTCCTGCCCCCTGAGGGGAAAATCCCTGACCTGCGCCGGGCATTCCCTGCATAGGGGGTCCGCCCTGACTGAACTGTCCCTGCGGGATTTGCCCCTGCTGGCCCTGGGCCTGACCCGGGCTATTTCCGGGCCCAACCCCTGACTTTAGCGCCTGAAGCATAGCCTGCTCTATCTGCTGGAAAGAATGGCCTTCATTTTTAAGCTGGACAATAATTTCTCTGTCCTGCTTTCCCTGGGCTCTCAATTTTTTTACTTCTTCAACGGGCAGGCCGCCCGCGCCCCCATCCTTATGTCCGAACGGTAAATGCATCATCACTCCTCAATTTTTTAATCTCCCTGTTAAATTCATTCCAGGTCACAAATTCATGCTTAATCGGGGAAAGCAGATTTATAAGCTCTGAGAGTTCCTCAACCTCTTTTTTCTTAGAATAGGTCTTTTCCCTTTCGTGAACTTTTGATATTTCGCCCTTGAGGTCATTTAAATTTTGGTCAAGAGCCGCAAGAGCCTTTTCTATTTTTTCAAAACGCTCATTTACCAAGCCTTCTGTTTTAATTTTCTGCTGGTCTATAGTTTCAAATTTTGAGTTAAAAAGCCTAATCTGCTCGTCAATATTCCTCAGCCTTTGTGTGTGGCTGTTTGCTCTCCTGACCAGTTCCTGAAGAACAAGAGTATCTTGAGTATTATCAGCCATAATATACTTAGTTGGGATTTATATAACCGATAGGCCGGATTTCGCATCCCCATTGAATAAAAAACATAAGATATGCCCTATTCTGACAATAAAAACCTAAAAATCTTGCTAAGCCCTAGCCCCTGATTGGCCAGCTTCATCCCCTGAGGATTCTCTTTCACTCTCTTGCCAAGGAAGCCTAACCTCATAGCTTAGTTCTTCAAGCAAGGGTTTTAAAGCAGATATATCCTTCATAAGACCGCCTCTTACAGAAGAGTCTCCTTCTGCCCTATCCCAAGCCTGAGTTAGGTTCTGGTACCTTTCCGAGAGCACCTCGCCGAGCCGGGCAAGCTCTCTTTCATGGCCTTTTTTTAGGCCTTGAATTACTTCATTACTGCCTTTAGCCTCCATTGTAGATTCATATCTTTCAATATCCCCTTTAAGGCTTTTAATCCTCTCGCCTATATTTGTATACGGGTCAAAGGCTGTATCTTTATTATGGGCATAAGCCAGTCCCCCTTCAAGCCCTGTATTTTCTCTATATACTTCTTTTCTTCCAACCCCCAAACCCCTATATGTCGTGTCTTTAGCCTGCACAGGCTCTTCCTCGCCCAAAAATGATTCGCCTTCTGGAACTTCTCTTCCATACCTCTCCTCCCTCTTAAGCACCTTTCTGAGATTAACATCCTCCTCCATATCCCTTTCAGGATTATCTCCCTGATAAGGTTCGGAAACATCAACCAGGTTCTCATGAACGGAATAACCCCCTAAAGTCTTTGTGTGTCCGCCATCCCCAAGAGGAATAGCCTGAGAAGTCCCGCCATTATCCTTTATTCTTCGCTCAACTTCCTTCGCAACTTTAGCGGAATATCTGATGGGGTCGCCACCGCTGCCCTTCACAGCAGGCAAACCTGAATTTTCAATAGAGCCTTCCTTATTTTTATCCGCAAGCCTTTTTTCATACATCTCCTTTAAGGCTTTACTTTGGGAGGTAGCGCCTGAGCCCCCTGAGGAAGTTGGCCCTTTTGGACCCGTTTCCGGACCCTCCACTTCATACATCATATGCACGGATTTGGAGGTGCGAGGTCCCACAGCACCGGGATTTCCATAGGCTTCACTACTCTCGGTTTCGCTTGTGTCCTTACTGCTTATACCTTCAAACCCGAGAATGGATCTCCAGTCTGCAGGTTTAACCGGCTCTTTTGAGCCTGTATCGCTTGTTAGTCCAGGCTTTTTAAGATGACTGTGGTCCGGTTCGCCTTGAAAGTACATTCCAACATCCTTATGGCCGCTCATAACTTTCCCCGGATTTCCATAATTTTCCTCCCCGGAATGCGAACTATTTCTAAGCCCGGTTGCCTCCTCATCCCCAGGCTTAGTTTCTCTTCGATAACGTTCGGCCTCCCTTTCAGCGGCTTCCCTAATAGGTGTTATCGTTGCGGCAGGTTCGCCCGGAACAGTGTTTACCTTCTGAGCTTCACTTAATATTTTACCTATTGCCTTATTTCTTTCTCCAAGCATTTTCTTATGCTCATCTATAATCTCAGTATTATCAGCGCCGCTCTTGGCAGAATAAGAATCCTTTTTGGGAGAAAACATATTCTTAAAAACCTCGCCTAATTTTCCAAAACCCCTTTTCATCCTAAGGCCATAATTTATGTCCTCAGCCTCCTTTTTTAGCCCCTCCAACTTATCGGGGCTTAGCCTGTCTCCCTCTGTTACAGAGCCTGCAGGAAGCGAAACCTTACGGGTCGGCCCCAGGCTGTTTGAAGCATCTTCATACTCATTACGCGATTTTGGACCCTCATAGTTATCCCACTTATTTGCCTCCATTCTTTCATGCAATGCCGAAACCCTTTCACCTAAACCTGCCGTTGTTTTAGTTATATAAACATTCTGCGGTGAACTGCCCTTTTTGCGATGGACTGACCTCACATAAATCTCCTCGCGATTTGCCGCAGTATTTCGAGCCCCTTCAACAGCTTGCTCTATTCTGTCAAGGTCTTTTGAAGAATAATCTAACCCCAAAGATTTTGCCCTATCCTCTAAATCCCCCTCTGCTTTTGAAAGATATTCCCTCGCAAGAGGCGAACGCCCTACCTTAAGCTCAGGGTTTGAGCCCGAATAACCTTCACCAGGAGTAGCCGACCGATATCCGGTATTTTCGGAGGGGTGATTTTTTACAGCCTCTTCCCTGACCTTTCGAGTATCATAATTCCCCGGACCTTGGGGCTTATCTGAATGATTAAAATAGCTGTCTGAACGCTCAGAAATTGAATGATTAAAATAGCTGTCTGAACGCTCAGAAATTTTCTTTCCATAAGCGCCGCTATCCGAAGGATTAGGCTTAGCCATAATAATCCCTCATATTATATATATTTAGGGCTCCATAAAATCCGCAATAAAGCCTTAATGAAATCTAAAAAGACAATATTATGCCCTGCAAATATGAGTACAAGAACAATGTGCTGAAAATCGAGTGCCTAAAGTGCATCTACGGCTCATCTATTGAGGATTTCCCTCAATGCATGTCCGCCGCAATAAACCACCTTATTGCAGTAAAAGACGCAAAGGCAATTATCCTTGAAAAAGAAAGGGAGTATGAATATAATTACGAAGCCGCCCTTATGCTTATAGAAATTGCCCAAGTGATTGAGAGGGCGACCCGCGACCTGAAAGCCACCTCCTACCAAAATCTTGTAACCGACAAATGCGACCGGTGCGTATCCGAAAGGGTGGACTTCCTAAGAAACCTAATCTTAATCCAGCTAAAAGCGGACCCTGTCGGCGCCTATGTAAAGCTTAGGCGAAAAATCCGCCACATTAAAGTCCTCTCCGAGCGCACAAAGGGAATCTGCCATAATTGTTACGGCCACTACCTTGAAAATGCGCTCATTCCCCTAATAGAACTGCTGGAAGGCACAAAGCTTATAAAGAGGGCAAAAGACCTCCTTCCCGGATACAAAATCGGAGAGCGCACAATATATCGCCAGCTCTTCATCCCATCGGTTCGGCCAAGGTTCACCTACACGAAATTCATGGCCACCCCCCCTGAAGGGTCCGAACTTGTAAACAGCTATACAATACCCGACGCCAAAGTGGAGGTTTACCGAATACCCCGAGAAGTCCGGTTCTTATACCATTTAATCCCTCTTGAATTTAAAATGGAAGAGGAAGAATACGCGCTTTTGGACAAAGCCAGAAGATACATGGCAAACCACCGCCCTCTTGAAAGAGAAGAGCTCGCATCAGAGGAAGTAAGGCAAAGTTTTTATAATATCGGCCTTGATATGTTAAGGGAGCTTTCAAGCGAGGATAACATGGTTCTCTCAGATGAGCGCCTAAAAATTATAGCAAGGGTGCTTGTAAGGTACACGGCAGGAATCGGAATCCTTGAGCTCATACTCTCTGATGATAATGTGCAGGATGTCTATGTTAATGCCCCTCCCGGAACCTCGCCAATTTACCTTCTCCACGGCGAAGTCGGGGAATGCATAACAAATATTGTGCTTACAAGCGAGGATGCCGAGCTTCTTGCAACAAGGCTTAGGCTTTCTTCAGGCAGGCCTCTTGATGAGGCAAACCCTGTCCTTGACACTGAGCTGTCAATTCCCGGGGGAAGGGCAAGGATTTGCGCCATAATGCAGTCGCTCTCTCCGGGCGGCCTTGGGTTTGCCCTCAGGCGCCACAGGGAAAGGCCATGGACTCTGCCCCTATTCATAAACCAAAGGATGATGACCCCTCTTGCGGCAGGGCTTTTATGGTTTGTGGTTGACGGGGGAAGGACTATGCTTGTAGGGGGGACAAGAAGCGCCGGAAAAACATCCCTGCTTGGCGCGATTATTACCCAGATTATGAAGAGCAAACGGATAATTTCTGTGGAGGACACCCTCGAGCTTCCTCTGACAAAATTCCGAGAAATGGGCTACAATGTAACAAGGCTCAAATCAAGGTCGGTCATAACAATGGTTGAAACAGAGCTTCCTGCAGAAGAGGCCTTAAGGGTTTCTCTCCGCCTTGGGGACTCCTGCCTTATTATCGGTGAGGTAAGAAGCAAGGAAGCGCTTGCCCTTTATGAGGCGATGCGAATAGGCGCAATGGCAAATGTTGTGGCCGGAACTATACACGGCGACAGCGCTTTCGGGCTGTTTGACAGGGTAGTAAATGACCTTAATGTGCCCCCAACATCCTTTAAGGCAACAGACCTCGTAGTTATAAACAATTCCTTAAAATCCGCTGACGGGCTTAGGTCTTTTAGAAGGACTGTTGAGATAACTGAGGTCAGAAAGCACTGGCAGGAGGACCCTGCAAGGGAAAAGGGCTTTATTAACTTGATGGAATATAATGCAAAAACCGATGAGCTTGAGCCGACCCCAACCCTTCTTGCGGGCGAAAGCGAACTGATAACCGACATTGCAAGAAGAGTCAAAGAGTGGAGGGGAGAATGGGAAGCAGTATGGGGCAACATTAACCTGCGCGCAAACATCCTAAAGACTGTTTCGGAAATGTCTGTAAAGACAGGAAATCCCGAACTTGTTGAAGCCCAGTCAATAGTCCTTTCAAACAACATGTTTCATATATTCTCCGAGCAGGTCAAAAAAGAAATAGGGGTTTTGGACACTGATGAAATCTACAAAAGATGGTATTCCTGGCTTAAGGAATATATAAAAACCGAAGGGAAAAAAGGCCTGCCTGACTTTGAAAACCCTTTCGAATAGCCTGATTTTAATTATTCTAATTTGGAAGAAGCTTTGAGAGCCATTCTCGGGCAATATCAAGGATTGAATTCAGCCCCTGGACTATCCCCTGGTCAATTATCCCGTAAAGGACAATAACCAGCACCATTATAAGCAAAAGGATTCCAAAAATCATTTTTGAGGGCATCTCCATAATTTAGGGCGAATAATTGAGTATATATCCTGAAGTTGCAAGAGCTGTTTCGCGTTCCATAACATTGCCTTCTTTCCATATTCCGATTAAGTATGCCGAATACAGCTCACTTTCCCATGCGGTTTCCTTTGCGCAATCTCCAAGAGAAACAGATCCGCATTCAATGATGCAGTTGGAAAGGGCCGGGGCTTCCATAATGCCAACATGATACCCCGGGCAGTTCACCGACCGGATAGCCCGGTTTATTGAAAGGTTTGCTTCACGGTAAAGGCCTGCGCAAGAAGTTTTATCAAAATTGTGCGTGAATCCTATAAGTCTGCTGTTGAGCTTAGATATACATCCATCTATTGAATAATCCAGATAGGCTAAAGCCGCCCTGTAATATAAATCTCCCCCTAAGCTATCCTTAAGGTATACCTCAAACCTGCCGCTGACTCTTGGAAAATCCCTTTGCAGGCAGACATCATAATATTCGCCTAAGGAGTCTCCGGCTCCGGAAGGGCTAAAAATAATTCCGTTAAAATAGGCTTTTGAAAGCTTTGTGTAATCCCTATCCAAATCATCCTTGCTTGCGCTCACAAGCCGAATCTTTTTTTCTTTAGATGCGCAGTTTACGGAAATTGCTTCGCCGTCTGAATAAAACCTCTCGCCGTCGCTTATCCTAATCCCTTCTTTTGATGGCAGGCATTTATAGCCTTCAAAAGCTCCTGAGGAAAGATCCCGAAGATACTTGTAGCATTGGCTGTTTCCTAAAGGAGTTCCCTGCCCGTAAGGCGAGCAAGCCGCTCCTTCAAATTGCCCTAAACAGGATGCGCAAAATCCGCCTATGCAATCAAGCTCTCCTGTCCCTGACCCCATGCAGTCCAAGCCCGTCTGGCAAGAAATAAGCCTTTTTCCTCCGCCCTTAAACAGGCCCATGCTGTTTTTGAATGCTATTGAGGCGCGGTTGGCTGAATAAGTTTTTCTGATTATAAGGGCAACATCCGCATTATCCCAGCCCTCATTGCCGCATAAGTCCGAAATGCAGGAAGGCAAAGTTATCACCCTTGATTCAATAGAAAATCCCGCGCAATTAACTGTCCCCGAAACCTCAGCAGCATATTCATTGAGCGCCCTGTCGGTGTACTGTTTTGCCTTAAGCCTCTCAACCCCCTCTATATTGATTCCCTTCCCGGCTTCACGAAAAAAGGATTTTGCGCACAGATGAGCTTTTTCCAAATCCAAAAACTCAAACTGAATTTCGTGGCTTTCCTCAGAGTTTATTGTGTTCCTTATAAGGCCCTGGTGCATATCCCATGAATAGGTATTTTGAAGCCCTATTTTGTAACGATACTCCCATTTCATCCCTTCGCCGTCAAGCTCAAGAATACTGCCAACAGAAACAACCTCCTGAACATCTGAGCCAACATAACTGACCGAATTGAAATATTCCTGAGCCGCCCCCTCAAGGCTTAATCTGTACATCTCAATAATCTCCCCTACCGCCTCTTGCGAGCCCTTATTTTCCAGCCCGCTCCAGTCCAAAGGGCGGTCAGCGGCCTTTTCAAATATGGCTCCGGCATTATTGTCCAATGTCGATTTTATTGACCGGTCAATTGTATGGTAAGAGACAATTAGCCGCCCCAGATGCTGCTCAGGAAGTTCCAACAGGTAATCCTGCGCAAAATTTCCCCCAAAGAATATAGTTGCCCCAAGCGCAATTATCAGAGCGGCGGCAGTAATACCTAAAAGAGGGAAGCCCATAAATAATTAGGGCTTAGATTAAAAGGAACCTATTCTATAATCACCAGGTATACTTCTGATGAAGTCCCGCTTTCATGCCACACTTTATATTCAACAGGATATTCGCCGGGCATTGCATATTCCCATTTAAAAGTAAGGCTTGCCCCTTTAGACATGTCCGGGTCTTGCGGGTTTTGGTTATTTGAGGAAATATATTCAACATTAGCCAGATTATGGCTTTCAAGGACATTTCCTAATTCATATAGGGAAGGGGCCTCAAAAAAACCGCCGCCTCTGCCCCCAAACCTTATTGCCGCCCGGCTGAATTTTTCCTCATTTGGAAGAACCAAAATCCTAAAATCCACCCTAATCGGCTGCAGCATCTCCCCTTCAGCCTTATACCTTAACTCGCGCAAATTATCGAAAAAAGCGGCTTCACTATCGCCCTCAAGCCTGGCAAGAATGCTTATTGAAGGCGGGGAGCTTTCAGCGCACACCCTCTTTTCCTTTGCAACAATCCTGCAAGGCCCGACCCCGCAAGGGTCTGAATTGCAGAAATCATATCCGACTTCAGCCTTATAATTCGCGCAGGACTTTATTCCCTTGCAGCAAACAGCAATCCTGACCCTCATATTTTCCCCCAAAGCCGAAAATATGCCCTTCTCCTCAAAACTGCATTCATAGGGAAAATTTTTGCTGAAAGTAAACGGCGTTTCTATGGGGTTATAATAGCTGCATCCGGGATTATTCTCGCTCTTCCTTAGTATCGGGTCAAGCCCAATAATGATATCAAGGCCCTGGCTGTGCTTTATCATGCAAAACTCCCTCCGAAAAGCGTCACGGCTATAATCTTCCTCTATTTTCATAAGCGCTTCATTTAGGAAACTAAAATCAACATCATAAAATTCGGGGCTATCCTCAAAATAGCTTATAAATTTAGAACGGGGCATAATTATTACCCCATCCCCCCCGTAATCTGCAATCCTCTCAAAAGCATTCTGCGAGCCGGGATCGGAATTAAGAAGGGTTAAAGCCGAAACCGGAAAAATATCAAGCCCAATCTGCTCCCCATATGTCGTAATCTTTATTGGCGGGCCCGCAACGAGGGTATGCATTTTTGCAACAGCTCCCGCAACAAAAACAAGTATCACTATAAAAACCAAAAATACAAGGCTTATTTGGTTTTCAATGAGGCCGCCTTTGAGATTTTTGCCCATAATTATCTTTCCCGCTTATTAGGCTTTTATATCGGGCAAAAAATAACTTATTGCAACCGCTTTTATCCCAACCGACCCAAGGGTCGGGGTATTTACGGGAAATCAGAATTAAAAGAGTTTGCGGGCATCATTACCCGATAACAGGCTACTTTAGGATATAATATTACTGAAATACAAAACATCAAATCCTCAAGCCCTAACCCTCAAGTCCTTAAACCCAATCCCTAACCCTTAAATCCTCAAACCCAATCCCTAACCCCTAAATCCTCAAACCCAATCCCTAACCCTTAAGTCCTCAAACCCAATCCCTAACCCTTAAGTCCTCAAACCCAAGCCAAATACTTGCTAAAGGCTTTATTCTATGATAAAACATGATTATATATGGAGCGCCGCAAAAAAAGCGTTCTGCTTTTGGGGGCATTTATCGCAGTATGCATTATTCCCGGAATCGGGCTTTGCGTGCCGACATCATACATTATTGAGAGAAGCCTAAGCTATAGCCATTATAACGGAACATTGATAAGCTCTTCAAATGAGGGGTCAATAGAGGTGGAGCTTGCAAATACCATGGATGTTTTGCAAAATGTGGTAATTGAGCTTTCAACTCTAAACCGCACAAACCTCATAAATTCCACAGCTTATGCCGCAGTTGCCGCCTCCCCATATTCCGGGGATCGCACAAGGCTCTATATTTCAACAAATGAAAGCAATGAAGCCACAACCTACACATTCTCCCAGAATAAATCAATAAGCATCAGGATGGGCTACCGTAACCTCATCGGCGGAAATGACCTCGGCCCTGAAAATAACACCCTTGAATTTATTATTCACCTCAATGCCTCAGAAAACCTCAATAGTATAACCGCAAACTTTATCGCAAACAGGGATGTTTTTGAAGGGGGGGACTCAATGAACATTATTAATGCTACCTCAAGTTCCGGAAGCATTGAAATTTTGGACTCCAATTCAAACGGGCATTTTGATAAAGCAGTATGGACAGGAAACCTCAGGACTTACGCAAACATAACCCTTTACGCATCAATAGCTCCGGACATAAATTATGATTCAGGCATTCTTTCAGCGGATATAGATTCCCAAGAAACCCTCGTGGACTATACCCAATCCGCCTCATTTAGCGGGATTTCATTTGCCGACCGCTTTTCAAGAGGCAGCCTCAGGCAGGGCGTTGAGATTACCCCCAAAGCAAATTGGATGGTGCGGGGATTTATGAAAAATATCGCTTACGGCCAGATATACCGCGTGCACAGCTGGGCGCTCTATGAAGTTGATTCAAACACCTCTTCACTTTCCGGAAACCCAAATCGGGAAATCCTGCCCGGCGAAGTGGTCTACACCGATGAGTATGACACCGGAATTCCTGCGGCAGTATTGCCTACAGACCCGATAAATAAAGCAATATATTACTCCGCGGCATATGACTGGGAAGTAAAGTGGGGCAGCTCCTACTATCGCGGGATTTTGCAGGGCTATATGGATATGCCAACGCTCTACCAGATGGATTTTTCGGCTGATAAGCGAATAGATATATTAAGCAATGGCGAATCCGGCAGAAGCCTTGAAGTAACAGATACAATGAGGCATATCGGCCACGCAAATCTTCAAGCGGATTCCATTCTCTTCAATATCAGCTATTCTGAAATCTGGACACTGTCTGGGCTAAAGGCATATATTGCCAACGGCAGCGGAAGGGCTGAAATTAATATAACTTCCGTAAGCTCAATGCCCGGCAGAAGCCTGATATATCTAAGCAATCTCTCGATGCAGCAAAATGATATTGCGCAAATCACCTATATTCTATCAAGCGGCAAAGAAGATGAGCAAAAAACCTACCAATTCGGACTAACAGCCATCGGGAAAACTAAAAGCGGGACGCCCGCTCAAAAAATACTTACCCGTGAGCTCACGATTCCGGGGATCTATTCAGCGGCTCCCGGAGGGGGCGGCGGTGGGGGGGGAATCGCTCCTTTGCCTGTTCTTGAAATAATAAGGAAAGACGCAAACGATTTTCTTCTCACAGAGTCGCTCCACTTCAATAATGCAACTTTCAGAGTTGTGGATACCGGAGGAAAAGGCCTTAGGGACCCGATCTTTTTCATATATCTTCCCCTCAATTCAAAGCTTGACATTTACAGCATAAAATTAATATCCGTCAGAGGCGAAATACCCGAAAATATCCTATTTGGGGTAAAAGACAACGGGATAAAAAAATTAGGGGAAACCGAATACCGCGAATATATTGTCCAATTAAAGTCCGACCCTCTAAATCCTCTGACCTTTTATGAGGGGGACTCAATAAACATCAATTACTACTCCGAGCTTCCTTTTGGCACAAACACTATCATCACCAGGGCCTACGGGTATAATTATTATGAGGACAAATATTTCTTCGAGGACATTGTGACCCAAGTAAGAAGAGAATACTGGCGGCTGCAGGACCTTGAAATTAGGGAAGGGCCCTGGGAACCGCTAAAAGCCATAGTCGGCAGCCCGGTAAAATGGATAAAAGCCATAAATATAATAAACCCTAACGAAAGGCAGGTAAGGGAACGCTATTCTTTCGGAGTTTATGATGACCGGCTTAGTGTTCATGTCCTTGAGTCTGTTAACGGAGAAACTTCAAAAATACCCCACGAGGAAGAGGCCCAATATGTGAACTTTATAGTTAACATTGCGCAAAATGCCCGCTCCACTTATATTCTAGAACTTACAACGCCCCCAATACTTGAAGTCGGCAGAAAGACAGAAATAATTGAGGTTGGCGAGGGCATAATAACCTTCAACACCCAATTAACCATCCAAAATTTTGCAAGAAGGGCATATTTTAACGCGACCTTGCCTCTGGAAATTAAGGATATTCTGGAGTGCAGCCATGATTTTATAAGGACCGATACCGGAATAGATATTCCGATACCCGAAATAGCTTCGGGCCAAAATATAACCGTCAATATAACTTACCGAGAACGCCCCCCAAAAATTATAATGAGCCTTGATAAGCTGGAGTATTCCTGCCGCGAAAATATGCTCCTTGATTTTATATTGATACCCTATAACAAAGACGGCTACATCGAAATAGAATTCTCAGGTCCAAACCCTTCAAGAGACCTCATCTATGCAGATATTATTGAGATTGACGAAGTTCCAAAACAATCCTTAATTAAAATCCCTCTGCCCCTTTGCGATGATGGGGAATACACTCTAAAAGCCTATTACAAATCTGAATTTAAGACGCTCCTTATCAGCGAAAAAACTGTGCCTATACTTTGCGAAGAAAGCTCAAAGATACCTTGGATTGCCTTCCTTCTGGCTATTGGGTTAGTCCTTATAATTGCCAACCGCAAAATTTACCAGAAAAAGACTCTTAAGCAGGAAATCAAAAAAGCGGGAAAATAAGTTTCCCCACATCTAAAATATTTCATAATTTTACTAAAATATTGCCGCAAAATCCCAAATTTTACTTAACTGCACAGTTCCAAGGTTTTTCCTCCTAAATTCGGTTACCCATATTTTTACAAAACATAACTATCCAAATTCCTTGAGCTTGCCGTGCAAATCCGTTATTTTTGCAAGGACAAAGGGATTGCTGTCTTCAGTTCGCTCATATGCTGAAAGAAGCCGGATAAACTGCCCTCTTGCCGCAGTAATATTTCCCTCATCAAGGTTTCGGTATATATCCTGTATCATAGCATTTATCCCCTCTCTCGAAAAACCGGGGCTTACGGAGCTTGCGGGGCTTTGTGCCTTGAGGCGGGAATCGGCAACCGCGGGCCTCCTTGGCTGAGGCCACTCCGCTATTCTTGCCTCCTCAACCGCAGGCGCGCTTATTGCTTCCCGGGCATTTCTTGACTCTTGGGTAACCCTTCTTTCAATTCTATGGTCAACGCTCTTTGAGAGCTCCAGTATTCTAAGCTCAAGCTCTGAGATGCGCCTATTTGCCTCCTCCCTGTCTTTTTGCTGAATTGCCTCTATCTGTTCGGAAAGCTTTGCCCCGCCATGCTTTTCCCCGCCCAACTTTGAAATTCGGGAAATTTCCGACTCCAGCTTATCTATATTGCCCGCCTTTTTTTCAATATTTTCCAGGCGAGAAGCCAGCTTTTTGTTTTCTTCCAAAAGGCTGTTTGCTAAACCCTCCATCTTTTTTAGGGATTCTTTATCTGCCACGGAGGCTTGTTTGGCTTCCTTATTTTTGAGCGCGTTTGCCAATTCAGATATATGCGACTCCATATCAAACCTCAGCTCCTCAAAGGATTTTTCAAACTTCTTCTCGCTTGAGCCCAGCTCATCCCTTTTGGCAAGATTCTCAACCTTAAGCGAAAGCTCATCCTGAGCGCGCATAAGTTCCCTTAGCGCATCCTCATTGGAATTCACCTTCTCCAGGTTTGATCTTGTCCTGCTTAATGCCTCATTCATCTCATAAAGCCGGGTCTCAAACTTCCCCGCAACCCTTTCAGTATCCCTCTTTAACGAGTCAACCATTTTTACCTTTTTATCAAGCTCTTCAGCCACAGAAACCAAATCCTTAAAACCCCTTATTTTCTCCAAATCCTCCCCCATATCCTTCATTTTTCTTAAGATTGAGTCAATCTTTTCTGTATTGGATTCTGTCTGGGCCTTAGATTGCTCAAGTTCCTGCTGCCTTTTTGCAAGCTCTCGTGTGAGCTTTTGGGGCTCAAGGTCCTGAGCAATATCCTGCAGACGCTCAAACTTTACAGAAATATCGCTAAAAGTTCTATCTCTCTCAATGAGGGATGAGCGAAGTTCCCCTATCTTTTCTGAAATATCTGAAAGCCTTGCTTCAGTCTCTTTTCTCCCCTCTTCAAGAATCTCAACCCTCCCCCCAAACCTTTCGAGCCGAAGGCTCAAATCAGTAAGGGAACTTCCTTCGCCTTGAGCTCCGGCAACAGGGGATTCATAAGCCGAACCCTCGCGGCCTTTTTTCTGCAGAAACCTAAAAGGCCCCGCTCTTTTTTTCTCCATATCCCTCTCATCTTTTTCAATATCGCTGAATTCCTCCGGCGAGATAACATTCTCCGAGCCCCCTTCTATTTCTTCAGAGCCCATAATTAAAAAAGCGCAGTCCCTCTGCCATAATATACTCACCCTTATTTACCATATATCCCGTCTTTTCCAAAACTGATTTTTTGTTCATGCTCTCTCCAATGCCTTTTCAAGGGAGGAAATATAAATCTCAGACATTCTGAAGTTGCCTCTCTTAAGCTTATTTAAGGCAAGCTTATAGTCAATCTCGTAATTCTCAACATAACCCCCTCCGGATTTTATTTGGGCAATCTTTTCCCCAATCTTATCAAGCCTCTCAGTATATTCCTTGTAAAGCGTGAGCTCCTGGTCGGTGATTTTATGCGGGTCGTGCTTTGTGGGCCTAAATTCTACAAAAAACGGCTTTCCTGAATTGTACTTCGGGTGCTGGAACAGTCCCGCGCCCACACCCATTCTTGTAATCCTTTCCGCATACCTCTCCCCGTACTTTGTCTTTACTTTTGAAATATCCGCAAGAGACTTTGTGTTGAGCTGGACTTCAGTCAATACATTTCCTGCAATCGCTTCCTTGAAATCCGCAAGAACCTGAGAGCACATTATTACACCTAGCCCCCACTTTCTAAACTCCCTTGCGGCCTTCTCAAGCGCAGTATACCCTCCGCTACCCCCATACTTCTCAAGGAGCCTGTGCACCTCGTCAAAGACAAATATTGCCTTGAGTTCCGTACTCTCCTCCCAGTTCTCCGAAAATAGTGTGGAGATTATGTTTTTCACTGCAATATCATATTCTCCCGGCTTTAGGCGGTTAAGGCAGAAAACGGTAATCTCTCCCGGATTTATAAACTTCTTAACATCAAGCTTAAAGTTAGGGTCGTCTATGTCATAGATTAGGCCCGGATAGGACTTAATATCATAATCATTCATGCCAAAGGCCCTGTATCGCGCCAGAAGGTTTTTGTCTTTGAGCGGCTTTACAAACCCTGTCCACTGGGCTGTAGGGTCAAATACAATCACCGGCAGCTTTCGGTCAAGGGCCTCTTCGGCAAAAACCGAGGCAGTTACCGATTTGCCTGAACCTGTCGCCCCTGCGGCAATAATATGTGTTGAGAGGTCCCTCGGGTCATAATAAAACACATTGTCCCTACCGGCAAATTTGCCAATCCTAAACCCTGATTTTGGCACTGCATTATAATCCAAAGGATATAAGTACCTCTCCTGCTTTTCCTTTTCCTTTTTCCATGCGCGGTAATAGTTCCAAATATAAGTTCCCCCTACAAGGACCGCCATTGCAAGGGCCAAAAGAAGCAGAGCCACCGTAAGCGGGGACTCGAATAATGGCTTGACTATCTCAAAACTTGCCACATCCATAATACTCTTATCATTATAATTAGCCCATACTTCAAGGTTATAATATCCCGTCTCTAATTGGCCAAGCTCAAGAGTTTCCCGCAATACAGCGGCCGACTCAAGCTCAGCTGAAGTGTTGAACTGCTTCACAATCTTGTTGTCGGACTGGCGTATAACAAGATAATCAATATTCAGCTCAAAATTCCCCCGGTCACCCAAATTCACAAGCTTCACCACAAAACTCAAGTTCTTTCCGGCATTTATCTTCTGGGAGGGAATTTCAACATCCATCTTTAAAATCAATTTTGCGCTTTCAAGAAGCCTTAGTGTTATTGGAAGGGATTTTTTCTTCCCTTCCGCCTCCAAAATTACATAGCCTCCATATGTCCCCACCGCCTGATCTAGAGGGGCTGTTACCGAAAGGTTGAGCCTAAAGCGCCCTCCCTTTGGAACCTGAACCCGGCTTTCTTGCATTGAAATAAATCCCGCCATATTGTCGCTCAATGAAATCGTGGCATTTATATCTCTCTCATGGAGGTTGCCTAATGATATCCAGTATTCTTTTGATTCCCCAAGGAAAATCCGCGCATCCTCAAGGTTTGTGTCAACTTCCAGCGGAAAGTCCCTTGAGCAGTCCTGAGGGCAATTATCCGCATTCTCCCCTATTTCGCATATTCCGTTGCCGCAAAAAGGCCTCGGCTCGCTAATGCCTGAAGAAGTGTCCCTTGGGGCAGAGCCTCCCGGCGCAGGGGAAGTCCCGGGGTCCGGGGCAGGAGGCGAAACCCCCCACTTATCAGGGTAAGAGCTTTCCGCAACAGCATAGGCTGACAGGTGATTTGTGGAAAAATTAAAAATATTTGAGATAATTTCAGGCGCATATCCCCCTTCAAGATAGCTAAATTCCCCCTCAGAGCAAGACCGTGTTGTGTAATTCCAGTTTTGGCAGTAAAACGCCTTAAGGAGGTTTTCAGAAAAGCTCCCCTGCCCCAAAGCCTCTGTATAATTTATGCTAAATTCAGCTCCCGAAAGGTTTAGGGCGGACTCAACAACAACCGCAAGCAAAATGCTCTGCCGGTTAGCAGTATCAGGCAAAAGGATATTTGACATATCCTCTGAGTTTTTATGTGGGAAATTATCAAACTTAAACGGAGAATCTGTGGTATTTGGCTCTATATTGAAATCCGCATCCAAAAGCGCAATCTCGTGGCCGAATATTTCCGCGACCACATCATATTTCCTTTTGTGGAGCGCCCAGCTATAATCTCCGCCAAAAACAGAGTAGCTTCCCATAAAATACAAGTCAGTCCTGTTGTGGCCTGCCCTATAAAACCTGAAAGTCGCATTTATCCCCTCCCCTTTAGGGTTTGACAGGTTTCCTGCGGCAGTAATCGGGCGATATACCTCAAACCACCCCCCGGCAATTCCAACCCTGCCTCCGGTATCATTTGCATAGACAAAAATATCATAGTCCCCAACCTCATTAGGGTTTGCAAAAGAAAAGATATACTCATAGCTTTCGAAATCCGGGTCGCTTATCGGGCTTTTTGTGAAGTTTCCCTCACCCAAAGAAATATTCGGGCCGCTTGGAGCCGAGATTTCTGCCCAGACCGAGGAAATATTAAGGTTGTCGGTAACATTCACCCTAAAGGATTGCGTCGGGGCATCTGAAAAGTAATTGATATGGCTTGAGGCAATTCTGCTAAACCAAGGCGGCAACACATCTTCATATATCACCGCATTTTCTTCAATATCGGAGAGCTCAACCTCTCCTCCTTCACGGGAATAAATCCCTGTAACCGTAAGGCTGTTATTTATCCTGTTTGATGGAATTTCCGGGGCAAAACATTCAATAAGCCATTTTTCGCTCGTAGCATTATATTGGGCCTGCCCTTCATTTAAGCAAACAACTCCCCCCACTTCAGCCGACCAAGCCATACCTTCAGAAACCGGCGAGTTTCCAGAAATCGCCTCAACAATAATCTCTAAGGTATCATTTTCATAAACCCCCCCTATGGGTTCAGCCTCTGCAGGCGAAATTATATCTACAGTAAAATTGATTATCTCAAAATAAACCGGAAGGTCAACATATTGCGGAACCGCGCTCTCATTGAGGTTGCGCGCCCTTATTGTGTAATTGTGCTTCCCGATATATGAGCCAAGGCTTTCCGGAGAAACGCTGGTATTATAATATACGCTTATTGTCCTTGAAGCCTGGTTTTGCAGTGAGAACGAAATATTTTTTTGTCCGGATGCCCTGTTAAGAACCAAAAATTCAGCCGAGGTACCCGCCTGAGGCGATACAGTGACATTATAATTATAAGTTCCGGGGGCTACATTTACCAAATTAAACTCCCCAAGCTTTTTTAGCTCTTCTTTTAGGCCGACAACCCGAGAGAGATTTGTGTCCGGGGTAATATACCAGTCAAGCGAGGTGACATTTAAGGTGAAAGGCAGTGTCACCGAGCAATCCACGGAACAGTCCGGAATCGTCGCAGTAATATTGAAAAAATAAACACCTATTAGTGTGTCATTTCCGGGAACTTCAAACCGAATATAATTCTCCCTCTCGCCTTTCTTTGCAATATTCGAGGCATTTTCCATAAAAGCGCTCCAATCGGCAACCTCCCCGGCATCGGTCCCGGATATATTATAATATACACCTGTCAGGTTGACATTGCCGTAATTTACAACGGTAAAATTGGCTGAGCGAATGGCTGTTATCGGGGCTGACAGGTAAAGGCTCTCTTCATAAAATACCGCCCTTTTATTTTCAGGAATGCTGATTGTCAGGTTTGAATGAGTAGAGCTGTTGCTCCCATCCCCGTTTCTCCATGAAGCATTGAAAACAATCACCTGTTGGGTTGCATCCGCATCCACGGTAACGGTAATATTTATTTCACTTCCGCAGGAGTTTCCTGAAGGCAGGGGACTGCAATAAGACTTTGGTATAATTATTCCCTCAGACTCTGTTGACGAAATATTTATTGCATACATTCCGCTGCTTCCTGTATTTGTCAGGTTCAGGTAAACCATAAAAGTATGGTTATTATCTAGGGCAACTCCGGAAGCGGTTTCATAAGTATTGTTCAGCTCAATACTCCCTGCAGTTGTTCCATTATCAATTATTATATCAAGCGACAGTCCTTTTGGCTCAACTGCCTCATAAAACAATCCCGGCATTGAAGATATATTGGCAGTATAGGTATAATTTTCTTCATTTCCGACTGAAGTAAAATATTCGGCTATGCCCCCAACACCGGTATAGTTTGAGCCCATTAATCCGGACTCATTATAAAAGCCCACGCTGTAATTATATATTCCGGATAGCGTGAAGTTGTCCAAAACTTCAGCCTCAAGGGAAATGTGCGCATCGCTCATGCAAATATGCCTAAAAGGCTCATCCCCCCATCTTGAGCAGTATTCCGAATCTACAGTAAAATTTCCAATTTTTGCAAAGCCGGATATATTGAAATATGCAGAATTGTATCCGGAAGTGTAATAATCCTTGGATGCAATAGCAACAGCTTTCCTTCTGCCAACCTCCTCAAAACCTCCGATTAAGTATTCCTCAGCGCTCCCAAGGCTCTTTTTTAAGGATACTTCAACGGAATCGGGCAGGCCCGAGTGGAAACTGACGCATTCCCCAAAAGCATCCGCAAAGCAAATATAATCTATCAATGCATTTGTGTTTGAAGGGTCAGCCCCGCCGTCCCCCATGTCTTTTAGGATAATTGAAATATTCTGGGCGGATCGGAGCGAAATATCTGCGCAGTTCGCAACAGTCCAGTTTGATGGCTGAGAAACATATCCCTCGCCGTCAGCATTTTCCAGAATGCTTGGCGTAAGGTTGCAGACATAATCCCCGGATTGGATATACAGCTCTCCCGGGTAGAGCGAATGCCCAAATTCCCCCCATGCCTTATATTTTATCTGAATCTCTCCTGTATGGGCGGCGTGGTTTGGAATTCCCTGAAATATTGAAGTCAGCCCGTTTCCTGCAGAAAGGTTTGCAAAGCGCATTCCCCCTGAACCGGAAACCTCAACTCCGCATCCCGAACTCGAGCAGGCAGACTCCGTCCAATAGGAAAAATTCCCTGAGCCAAATCCTGCATTCCTCAGGCTGTAAGGGACATTGTAGGTGTAGAATTCCGGATTGTAATATCTCAAATCAATCTCAAAAGTTTTGCTTGATGATGCGGGCAGATCCGCCAAAAAAACTATTTTTGAATATTCAGACATATTCTCCTGCGAATTGTTTAGCAAAGATTCTCCCTCATCAGACCACGGGTATATCTCAAATGGGATTTCCTCTCCCCGGAGGGTAATTTTCGTGTTGTTTATAATCCATGAGCCGATATCAAACTGCTCCGAGGAAAATAAGCTTGCGCCTAAAATTATCGGATAATCCTCCCTATCCGACCCGCTAATGTCTGTTACCGTAACATTGATAAAATTTTTGTTAATAAGGCTCCATTCTGTAATAACATCGCCCACTTCCGAGCAGGAGTCGGCGGCAGTTGCATTGAGGGGGATTTGGCTGTCTTTGTAATAAAGCAAGTCTTCGGGTTCATGGACAGACACAACAAGGGAATCTTTGAGGGCCGCCTGAACCATATCCTGAGCCGAAAATCCTGAAATATCATAGTAATCATCAGCCCCGATTCGGGAGGCCTGAACTGACAGGTTCTTTTCACCGACCGAGGCGCACACCCCTCCGCATCCCGCCGCATAATAAATAGCGCAAGCTCCTTCCAAAGTCATATTTGAGCCTATATTTGAATTAATTCCTGAGCCTGAAAGGTTAAAAGAGCAGTTGTAATTGCTTAGGTTTGGAGTTCGTCCGTAAACATCCTGAAGCTGCGCCCCAAACTCTTTTGGCATTCCCCGATAAAATTCCATATCTTCCTCACCTATAATGGATATTTGCAATTCACCGCGAATTTCAATGTCAAGCTCTGTTGAGTTTGAGTTGCTGTATGCCCCATCCCCAAGAATGCCTATTTTCCATTTCTTTTCTCCGACACTATAGGACTGGTTTGGTAAAAATACAATATTGCAGTGCCCTGTTGAATTTGTCAGGTTTGTTCCCGACAAAATTTCCCCTACCCATAGCGCGCAGGATGCCCCCACTGCAGGCTCCCCCAAATCAGTGTCGTTAATGTATGCCGAAAGATAAGCTGTGTTATTGAGATAGACTGAGGTTGCATTTCCAAATGTCCCCAAAAAAGGGCTATAGATTACCTCTGAATTATGCTTTTCAATTGTAAAGTTTTTAGCTGTGGTGTTTTGTGGCAGGTGGAAAATCTGGGAAAGGCCTGTCAGGTTGTAGTCATAATACTCAAAAAGATACTGCGCAACGCCTACCCATTCCTTAGCTGAAGTAACATTAAACTGCAAAATCGAGCCCAAAACCGATTTTTGAGATTCATTATGCCAATTTCCTGAATGGTATATCCACAGGGTTGCATTGACGCCATCAGACTCTTCATCATATAAATCTGCCGAAAAAGTGATATTGGTCCCCCAAATGGAAGAATTTGGAATTGCCGAGAGATTGGATAGCTCCGGCCTTAAATTATATGATCCGCCTGCCTGAAATAAGGTTGGCGCGTCTGAAGACAGGCTTGACTGGGCCCACCTGAAATACATCCCGTCCCCAGTCTCCTTTTTGCAGGAAAAGAAGCTGTACTGGCTGCAGGTTTTTTGGTAGGTAAACTCCGGGGCTTCTGAATCGCAGTCATCCTGAGCGTCTGGCGGGGTGATATCGCATTCTCCTCCGTCAAACACCCTCAAAAATTCCTCACCCTTAATTTGGGAGTCATTTACCACCCAATCAGCGCTTGCCCACAAAAAAGAGCCGTTATCCGTATATAGGGACAGATTTGCCTGCCGAGTGTACCTGTCAGGCTCGCCGTATTCAGTAAAATAATCGGTCAGGTTATCCAAATGAATCGCGACTTGCGACTCCATTGTGTCATCCCAAAACAAAAAAGAGCTCTCGCTTGAGTTTATGGAAACGCCCGCCTCAAAAAACAAAGGCTCTAAAGTTATATCGCACACTTTTGAGCCCCCAATATCCGCAACGCTTCTTTTTGCAAAGTTAAAGTCGCATGCCGTAGCGCTTTGGTTGACGAACAGATAATATACCGATAAATTTTCTGAAGGGATTCCGGAAAAAGTAATATTGTATACAGAATACCCTACACTCTCCCCCGCGGATATATTGCTTATCCTTGACCAGCTAAAAGCAGGTGTTTTTTGGAAAAGCCCGGAAACATTGTAAAGGTACGAGACCGATAGGCTGCCTATATTGAGCATTCCCTTAAACTTTGATTCAAATGCAAGAGGGATCTGGCAGTTGCCTGATGCATCCGGAGAGCATGCCTCAAGATAGGTGTTTATTGCATCAGTTATATTGTCCCCTGATGCAACCTCAGAGCCTCTCAGTTTTTCATGGCCCGAAACCCATTCCCTATTTCCGTTATTCCCGACATCTATTGAAAGGTTTGTTGGAAAATAGTCAAAATTGAATATATATACCGTTCCATCTGCCCCGCCTGCAGCGGCTTCAAGACCCGGGCTTTCTGCCAAGCCGCCAATACCCACAGCATTTATGAAATTATTTGCAAGAAAATCCCCTATCGGAGAGCCTGTGCTGTTAAGAATATATATCTTTTGGTCATTGCTGCCTACAACTATCTCACTTCCGGGATAGTCCCCGGTAACATCCTCTGCCTTAATGCTGTTGATAGCGCTGCCTGCGGTAAAAATCTTTGCGTATTCCCATGAAGAATTTACAATATATATTTCGCCGTCCGTATTCCCAACGATTATTTCATTTCCGGGGCTCGACGAAACATCTGCAATTGCCACAGCCCTTATCTCTGACGAGCCTATAGTAAGGTTCTGTATTATCCCTCCGGTAGAATTCAGCGCATACAGTTTTCCCGCGCTGCAGCCTACCGCAATATCGGCCCCAAAATCCAAAGACAGGTTTCCAACAGAAATCTCCTTGATTCCGCTAAGAGTTGTGTTCCAAATTAAGCTCCCGCTGGAGTTTAAGGCATATATCTTGTCGGAACCTATAATAACCTCATTTTTTGAGTCCAGATCCAAATCGGCTATAGCCGCCGCAACTACGCTGTTTCCTGTGCTGTAATTCCAGATATGGCCCCCTGAGGAGTTTAAAATATATACCCTGCCATCCTGAGAGCCTGCCGCAATTTCCTCACCGAAGCTTTCCAAATCAAGCTCTCCAATATCTGTTGAATAAATCTGATAATTTCCAAAACTTGCCGAATTCCAGATAACAGTCCCGTTATTGCCGCTAATAAGCCTTACCCTGCCATGCCCTCCCTCTTTTGTTCCGATAGCTATATCCAAATATTCCCCGCCTGTTGCATTGCCTACCGAAAGCCCGGCCACCTCATTTGAGCTTATCTGAGCCTCATAAACCGAAGTAAGTTTTCCGGTGAAATTCATTGAAATGTTATATACCAAAGAACTTTCTGGAATAGAGAGATAGAAAATGCGCTTGTCTGAAGAATTCTCAAATTCAAACTCCTTTGAAGTGTCAGCATCGCTGAACTGCTGCAAAGTGTAATTTATCAAGGGCTCATCAAGATTAAGGATGAAGCCTGATTGGTTGGCTCCATAAGAGAATATTATGCCTAATCCAAGCCACAAAAGCAAGGCTATGAATACAGTTATAGCAATTACGCTTGTAGTGCACTTACCCATAATTTATCTCTATGTTTAATTATATTGGAGGATAATCCTCTTTTGCCTAATTCGCAGCCTGCCTTAATTCATCAATTTCGGACTTTAGTTCCTTTACTGACTGCGTGAGAAGGCTCTCTTTTTTGTCTATGCTTTCGGCAATCTTTGAGAGCTGGCGAAGCTCAACCCAAAGGATTCCAAGGTAAACAATTACTGCGCCCATCAGAAGTATAAGGACATTAGGGTACTGAATTACAAGGCCGCTGTATGCCCCATAAATTATGGTCAAAAGGATTACGCCCAAAACTATCAAAACGGTATTGTCCTCCATAATCTAAATCCCACCCCTATCTATATATCTGTCCATATTAATTTCCTCTCTATCCGATGAAGCCTTATCGCGGCCTTCATCTTCATCCTCCTGAGAATTATTTTTATGCCTTGTGGGGCTTTTTTTTCCGCTATTTACAATATCCCCAAGTTCCCTTACAGAATCCCTCAATTCCCTCAAGTTCTTTGCAAGGACAATATCCCCATCATCAAACCGGCGGGCGAGCCTTCTAGCCTGCCTAAACTCAAGCTCAATTATAAATATAAATGCCAAGGCGGCGACGCACAGAAGGACAATTAACTGCAAAAGGTCAAAAGTCAGAATCTCAAGACCGAACAGTGTCAGGTTCCCTGTAATTCCTGCTGCCATAATTAGTCAAAAGGCATATTTATTTAATACTTTCTGCTGCCTTTTGGGGCTTAAGCCTCTTTACCCCAACATAAAGCACTCCCGCGCACAAGAGCAAAATTATATAATTTACCCACGCCGCATAAGCGCTTGCAGTTCCGCTCACATAGAAATTGCCTGTTCCTGTAGCAAGTGTGGCCATATCAGACTTAAGCCGGCTTTCTGCAATATATCTTCCGGAAGGCGCGCCCATCGGCACCCTAAACTGCTCGGAAATGCTTGTCCGAGATATCGGCTCAAGCCTTTCTAAATTCTGGACATTTGCATATACCATCACCTTATCCTGCGTGTAAACCTCTGTTTCAATAAACGGGTAGCTTATCTCCTCCCCTCCGTGAATGACAAGAATATCAAGCATTACCTCCGAATCCAGCCCATAACTGTCTTTGTTTGGGGTGATTATGATTGTGGGATAGGCCTGCTTATAGACAATTACAATCTCTTTCATCCCCTGAGCAGGCATTTGCGGAACTGTAACCCGGATATTGCTTCCGCCTGAGTAAGGGATTGGCATACCTTCAGAGTCTTTAATGCTTAGAATGTTGTGGGAAGAGATCGGCAGATTAAATTGAACATTTGAGTAATCCTGGGCGGCAAGGCTTCTAAGGAAAATTGACATCCTCAATTCAACCATTTTATTCTCAAGCACGCCCAATATTTCTACATCCCGGTCTGTCTCAACAACCGGCGGGGTTATAACCCGAACATCATAAACTCTGGTCTCTCCCGGATAAAGCCTTGACCTCCACACCATCTGGCGCTTCCCCTCCTTTGCTGTAAACGCAACTTCTTCTTTTACTTCCACTCCTGCCGCATTAAGGTAGGATACATATCCTGCTGTTGCATCCTCAAAAACCTCTGTTGAAAATTCAGCTTCGGTGAATCTTGAGTTTGGGTTATAAACCTCAAAATCTTTCATCCATGCAACAGGGCTTCCGACAACAACAGACTTTACAGTCAAGAAATCGCCCTGCCTGATTTGGGGCTCAACCAAAGGCTCGGGGACAGTTACCCTTATCACACCCATCGCTGTAGCCATAACAGCCTCGCCTGTTGCAGGGTCAAAACCTGCAATTGCCATTGGCATTTCATAAAGCCCTGAATTTGTAATTTCAATTGAGTATAATATCTTTACAGCCGCATTGCTGCTGAGGCTCCAACCGGCTTTATTCCCGTTGGAATACTCGCAAGCCCTGACGGTTACTCCGTCAGGAAGCTCAATTTCGCCTTTGTCGGTGACATTATAATCAGAACTTACACCGCAGCTCCATGCACTCCCGTCTGTGCTGTTGCAGAAAGTTACCGAAGCCCTATCACAAGTAAAGTCTGTTCCCAGAGGCACATAATCCACAAACTTTATTCCCTGTATTTCGCTTCCTACCACCTGAACAAACAAAGTTCCGTTAACAGTTGTAGGCGCGGTTGGGCTTGGTATAAACAAATCCTTATAGCCGATTAACTGCCGGCCTGAAGTGGATAGGGTTTGTGGTGTCGGGGCTTCGGTTTCAGGGGTTCCCGAAAGGCTTGTAAGCGTCATATTTCCGGTAAACTGGAAAGAGTCGCCGGTCTCAAGGTCTGAGGGGGAAGTTACATTATAAAAAAGCTTAATTTTTTCATTTGCCTCCAAATTCTTATTAGCATTTGTAGCGCTGAGGTCATTTATCGTAACGGTAATTATCCCGTTAGCGCCGCCGGTTGGCTGAGTGAGGCTTACAGTAACCCCGTCAGAAGTCCCTGTGCCCGATTTCAAAAGCTCATATGCACTGCTAGTGGTATTATACCAATAAACTTTAATTGAATCCGCATCAACCGCAAAGGCGGTTCTTGCAGCGCCTAAGGTCGTGTTTCTCGGTATAATGCTGTTTATCTCAATTTTCTCTGCGGCTGCACTATTGTGCCCTGTAAACGTGGTCTCATCAGTTACATTAAACTGGGTGCCGACCCCAACCGACAAAAATCCGCCCATTGCCTTTGAGACAGACTGGTCGATAACATAAAGTGTCGGCAAGTCAAGGGTTGTATTAATATAGGAAACATAATACCGGTCTGTGTCATTCCAAACAACGCTCCAGTCAAAATACGATGCAACATAAGGCTTTCCTGAACCCGGGAGAGTGGCCCTTTCCTGAGAGCTTGAGGAGGCATCAGTTGTGTAAATAAGCCCGTCATCCGCATCAAAAACAGTCGGGCTATAAGTGCCGCTTTGCACAAGGTCGGTAATATTTCCTGTAGAAGAGCTGACATTATATATTGCCCAATCGGTAACATTATAAGTCAATTGGGTTCCGGGGCTTGAATCGGTTGAGTTGGCAGAGAGAACCCTGAAAAATCCGCGAACCTCCCAAGAGTTCTGGTCGCCTGACTCCGCCAGGTCAATTCCCTGCCTTATCGCCCCCCTTGAATATGTCGCGGCAATTGTGAGGCCTGTCAGGGCGGCTGCCTCGGTATATCCGCTTCTTGCTCCTTTATCTGAATAGCTGTCATCCAGATTAAGAGAGGTAACCCCATCTGCGATATTTACCCCTTCAGTTACCGTAAAATTAATATCAAAGGTCACATTCGCTCCCGCCGCCAGATTATTGGTCCAGGTTATCCTATCATTATATCCATCCGAATCCGAGTCAGAAGCCGAGCCTGAACTGGTTGCGGTAATATTTACCGAATCCGCCCCTCCATTTGTATTTTTGTCAAAATCTATCACTACAGTAACGCTGTTTAGCGCCTTTGAGCCGGAAGGGTTTTTAGCATAAAGGACCATATTCATATTATTTACGCTGCCGCCGGGGCCAATATTATCGGAATCATACAAATCATACCCGCCCTGAGCATTGCTATATGACACAACCTTAAACTCAATTGCAGGGGCAACCGCCGCATTAGTAATCTCATAATAATTCTGACCGGAGCCAAAAGATGTGTCATTTACCAAAAGCTTTGTCCGGCTCCATAAAGTAGGGTAAGAGGTTGCGGTAGCGCGGTAAGACTCAACTTTGCCAAGGCTTGTGTGCGTAGTGCCTGAAAGGTTTACCCTTACGGTCTGAAGGGTGTCAACGGTATTGGGAAGAGCAACCTCAATATATCCTGAGCGGCAGGGGTTTGAATCATCGGGGCATTCGGTATAGGTCTGAGACGCATTAGGTGTTCCGTCAGTATCATAATGGGCATAAACCCTCTCTGTAAGGTATGACACAGGCCCCACCGTAGCCAAAATAGGGGACATTAAAAGGATTGTTATTGCGGCAAAAAGGACAAATTGAAATCTAAACTCCATATAATTATACCGCTTAGATATATATATATATATATTCCCCGATTATGTGAATAGAAAGCCTTTTTGGAAGAATTTAAGTTTCGGGCTTTTTTGAAGCCTATTTTCTTCTGGCAAGAATTGCAAGGTTCATTAAAACAAGAAGCCCTATTACAAAATATAACCCATACTTTTCCAAAGGGCCTTTTTTTTGCTCCCCCATTACCTCAAAAGTCTGGGTTGAGAGGGCCTCCCTCCCGGTATATTCCACATAGCTCTCAAAGATATACCTTCCGGGCTCTGAATCTTGGGGGACTTTTAGCTCGAGAAGCTTTTCTTTCTGCTCGGTAACCGCGATGGTTTCGCTTCTCTCATCTATCAGTTCGCCTTCAAGCGACCTTATGGAATATGATGAATAAACATCAACCTTAGCCCTTGGGCCGCCCACATTCAAAATCCTCAGAAGGCTTTTGACGGTTTCTCCGGGCAGGACTTTTTTTGTGAGCACTTCAAGAATTACATCAAAACTAGGCACATTCGCATCAGCATACATTTCGGTCTTAATCTCCCTTTTATAGATTGGGTCATAGCCCGAGATGATTGCGGGAAGCTCCCAGCTCCCTCCCCCAAGCACCCAGAAGGAATAATTAATTATAAGGGACTGGTTGTTTTGCAGGTGTCCGGGCCAAACTAAACCTGTTTCCGTGAAATTATACTGGTAGGCGGTTGCCCGGTAGTTTCCGAGTATTGTCAGGTTTTCTGCGGTTTTTTGGTAGTCTTCGGTTTCATTTAAAGGAATATATGTTCCGTTGTCCCACCACACCTCAAAGCTGTATACTGTCGCGCCTTCAGGGAGGTAATCTGAAATTATTATGTTTCCAACTGTTCCCCCAAGGGCTGTTGCAACAATTGTTGCCGTAATATTTTGGGGGTTTGCGGGGTCAACTGTCAGGTCTTTGTAACCCCTCAACACTACTGCTGAGACAGTTATGTTTGAGGAAATAGTTCGGTTCTTTGAGTTGGAATTGATGTCCGTAATATTTCCGTAAGTTATGACCGTCCTTATCTCTTGCGGGGCAAGCTCTGATGAGTTCATTATATAGTATAGTGTTAGGGTGTCATTTTCCTCAAGGTATTCTCCAAAGCAGGAGCTTGTGTTTTGGCACAATACTTCAATTAAGGTGTTGTTTTGCCCGTCCCTGTTGATTATATTTATTGTAACATTTTCGGTCACATTTATCTCATCATAAGGGCTGTATTTTTTGAGGGTGATGCCGATTGATGATGTGTCGAGGGAGAAGTCCCAAGGGACCTCATCTGTAAAGTTGAATGATAATACAGGTGAGAAGGATTTGTTGATTTTGAGGTTTGTATCTACTCTTATTGCTTCCACTTCATAAGCTATCAGAAGGTCGGGCTTGATTGATTTTGAGAGGTGAAGGTCGAGCGTTGATATATTAAACTGCGCCGTTGCGTATCCGATGTTTCCCGCAGTGTCGTTTGCCCATACGGTTAGGGTGTGCTCTCCATCGGCTAAATCCGATAAAGTTGTGTTCTGGCAGTCGGTTAGTGTCTGGTTTGATTCTCCGTCAAGGGAATACCAGCAGGCATCTATCCCCGAGCCTGAGTCGGTTGCTGTATAGTTTAAGTCTAGTGTTGTTATTCCGTAGGTTGTGTTTTCCGGGTGAACTATCTGGACTTGAGGTGGGGTTGTGTCAAGCAGGAACGTATTGCTCGTGTTTTCCGCCATCGTGTTTCCCGCGAGGTCTTTGGCTGCCGTCACGTTTATGGTGTAGTTGCCGTCCCCGGTTTCAGTCGTGAAGTTGTACCAGCCGGTCCATCTCGTCGAGTTAGACCAGCCGATTGCCGTGATTGTGTACTCGCTGGCATTTGTTATCTTTACTGTCGGGTTTGCTGTTTCGTTCATGGCCT
>Ga0334901_1000696_pt1 | contig 42876 bp, 41 predicted proteins | sample GraSluR3_MG_3_FD_207216 | JGI IMG/M metagenome (GOLD analysis project Ga0334901, IMG submission 207216) | Sludge microbial communities from methane-producing bioreactor in Wageningen University, Netherlands - Granular Sludge_15_08-R3 | ecosystem: Engineered > Bioreactor > Anaerobic >...
CCTTATTACTGGTGAACATAGCAGCAACACTGCTTCCAGGGTAATGTACAACTGCCACTCCATAATTATCTTCGCAGGCTCCAGCAGCCTTTACACCGCTCACTGCACATATTCCACCTTCGATTTTTTTCATAACCCATCGCCTTTTAATACTTTAACATGAATCCTCAATGAACCTGCTCTATAATTAAATTAAGTTCTTAAATAACTTATATTCGTTTGGATAAAAAATTCTTAATTGAAGAATTAATTATCTGCACTGTTATTGGTAGTGGTATTGGTAGATGGTTGAGGTTGTGAGGGGTTTGACTGTGTATTTTCTTCATAAACATCTTGTGAACTGGATGATGATGTTTCCACTGTGGTTTCTGTGTTAGTAGCCGGTGTGGTGTTGGTGGTGTTGGTATCTTCTACATTATAGATAATGGGCAGATCAGTGGATGTGTTAAGAGAAAAGGAAGAATTATCTGTGCTTGGGAAAATATCGAATCCTGAGAATATGCTTGCTCCTGTGCCACATCCAAATGCAAGGAGGGATACAACCAGGGCAACTGTTGCTTTTCCTTTAATATCCTCTCGCATAATTTCAAACCTCTACTTGTATATTATTAACTTATATTGATTTAAACAATATTTTTTTTATTGAGTAACTGATTATTCTTTTTGTGTAAATGAAAAAATATTTTTTGTGTAAGTGAAAAATTTTAGCTCTATCCCATTTTAGAATGATGTTCTAATTTCAATAAACATCTATTGTAATGGAATAAAGTTCATCCAAATTATGCAGTCAGGGCGTAGAGTAAAGCCAGACCTATAGCTACCAGGCCGAATTCCCAGTATCCTACATTCCATCCAATGAGGGTCACTATGAATACGAATATGAAGATCAAAACTACTCTGCCTTTTTTTTCCTGGAGAAATTCAATTACTGCACGGCTGAATTCTGATGGGACATAATAGGCATATATACCATCAGCTAAGTCAAAAACCATTACCGGTGAATTATTCCAGATTTTAATGTCATCTGCCATCTGGGCTCTTTCCCCTGCTTCACGACGGCTTTTACCAATACCTACCCTGAGTCTGGCACCGTTGTTGAGAGCATGCCAGGATGAGTCTATTCCAGCGCGAAGGGCAGCGTCTTTAGTAGGTAGGTTGGCTATAAGGTCATCTCCTCCCTCACGGTAACCTTCTATTTTACCTTTACAGTCTTTTTCAATGTAGTCTCTAACTTCGTTCATGAGTTTTAAGAGTTTATCCCGGCCCTGTTCCTCTATAAACTGGGTTGAGTCAAAGGCATCTATGAACAGGTAATTATCGTATACTGCTGGTGCTCCTTCCAGTTTTGTGATTTTACTGGAGAATACAATGGCAAATTCTCCTCCCAATTTGGTAAAACCTACACCAGATGTTTCTCCGATTTTTTTGTTGAGGTTGATGGAGCGTTCAATGGCAGCTGCCCCAGTCATTCCCACAGCAGCTCTTACATCAATTGCTCTTTCCATTCCTATCTTTATTAACTCCACACCCACTCTTATTGCATCGTTTTTAGATAAAAGTCGGGAAACAATTTCAGTGTTACTCCTTTCCACAATGACCCCATTTTCTTTTTTGATGATCTGCACGAATTCATCTATAATCCTCTTGTTGCCACTGAAGACTTCCACATAGAGGTAGCGGTCACTTCCCATGATGATGTTGCTCATGAGAGCATATTCATTAACATTATCTTCTGCAGGTTTAATTTCAATGAATCTGCGGTTTTCAGGAATGTTTCCATGTCCAACTTCTTTTAACAGGTTTTGGAATATGTTTTGTGTGTTTATATTCGCTTTTTCAATTTCAAGGAGCATGGTACGGGTGTAGTTAACCATCTCCACATATTCTTGTTCTGTTTCATTGGTAGGATAATATTTGGTACCTATACTTATAACCCGGTGTTTTAAGAGGAAACCAAATATGGTTTTTAACAGAAAATTACCAGCCATTTACTTTTCTCCTCCCTTTTCCAGGTTTATGTCATAGTGGCCTGGTTTTTCCATCAGCATACTTGGTTTTACTGATACTATGGGGAATTTCCAGGTACCTAACCTAGCAGCAACAGTGCTGGCAATGTTACGGGAGTTTTTCTTAACAAAAGAGTAATCATGATCATTTATGGTGATATTCACATCAAAGGGTGATTCTTCCAGAATTTCATCTGAATAAATGATATTAAGCTCAAAAGTCCCTGGTTTAGTGAATAAATCATTTCTAACAGCAACTAATGGGGCGTGGTCAAGTTTTAAACGATCCCCTACAGTTACTGCTATGTTACCTGCATTTCTAACTGCTTCCTGATAATCTCGTGGACTGACCAAAACAAAGATTATGAAATCACTGGCCATTTCAGCATCTTCCACCATTTTCATGACTTTATCAAATAAAGGTATTTTCATGAACACTCCTTCGAGTTTAGAATCGATACCTTCATCTTTGCTTTTGGTTATGCGGTCAATTGCCTCTTTGGCTACGGCAATACCAGAAAGTTTCTTATTCTTTTTCAATTTATAAGAGTCATATCCTTTCTTTTCAAACTCTGACATGGTCTGGTTACAAATTTTTTGCAGGATATTTTTGATTTTTTTAGGCTTAGCAGAGCTACCTATACTTATTTTACCATCCACGAATTTGTAAGGAATTCTACGACTATTAATATCCCGGAATTCATCATAAAATTCCCGGAAAGCATCGTTGGATAATATTTTGGCATCTTCATCTTCAGCCAGTTTTAGGATGTAGTGATCAGCATTGGTACCTGAGGGTACCTGATGCACCTTTTCTTCATCAAGGAGTTTATTGAATTCTTCTTTCTCATCGATTTCATGTCTCAACGATGCATCAGCGATGAGAATTGGATGATAGCCTAACTTTTCCAGGGCCTCTACTGCAACTTGCAATTTAGCTAAACTGGGTTTTCCATCCTTTTTTCCGAAGTGGGCTACGTTAGATGCATCCACAATTACCTGCAATCAATCACCTACACCTGTTTTCATACTTGACCAGACGGTTGGTTTCACCATCAACAGTATTCAAGACAATCTCTATATAATCCTCATCTATATTAACCGTGTTGAAGGATGCTGGATCTTTTCCCCTCAACTTCAATGAGGACACTGTCCCTGCAGTGGCGAAGGCCGTGTCTTCAACCATCCATGCATGAGCTACATGTTTATGTCCAGAAAGGACAATATCTGCCTTTTTTTCTAGTATGGAATATAGAATATCTCCAGCATCACTTAAAACATTTCTTTCCCTACCAGTTCTGGGTACGGGTATGATATGATGATGCAGAGCAATAATTTTATGCATCCCATTATCTGAAGCATCCTTTAATTGCTCTTCCATCCATGCTTGCTGGGCTCTTCCTACTTTCCCATAATCAAGGTCTGGCTCACTACTGTCTAATCCTATAATTTTCAGGTTGTCTATTATTTCAAGAGTTCCGTAACGGTCTCTGATAATTTCACGGAAACATTGGTCTCCCACATGCCGGGCATCATGATTTCCAGGAACAACCATAATGGGAGATTTTATAATTTCCAGGTAGTCTGCTGCTTTTTCCATCTCCATGTAATATCCATTTTCAGTGAGGTCCCCGGTTACTATGGTGACATCAGGATCCATACTATTAATGGTGTCCATTGATTTTAAGAGGTAATCTTCTTGGAAAGATAGGGATCCCACATGAAAATCGGAGAGATGGGCAATAAAGACCATTTTAACTTAACCTCAATATAGCCTCAGCCAGATCACCATTGGCATCCTTCAATGCTTCACGTGCTTCATCCTGGCTGACACCGGTTTGAGTGGCTACTAATTCCACATCATCGTCAGGAATTACCAGTTCCACTTCAACTTTTCTTTCTTTAGTTTTTCCTGAAATCTGATAGGTGTCTTGACCCATGAAATTCATCAGGTTCACCTTGGGATTGTTGATGACGATTTCTTTATTTTTGAATTTAATAATAACTTCACTAACACCTTTAACATCTTTCATGTCCATGCCCATTTGTTTCATGGCTCTTTGCATCTGTTTAAGCTGTTTTGGATTCATTCCTGCACTGGGTATCATTAAAAGCCTCCTTTTCTTGTTTTTACTGCTTGACCAGTTTTAAAATCATGTATTTCTTTCCCGTTTAATATTGACTTTCCGAAGGCCAGGAGCTGGTCTTGTTCATTCACAATCAATACTTCATCCTTTGCATGGATATTTATATCACAATTTATAACGAATTTAGCAAATATACTTTTTCCTTCCCGAGCAAAGGGTTCCGCATCTTCATTAACCACCACCCTATTTTTAGGGTAGGGAAGGAAACTGTGCAGTCGGCGTGCCCCTTCACGGGCTAAGACAAAAACGCCATCACTGGCTCTTAAGGTGGCAATAAGTTCTTCACCATCATAAACATGACGTATTTTACCGGTTTTCCTACTTTTAACTATTTTAATATCTCCAGTGAAAAGACCACTTCCAGCACCAGCTCCGAACTGATAATCAGCTATCCTCTCTATCCTTTCATGGTCATCCACCATGATCTTCAGGGGTAGGGAGAATAAATGGTCTTCATCAATTTGGAAAGTTTTATCAAGTCTGAATGTTTTTAGCACTTTTTCACTAACTATAATCTCCTCAAACTCTCTCAGATAATTCTTTAAAAGATTATTTACCATTTTTATTGAATCTTCATCATAATCTTGTGGTGATTCATTCTGTGCCAGTGGATAGATCTGATCGAGTTCCAGGGGAATTACTCCAAAGGGCACATCAACCACAGTAACCTGCATATCGTCAAGTTGGGTTTCTATACTTTGTGGTTCCAGTGTTTGTATGCTCTGATTATGGATAATCCGATAGTATGATTGGGGGATGTCATGTAAATATTCTGAATAAGGTTTTCTACTGCGGGGAAGGAGTAATACCCTCTTTTTACTGGGAATTCTTTCCAACCTTTTCCAGTGACGATAGACTTCTGGACGGTTCAGTGATTCAGGGCCAGAATAGAAGAATGCTGATTTTTTATAGGGGGGATCATATTTTTCCAGATCTGTAGTGAAATTTTTAAGACTGCGCAGAGCTTCCAGTAGAAATGGATGAGCCCGGCATCGTTGCTCAACCAGTTCCCATAAGTTTCCATCGATTATGGACTGGCGGATTCTTCTCATTTCAGCAAAGCTCACATTTAAATTATGTCTGGCCAGGAGTTCTACTCTTTCTGATTTTTCCATTTGACGCAGTTCTTCCGGGGTGTGGCTGGTGCAGATTTCACAGGAACAGGGCATCTCATAAAGGTTTTCCAGTTTCAAAGTTCCATTGGGCATTAACAGCCGGTCATCCTCAGCATATAAAATATATGCTGCTGAATCAAACAGGTCACATCCCATGGCCACTGCCAGGGCAAAGATCATGGGATGACCTGCACCCATCAGGTGACGGGGCCTATCATCAGGCAAATGACTCACAGAAGCCATAACCACTTCCACTAACTCTTCATAACGATAAGATTCCATCAGGGGAACTACTGCTCCAATGGGGTGGACCTGGAAATCCATTTTTCCCAGTATATCAGCACACTTGCTGCGCAGATCAGGGTAGGTGGATCCCTGTACCACCGAGTTTAACATTAACTCCTCTCTCACCTCAAGTGCTTCTTCTGCCCGTTGGAGTGTTACTTCCAGTTCCCGTTTTGCACGTTCCTTTTTAACAGAAGGAGGGGTAGGTATGTCTAGGGAGGTTCCAATATCTGTTCCTATCTTCTCCTGGAACTGGACTATCTCCTGGTTGGTGACTTCAACATCTCCATAAAGAGAAAGCTGGAATGAACCAGAATCTGTTACTATGGGGCCAGAAAAATTTATGAGTTTATGAACACCCTCTTTTTCTGCGATTTTTCTCAGTTCTTTATTTTTATAAATAAGATAAGCATTGGTAATTACCACTTCTGCTCCGTAAAGAGAAACATCAATGGTTTGTTTTCCTGGATGAATTACTGGCATGAGTGCAGGGGTTCTAATATTCCCATGGGGTGTTTTGAGCACACCTAATCGTCCCCGGGCATCTTTATATTTTATTTCAAAGTTCAAATCTTTCACCTTAATGGATAATCTTAATTTTAATGTGTAACCTTAGTTTTTAGTAGGTTGTAGTACAGTTTAAAGTTCATTTTCTAACTAAAACTCAAATTTGTTATAAAGTGTTCTTAAAAATTCTTTATTATTAAAAATTCCTTATTATAATTATTGTATTCCTACATCATCAATATTTGTGCATCACTAACCTGCCTAGATTATGTGTGTCACTATTAATTCGTCTAAATATATTTTTTTGATTCATCAGGATTTTTTTGATTCATCCGGATCAAAAATTTATTATATTTCTTACATCGGGATCAAAGCCCTTGACATTAAGATCATTTGTTATAAATATTATTTCAGGTTATTTCCCTGATCCAAGTCATCAGCCGCCAGAAATCAATGAACATCTTCAATGAGCATTTTTAAACGATGTTCCATCTCTTTAACTCTCGTTCTGGAACTTGTACCTCTTCCTTTTTCACAGTGACAGATACATGAAGTGTACTGGGGGCATACTAGGAAACGTGCCCTTTCAGAATAAAGATCAGTAATTTTGAACTTCTTCAAATGATTTAAAACTCTCCTTTTAGTTCTCGCATCTTCCACATCATCTGCAAGATAAACTGGGGTTTTCACAGTAGATGCCATTTTGTATTGATTTCTGGCTGTTTCACGTTCAAGTTGACGTCTTTTAATCATATTTTCTGCAGAGTCAGATAGTTCCGGGTCTCTGAAGGGTATTCCAGCATCAGATAATGCAATCATACGTTCATCTTTTCGAGAGAGTGGTTTGGAGATCTTACTTAAATCAGGCGAAGCTATGGTTCCACCTGAACGTCCCATAGCCGGTCCTTCACCCACTTCCAAACCTATATCAATTAATGCATATCTCACGGGTGCTGCTGCAGTGTAAGTTAAGATCACACCATCCTCTTTAAGTAAAGAACTGATTTTCAAAAGGAATTCATAACTATAAAGTTCAGGTGACTTGGCCGGGCTGAATGGATCCAGGAAAACTGCATGGTATCTTTTCTCAGGGGGAAGGTTTTTTACCATTTCCCGGGCATCTTGACAATGCACATGTAACTCTATATTTTCCGGGATCTTTTCATTAAGTTGGCAAAATTTAAGGTAATTATTGGTTATTAAATAAGTTTCTATAGCTTTTTTAATAAACTGATGATATTCAGATGGACTGGGTATTATTAAAGAGGCAGCCAGTGTTTCCCATGATATTTCCACCATATCAATTTCTATCTTTCGCTCTTCCACATTATTTTGGGAAGGCATAATCTTTTCCAGTGCAGCTGCAGCATTTATACCCAGTCCACTACATATATCAAGAATACTGATTTCTTCGTTTACATTAAAACCTGCTGGATTCACAAATTTCTCTTTAGCTTCATGAAATGCACCGTGTATGGTGTGCATTGTTTCTGAAGTGTTATCCATCTTTTTGGATCGTAAAGTGTAGGATCCATCAGCAGTTTCCACCAGGTACTCTTTTATTTTATATGCTGCCTGTTCACGGGCATTTTTATCACCATTTCTCTCTTTTTCTACCCATTCCCTTACTAGTGACAGTATTCCCTCTTCAGGAGTTAGTGGATTATAAAATGGATTTGTAGTGGAATTTTTCATGACAAATAAACTCGTAAAATTTCTTTTGCAATCGAGAATTTTTTTTAAATAAAACTAGTCAAATATATAAAACTTATAAACTCTTGTTATCATGTGTTTTTAGTATTGAACTTATTATTATGTTTAAATTTTTATTTCAGGTTTATAAAATACAATATGGGCTTATAAAATTATTATAGTAAATTCTCTGAATATTATAGTAAATTCTCTGATTAGTATAAAATATAACTGATTGTATAAAATGTAAAATATAATTTAAACATACAACTACTTAAAATTAAGGATAACATGAAACTAATCCATTTAATTCGATTTATTTAAACTCTGAGATGTTTAATATTAATTAATTTAGGAGTGATTTACATGGTGAAAATTATAGGTATCGTTGGAAGCCCTCGAAAAAAGGGTAACACGGATTATCTGGTAAAAGAAGCCCTTCAAGCTGCTGAAGATGTGGGGGTTGACACGGAAATTATTAATTTGGCAGGTGCTGAGATAGAGCCTTGTGTTGCCTGTGATATATGTAAAGCTACGGGTGAATGTGCGATTTACGATGACGTCCCGGGTATATTATCCAAACTGGTTGATTCACAGGGTATTATCATAGGAAGTCCAGTTTACTTTGGTAATGTAACCTCTCAACTTAAAATGTTAATTGACCGTTCAAGACCCCTACGTATGGATTTCAAGCTTAAAAATAAGGTTGGAGGGGCTATAGCTACTGGAGGTTCACGTAATGGTGGTCAGGAAACCACAATAGCAGCTATTCATAAATTTTTACTTATCCAGGATGCTATAATTGTGGGTGATGGAGAACCTATGGCCCATTATGGTGGAACAGGCGTGGGAACTTGTGCTGAAGATGAATTGGGAGTGCAAACTTCACGAAACCTGGGTAAAAGGGTGGCTGAACTGGCTATCAAGCTAAACAATGAGTAAACCATTAATCATATTAACTCTACCTAAAATTAACAATGACTCTACAAAAACCTGATAATAATTTTAGTATAACCCGAATTCTATATAACCAGATAGTAATATTATAAAAACTGGTGATAATATTTATAAAAACATGATGTTCATGTTACAAAACTGGTGATAACATTATAAAAACTTGATGATCATGTTACAACTGATGATAACGTTGTAAATCATTGATAAACCGGTTCCATCCTAAAAAACAGAAAAAATCAGATTTTTACATGAAAAACAATGGAGAAAACAAATTTGAAAGCCCCTGAAAACCACGAAGATCTGTTAAAAAAACAAAAAGATCTCTTGAAAAAACAGAAAGGCATCTACGTCATATTACCTGCTTACAATGAAGAAAAAACCATAAAGGATGTTATGGAAGAGCTGGTTGGCCTTGGTGTTAATCTGCTGGTGGTGGATGATGGCTCCATTGACCATACTTACCATGTTTCCAGGGGTTTTTTGGAGAAATATCCTTCCCAGGTGAGCTTGTACAGGCATCCTCTAAACCGTGGATTGGGAGGTGCTCTTCGAACCGGTATTGAAGCAGCACTGCAAAAAAAGGCCAGTATAATAGTGACTTTCGATGCTGATGGACAGCATCATTCCCTGGATATTATTCCCCTCTGCCTGCCCATAATCAAAGGTGATGCCGATGTGGTAATTGGGAAGAGAAATTTCCAGGAAATGCCCTTTCGCAAGAAATTCGGGAATGTGGTGATGAACATAATAACCCTAATATTTTATGGGAAAAATGTTGAAGATTCCCAGTCAGGTCTCAGGGCATTCAGCAGGAAGGCAGCCAGTTTAATGGAACTGCATTCCCGGGATTATGGTGTTTCCTCTGAGATAGTGGGAGAGGTTAGTCGTCACCACCTGCAACTTTTGGAGGTGCCCATAACTACCATTTACACCGATTACTCTCTTTCCAAAGGAACCAATACCAAGGTCGGTTTAAAAATACTTGCCAAACTAATTAGAGATGTTTTCAAATGATAAGAGTACGTTTAAATTAATAGGAGTACGTGGCAATGATATACCAGTATATAGGATTAGCAATTGGAATAATTGGAATAATAATCACTTTTTTGCGATTTAAAAATGGGAAGATGTCCCTCAACATGGTCCTGGTGTGGAGTGTCATATGGATACTGCTCATTGTCTTCTCCATATACCCTGACACCACTTCCCTACTGGCCAGTGTCACCGGGATTGGCCGGGGACTGGACCTGATACTGATAATTGGACTTATTGGTTGTTATTATTTCATCTTCAGAATATACAACCTGATTGAGAATGTTGAAGAAGAGATAACCGCCCTGGTCCGTGAAATAGCATTGGAAAGAGGTCAGTCCAGGGATGCAGAGGTAAAAAATCCTCCTGAAAAGGATAATGATCCAGACACAGAATAAATAGAAAATAAACACCAAAATCATACAAAAATAAGAAATATGGGTTTAAAGCTATCTGGATTTATGGATTTCAAACAAACAATCGGGATTTAACTAATGGATTTAACTATCATCCACCATATTTCCACATTTTGTGGGACTAGTTTTAATCCATTTCTGCCAGATCTGCTCCCATAATCTATTATTTTGAACCTTTTTACGGACTTTTAAGTTATCTCGTAGAATCTTACAGGTTTTCCTAGTTTTTCCCAGTAGGATTGATGAGTAAATAAGGCGAAAAAAGGTAAAAAACACTTTATGCGGATATCTAAACACTGCCCGGACAATCAGTGACCCAGGATAGTAACGGATGACGATTACAAGCCAGTTTTTGCTTTGACGGTGCCATTTACGGATTATTGGTTCATCCTTCACACCTTTAATGAGATCCATAGATGAAAGACTACCTGAAACACCTCTTTTATGGTAAACTCGTGATTTTCCAGCTAGAAATGAGTTGTATCCATGTAAACGTATCTTCCAGGAAAGGTCCACATCTTCCAGTTCCACAAAGAAATCCTCATCAAATAATCCTGCTTTTCTTAAAACTTCGCTGGAGTAAAGCGCAGCAGCAGCACAGGACCCGAATATTTCTTTATCACTGAATCCTTTATGATCATTAAATGGGTATCCCATACAGATATCTTCAGCACCCCAACTGTAACATTCCTGTCCCACGGAATCAATTGAAGATGCATCATGGTTTAAGAGTACTGGCTGGATGCTTCCCACCAGGTGATTATTTCCAGCCACTTCTAGGAGTTCATGGAGAAGATCTTCATTCACCGTGGTATCATTGTTTAAAAGTAGGATGTAATCAGGATCCAGGTATTCCAGGGCAAAGTTAATGCCCACATTGTTTCCCCCTGCAAAACCCCGATTTTCATTATTTTTAATTAAAATAAATTTCTGGTGAATATCATTTTTAAATTTCTGGTAAATTTCCTTTTTAAAAATCCCTATTTTTTCAGAATTGGATTTATTTATTTCATCTTCACTTAATTCAACAGTTTCCAGGGGGATGCGTCTGGTAAAATCCTTAATCTGCTTAATGGAACCATCAGTTGAGTTGTTATCCACTAAGATGATACTGGTTGAAGGGTAATTCATCTGGAAAACTGAGTTTAAACATTCTAATGTGTCTTTCCAGTTGTTCCAGTTTAAAATTATAATAGAGATAACTGGTTTAACTGTTATTTCATTTTGCATAATCTTTCACATTTAAAACAATACAGATCTGGTAGTAACTTTACATCAAATATATTAAATTCTACAATATTATATCTACTTACAATATCCACTTAACTCTGAGCTTAAATTTTATATTAAGCTTACAAAATGATTAATTATTTGTTAACCCTAATATCTGTAAAACAGAATATTAAAAACATTAGGAATATTAACATATTATTTATAAATTTAATTTAAAAAAATTTAAGGAATTTATAATCAGTTTAAAAGATAAGGTTAAAGAAGCTATAGGAGATCATATGAAAGCTGTTATTCTATGTGGGGGAAAAGGAACCAGATTAAGAGAAGAAACAGAATACAGGCCAAAACCAATGGTTCAAATAGGTAACCGGCCAATTTTATGGCACATAATGAAAATTTATTCCCATTATGGAATTAAAGACTTCGTAATTTGCCTTGGATACAAAGGGACCATGATCAAAGAATATTTCTTGAATTATGAAATAATGAACAATGATCTTACTGTGAAACTTGGTAATAATGACGAGATACATGTTCATGGCGAGCATCAAGAAAAAGATTGGCAAGTTACCCTAGCAGATACCGGTGAAAACTCTCAAACCGGCGCCAGAGTGAAGAGGATTGAGAAGTATATTGATGATGATATGTTCCTTTTAACTTATGGTGATGGTGTTTCAAATATCAATGTCAAAAAATTAGTGGAATTCCATAAATCCCATGGAAAAATAGGCACCATGACTGGAGTCCACCCTGCTTCCCGTTTTGGTGAAATTAACACTGAAAACGACCTGATCACAGTGTTCAATGAAAAACCACAAACCAGAGAGGGACTGATTAATGGTGGATTTTTTGTTTTCAATCGTGAATTTTTTGACTACCTAGATGCTCATGAAGACTGTATCCTAGAAGCTGACCCATTGGAAAATCTGGTCACTGACAAAGAATTGATGTTATACAAAAATGACGGATTCTGGCAATGCGTTGACACATATCGTGAGCTGGAATTAATGAACTCACTTTGGAATCAATCCAATCCACCATGGAAAGTGTGGAAGTAAGTAAAAATATGAAACCCAGGGGGATTTTCGGTTTGAAAAAAAAATACTGGAAGGATAAAAATGTATTTATCACCGGATGTACTGGTTTGCTTGGATCATGGCTTATTAAAGCCTTAGTAAAAAGAAAAGCCAATGTCGTAGGTTTGGTGCGGGATCTAGTCCCTAAATCCTATCTGAACTGGTCTGGTTTAAATGAAGAAATAATCACTGTTCGGGGCAAACTGGAAGATTATTTCCTTCTTGAACGTACACTGAATGAATATGAAATCGATACTGCATTCCATCTAGGAGCACAGACCATAGTAACCATTGCCAATCGTAATCCCATTTCCACCTTTGATTCTAATATCAAAGGCACCTGGAATATATTAGAAGCCTGCCGAAGATCACCTAATCTGGAAAAAATTGTTTTTGCATCCAGTGATAAAGCATACGGTGCTCAGGATAAATTACCCTACAATGAAAACACTCCCCTAGAAGGCAGGCATCCTTACGATGTTTCCAAGAGTTGTGCTGACCTTCTATGTAAATCATATTCTGAAACCTACGGTCTCCCTGTTTGCATTACCCGATGTGGTAACTTTTATGGTGGTGGTGACCTTAATTTCAACCGTATTGTCCCAGGAACCATAAGATCTGTTTTAAATAATGAACAACCCATTATTCGAAGTGACGGAACTATGATTCGTGATTATTTTTATATCGAAGATGGAGTTAATGCCTATCTAACCCTAGCAGAAAACATGGATAACAAAGATATTCATGGCGAAGCATTTAACTTCAGTAATGAGGAACCATTGAGTGTGCTGAATATTGTAAAGAAAGTCCTTAACGTGATGAACAGTGACTTGGAACCTATCATATTAAACCAATCTACTAATGAAATCGAAAAACAGTATTTATCTTCAAAGAAAGCCAGATCACTCTTAAAATGGGAACCCATCTATAGTATTGAAGAAGGGTTGAATAAAACCTTTCAATGGTATGAAAACTTTCTTAACAAATGATGAATGAATATTTTGAGTTTTTACTCATCCTTTTTAAAAATAAATGAGTTTAATTGGAACTAAACAAATTGAATTAAACTAGATCTATAAAAATTTAAATTATATAATTAGTACCTAAAGGTGAATGAGTTTGATTAGAGTTGCCGACTTTATAGCAAGTTATCTGGTGGATCTGGGAATCAAAGATGTATTTTTAGTCTCAGGAGGAGGTATGATGTACCTCCTGGATGGACTGGAATGTAATCCTGATATTAATTTTGTCTGCGCCCATAATGAGGCTGCTGCCGCAGTAATGGCAGAAGGATACTCCAGGGTTAACAACGAACTAGGTGTTTTGTTTGTTACAACAGGTCCAGGAGCAACCAATGCAGTTACAGGAGTTGTGGATGCGTGGGTTGATTCCATTCCCCTGCTAGTTATATCAGGTCAGAGTAAAAGGTCTCAAAATGTCCATAACTCTGGAATTCCAGGGTTAAGGTCACTGGGAGGGCAGGAAGTTCCCATTCTCCCCATAGTTGAATCCTTCACCAAATATTCAGTTATGGTTAATGAACCTGAAAAAATCAAGTATCACCTGCAAAAAGCAGTTCATGAAGCTAAAAGTGGTAGACCCGGACCATCCTGGTTAGATATTCCTTTAGATGTCCAGTCCTCCCTTATTGATGAAACTGAACTGGAAAATTTCATACCCGAAGATCATTCCATTACCAGCAGCGAAGAAAAGGTGGATAAACAGATAAAAAGAACTATGAATCTTTTAAAAGAATCTGAAAGACCTATTATAATTGCAGGTAATGGTATCCGCTTGTCAGGAGCTCAGGAAAAGTTTATTGAATTAATTGAAAAGATTAAAATCCCGGTTGTTGCCTCCAAATTAGGACAGGATCTTATGGATAATAACCATCCATATTACGCTGGATTTGGAGGTACTAAAGGTACCAGGGCGGGTAACCTGGCCATGCAAAATGCTGATCTAATTTTAAGTATTGGTTCCAGACTGGCCATACCTTTTGTTGGTTATGAGTACGAATTATTTGCCAGAGATGCCCAGAAGATTGCAGTGGATATTGATCAAAGAGAAATGGATAAAAAAACTATCCAACTAGATATTGCAATTAATTATGATGCAAAACAATTCATTGAAAAACTTTTAAAGAAATTAGAGGATGACCCGGTGCCTGAAAAAACAGCCTGGATTAATAAATGTCAGGACTGGAAATCCCGCTATTTTGATGAGCCTGAAGGTCTTTCATATGTTCAAAGTCCCCTATCTTCATATAATCTCTTTGATATGTTTTCCAAACTCCTGGATGAAAAATCTATTGTGATTGCTGATGCAGGGACAGTTTACTGTATAATTTCACAGGCATTTAGGGTTAAACTTGGGCAAAGAGCCATCACACCTGCCTGTTTGGGAACCATGGGATTGAGCCTTCCTCTGGGTATTGGAGCACACTTTGCTGATAAAAATGCCACTGTGGTTGCTGTTACCGGTGATGGGTCTCTTCAAATGAACATACAGGAATTACAAACTCTTTACCATTATCAGATACCTCTCAAATTATTTGTAATTAATAACAATGGATATTTATCCATACGAAATAGTCAAAATAGTTATTTCGAAGGCCGATATGCTGGTTGTACTTCAGAAAGTGGTGTTTCCTGTCCAGAACTGCAAAATATTGCTTCAGCCTACAAAATTAAATATGTGGATATATCCAGTTTACAGGAACTAGAGGAAAAGGTTAAAGAGGTAATTAATTTTCCGGGTCCAGTTATATGTGAAGTTTACACAGACCCTAATCAGAAGATTATTCCCAGTGTTTCTTCCAAAGAACTTGAAGATGGAAGCCTTGTATCTGCACCACTGGAAGATATGTGGCCATTTTTAGATGAAGAAAAACTGAAGAAAGAAATGATTATAAAAACTGTTAAATACGAAAAATAATCGAATTCATTCTGTAATTCGTTGATTAAGCCCTCTTAAATATTTCTTTATTATTCTATTTTTCTTATAATCAATTCTTTTTATAAATTAATATACCTTTAAATTAACACTAATTTTGACAAGTAGGTAAGGATAAATAAATTCTCATACAAAAGGGTAATTTATATATTCCAGAAAATGTCCCTATTAATTTCAAGTAAAATTGAATTAACGGATGTCATTGATGTATAATATGTAATTTTTTCAGGTCGTGAGGCATATGGTAAATTTAACCATTGGTAATAAAGTTTTAAAGGACATTGAGTTAATGATCTTTGATAAGGATGGAACTCTGTTTGAACTCTACCCATACTGTAGTAAAATGGTTTTTCAACGAACCCGTGCAGTGATGAATGTGATGAAAAACCAAGATATTGTCCTAGAAAACTGGTTAATTAATGAGATGGGTGTAGATTTAAAGAATGAGAAAATATATCCTCAGGGACCAATTGGTGTTTACTCCAAGTACTATGCCATAGATATGTTATTTGAAAAAATCAATGCCAATGGATACCACATCACCAAGGATATGTTAAAAAATGCCTTTGGTGAAGCAGATATCAATATTAACCATCAGAACTACTTAAAAGAAGCACTGGTTCCTGTTCATGGCATGATAGAATTCATTAAAAGGAGCAATGACAAATCTAAATGTGCTATTTTTTCCAACGATATGACCCAGCGTCTTAAAGATACCCTGGATATTTTTAATATTGGCTCTTACTTCGACTGTGTCCTGGGTGGTGATCTGGTGAAAAAACATAAACCAGATCCAATGGGTGTTTTACAGATCATGGAATGTCTTAATGTCTCTCCCGAAAAAACCGCATTTTTTGGTGACTCCACCCTGGACATTGAATCAGCAAAAAGAGCCAATTGCAAATACAGGATAGGGGTCCTATCTGACATATCAGATATTGATTTTTTAAAAAGAAATTCAAACGCTATGATCACTGATTTTTCCCAGATCAGCGTGGAGGATGAGTTTTAATCTTAAATAGAATATTTTTTTATGACAAAGAGGATAAAGTTCATCTTAAATATTATTAAATGTTGTTCTTTTATGAATCAAAGAGGTGTGAAAAATGGATCTGATGGAACAGGAAAATAACCTATTATCCCGGCTCTTAACTTTAAAGAATGAATTTGGATGTGAAGGGATCAAATCTGAATTCGAAAATGAGGCATCTGATTTTGCTGATCTGATTTTTTTAAGATATATCACCGCTAAAACTGGCCTGAAACTCTACATTAAACTTGGAGGGGTTGAAGCATTTACCGATCTGAAAATGTGTATAGATCTCATTGCCGATGGAATAATAATCCCCATGGTTGAATCTGAGTTTGCTTTGACCAAAAGCCAGAACATGATAAAAGACATATTCGGGGATAACACCAACAGTTTTGATGTTATTGTGAATATCGAAACAAAAACATCCTTGGAAAATCTTGATGAAATAATTCTAAAAATGGATGAATCAATTAAAGGTATAACCATTGGAAGATCAGATCTTTCCTACTCTTATGGAATGGAAGGTCAACAGGACTCTGAATTCGTTAACAAGAAGGTTGAAGAGATTGTGAATAAAGTAGAATCTCACAAAAACATTAAGATCACTGTAGGAGGGGGTATTAGTAACAAAACATTTGAAAACCAGTATCTTATTGAGAATATCATTCCAAAATTAACGTGTATTGAGACCAGAAACGTGATCTTGAACTCTTCCTGTATTCATAATCCGTCTTCACTTAAACATGCCCTTGATTTTGAAAGAAGTTACCTAAATTTTAAGTTAAGTAAAAAGAAGATCTTTACCAGATTTGACCTGGAAAGATTCAACACCCTAATGAAACGAGGCTGAAAAAAGAGGTAGATTAAGATGGTAAAATCAGTTCAAACCATCCTGGTAACTGGATCAGGTGGATTCATTGGGAGTAATATCACTGAATTCTTTAAGGATGAGTACCAGATACTGGAACCTAAACATCAGGAATTGGATTTGTTATCGCAGGATGGTGTTGATGATTTTTTCCAGAATAATCAAATAGATTATGTGATTCATGGAGCTAATATTGGGGGAAATCGAACCAGAGCGGATGGTCCTGAGATCGTGGAAGAAAACCTCCGAATGTTTTTTAATCTGACAAAAAATCAGGAAAATTTTAAAAAACTAATACACCTTGGTTCTGGGGCAGAGTACTCCAAAACAGAAATGCCACCCATGGTCACTGAAAATGATTTTGGAAGGTATATCCCCACAGATTACTATGGATTTTCCAAGTATGTAATATCCAAATACATTGAAAATACCGATAAAATTTATTGTCTGCGTCTTTTCGGGGTTTTTGGGCCAGGTGAAGATTATCGTTATAAATTTATCTCCAATTCCATTCTAAAAAATATGTTAAAAATGCCCGTAACCATAATGCAGAATGTCTATTTTGACTGGTTATACATTGATGATTTAATGCACATCATTGATTATTTCCTTAAAAACAATCCATCATCCAGTATTTTTAATATTACCACTGGAAAAAAAATCGACCTAATTTCCATTGTCAAACTGATCAATGATCTTTCTGACTTTCAATCCGAAATTAAAGTTGTTAATCCCGGCATGAACAGAGAATACAGTGGTGATAACCATAAACTCACTGGAGAAATTGGAGATTACAATTTCATGAACATGAAAGAAGCAATTAAAAAATTAATGGATTTTTATCATACGAACTGTGATGATCTGGATTTGAACATCATCCAGGAAGATCCCTTTGCATCCCGGTGCAGGATAAACCGTGGATAATTACTGTAAGGAATTTTTCATGAATTTAAAGATAATATCATTTTGATATCAAAAAAAATAGTTTAATACTCGGGGTTTTAGGTTATGAATGAAGAGAAGTTAAGGGAAGAAATATTTCAAAGGGTAAAACGAATTTACGATCTAAATAAAAAGGCTGATGAGTTTATTCCTGGTGAGTCCCCAGTTCATTATGCTGGTCGGGTCTATAATGAGCAAGAAATGATTTCTTTGGTGGATTCAGCACTTGATTTTTGGCTTACTGCTGGTAGATATGCTGAAAAGTTTGAAAAAGAATTTGCTGATTTTTTAGGTGCTAAATACTGTATGCTAACTAATTCCGGGTCTTCAGCTAATCTACTGGCCATCTCTGCACTGACATCAAAAAAACTTGGGAAAAGGAGGTTGAAACCTGGAAATGAAATTATTACCACTGCCTGTGGATTCCCAACTACTCTCAATCCCATAATTCAAAACCAGTTAAAACCCGTGCTTATTGACGTTGAATTGGGTTCCTATAATATCATGGCAGATAGAATTGAAAATGCAATTTCTGATAAAACCAAGGCCATATTTGTTGCTCACACCCTTGGAAACCCAGTTAATATTGACAGAATCATGGAAATAACAGAAAAACATGATCTCTGGTTTGTTGAAGATAACTGTGACGCCCTTGGATCCAGATATCAAAAGAAGTACACTGGATCATTTGGCTGTATTTCTACCCACAGTTTCTACCCTGCACACCATATAACCATGGGTGAAGGTGGAGCAGTTGTAACCAACGACCCCCAACTTAAAGATATCATCCTTTCTTTCCGGGACTGGGGTAGAGATTGCTGGTGTGAACCAGGATGTGATAACACCTGCGGAAAACGGTTTGGATGGCAGTTAGGAGATTTACCCTACGGATATGATCATAAATACGTGTATTCACATGTTGGTTACAACCTTAAAGTTACTGATATGCAGGCTGCAATTGGTGTTGAACAATTGAAAAAGCTTCCCACTTTTATTGAAGCCAGAAATAATAATTTTAAAATCATCTATGAATCGCTTAAGTCCTATGAAAAATTCTTCATTCTTCCTACAACTGAAGAAAGTGCTGATCCTAGCTGGTTTGGATTTCCGATTATGGTGAGGGAAAATTCCCCATTTACCCGTGATGACATTGTAGGCCATCTTGAAAACAATAAAATCGCAACAAGAATGTTATTTGGTGGTAATTTAACCAAACAACCAGCTTATGAAGATATAGAGTTTCGATTGACGGATTCATTGTATAACACAGATCTGGTTATGAATAACTTATTTTGGATTGGAGTGTATCCAGGGATTACCCGGGAAAAAATGGATTACATGATTAAAATCTTATCTGGATTTATGGACAAGTTCATCTGAACCTACAAAGACGTTAAATTATTATATTGAACTGGTAAAAAAGTAAGATTAATTAAAAATGTCTTGTATAATCTAAAATAGTTTTATTGAAAACTAGTTTATTGGAATTCTGTTAAAAGATATAAAGATTATTTGAATTCCGTTAAATAAGATATAATGATTATATGGATTCATTTTTATAACACTAACTTATCTAACCTAATACCACTAGGTATCAAGATATTATAATACATCATTAATCCATGAAATGTAATGATTTAAATGAAATCATCAAAAATTCTGGAAAAGAATCCTCTATTAAAGAGAATTCTCACCATCATGGGGATTGATAAAGCCGTTTTTTACACCATTTTAGGTGTGATATGGTCCTCTATTGCTGGAGTTCTGGGGATATTCTTTATAGTGAATTATTTAAGTTTAGAACAACAGGGTTACTGGTACACATTTATAAGTTTAGGGGCCCTGGCAACATTCGCAGAACTGGGATTCACCACTATAATTACTCAATTTATCAGTCACGAATATGCTCACCTTTCAGAAAAGGATGGAAAACTGTCCGGGGATGATTCCCGTATTGACCGAGCCATATCACTGGTTAAATTTTCAGTGAAATTTTATCTCATAATTACCACAGTTGCCTTTGTCCTGCTTTCAGTGGTTGGTGCCATATATTTAATGTACACCAATATTAACAGCTTAACACTACTTTTAGCATGGATTGCATATTCTTTTACTGGTGCTTTCCTGTTACTAGTATCCCTTTTAGGTGCAGTTTTAAAGGGCTTTGATCAGGTAAGTAAAGTACAAAAAATTATCACTTTCGTTTCTGTTGTCAGTAACATTTCAATATGGGGTGCTCTTATGCTGGGCCTGAATTTATGGGCTTTAGCCATAGGTGGAATAGTTAATATGATTTTCAGTATAGTCCTCTTCTTGTTCTCTTCAAAGTCGTTATGGGGTCAGATATACTATACAAAAATCAATGGGAGTTACAACTGGCTGAGAGAAACCCTCCCTTTACAGTGGAGATATGCTATTAGTTGGGCATCTGGCTACTTCATATTCCAATTCATTGTACCGGTAACCACCCTATATGCCGGGGCCAGTGTTTCTGGTAAACTGGGATTGTCACTGGTCATTGCCCGAGCAGTCCAATACCTGGCCAACTCGTGGGGGATGACCAAAGTTCCACAGTTTAACATGTTAGTTGAACGTAAAGAACGTTCCAACCTGGATATTCTTCTTAAAACCATTCAACAACAGAGTTTAATTGCTTTTATAGTGGGATCTATTGGTGTAATTCTGTTACTCATCTACATATTTCCGTTGATAAACTGGAGTGATAGGGTACTTCCAACCTCTGAAATCATAATCATTCTAATTGCTGAAGGAGCGAATCTTATAGTCTTCAACTGGGCATACTATTTAAGATCACATAAAGAAGAACCATATATGAGAATATCCGCAATAAGTGCCATAGTCACTGGATTGGCAGTCTGGGCTACTATGTACCTATTTTCATCAACTTTAATTGCTTTAAGTGCATACTGTGTAATAGTACTGGTAATGTTGATTCCGGCATGGAGAATATTCGTTAAAAAACGCAGTGAATACAACAAAACATGGAAATAAGAAAAAATGATTGAAAAAAAAATAGGAATCATACTCATTACATATAACCGTGCCTCTGATCTGGAACATACTTTTAAAGAGTTACTAAAAAGCCCATTTATGGCCTGTAATATAAAAGTACTGGATAACTGTTCTACTGACCACACCCCTAAAATCTGTGCTAAATATCAAAAAATATTCCCTAAAATGACCATTATCCGGCATAAAAGGAATATAGGGGGTAATCCTAATATTTTACGTGCAGTGGAATATGGGGAATTTGAATACACCTGGATATTATGTGATGATGATTTTTATGACTTTACAGACTGTTCTGACTTAATAAGTGCCATTGAATCTGAAAAATACGATTTAATATCTCCCGGATCTCCGGGAGAATTTGAGTGGGAAAGAGGTTTATCCACCAGCGTTAAAGAATTAATCAGGAAAGGCGCATTATTTTTCCAGGCTCGAAGCTTTGTACCTGGTCTTATTTTCAGAACAGAATTATTTGATTCAATATCAATCCATCAGGGATACTCCAATGCTCATAACTTTTTTCCAGTATTTCCATTCATTAATAAAACTTTTGAAAACGATTGTTCAATATTTATATCTAAAAATGTTATCGTTAACAATGGCACTCATAACCCAGCATCTTACTCTCATTTATCTTTCATTGTAGGCTGGGTTAACAGTTGTTTAATGATAAAAGATAAAAAAGTCCGAAAAAAAGCTATTTATGGTGATATCGGCAATAATCATTTGTTAAAACGTGTTTTTCATGCAATTTTACTACAAAAAGCAAAAAATGAACCAACATTTAAAGATACATTTATATTAATACATGACTTAAATCTAGCATTTGGTTTAAGTAAAGATGTCCTAATTACCTTGCTTATCATGCCCCTCGCTATTTTACCCAGTTTTCTAGCAAGATTTATTTTGAAATTTTATTTATATCTTATGTTCACCAGGCATGGTAATGATATACCTCAAGACTGGCTTGATGACCTATCTAAAACTAGAACCATTGACCCTCTAAGAAAATTTTAAAACAAGAAATTAGCATTAAATAATTAAATCCTTAAATAATGGAGTTAGATATTTAAATCTACAAATAATTTTGTATAAAATAATTTTGCCTAATAAATCAAATCTATTACATACGACTTTCCAGTAAAAAATATCATTAAGGCGGATGTTAATGAAAATAGCTGTATTTCATAATCTACTTTCAGGAGGAGCTAAAAGAGCATTATATAATAATGTTGATTTTTTAGCCCAGGATCATGAAATTGATGTGTACGTTCCTTCAGTAGCCAATGAAGATTTTTTATCTTTAAAAAATGTTTCAAATAATTTATTTAGATTTAAAGTAAAAAATAGTCCTTTAGGATTTTTGTATTCTGCAATAAAGTATTTTCCTTCAAAAACATCTTTAATTGATCTTGAAAAAACACAGAAAACCATTGCTGAAACTGTGAATAAATCAGATTATGATGTGGTTCTCTGTGAACAGGATAAATATACAATGGCTCCCTTCTTTTTGAAATATATCCAAAAGCCACATGTGTATTACTGTCAACAACCTATTCTCTCCCAGAATATGATTTCGCAAAATCTTTACCAAAAATCTGGACTGAAAACCAGTAATGACCTTGAAAGCTTCCGTTTAAAATTTTATGGTTCACGTATGATCTCAATTGATAGAGATCTTATTAAATATTCCAAATACATCGTTGCCAATTCTTATTTCTCTCATGAGTCAATTTTAAGAAGTTATGGTATGAATTCGTTTGTTTCCTATTTGGGTGTTGATACTGATTTGTTCAGAACAATTGATGTTCCCCCAGAAAATTTTGTGTTATCTGTTGGTCGTTGCATACCTGAAAAAGGATTTGATTTTATAATAAAAGCCCTTGGAAAAATTGATGAAAAGGTAAGGCCAGAACTTTTGATAGTTTCAGATTTGGCTAATATTCACTGGAAAAATTACTTAGAAAGACTTTCAGCCAAATTGAATGTTAAAACAAAAATATTGATCTTAATCCGTGATGATGAACTGGTAAAACTTTACAATCAGGCCAAATTAGTATTATATGCACCTTATCTTGAACCATTTGGTTTAGTTCCATTAGAGTCCATGAGCTGTGGAACTCCAGTAATCGGTGTGAAAGAAGGAGGATTGCGAGAGACAATTAAGCACAATCATACCGGTATTCTCACAGAAAGAGATGAAACTGCATTTTCTAAAGAGATCACACGATTACTTGAAGATGATAATGCAACCAATAAATTGGTCAAAAACTCTAGGAAATATGTAAACGATTTTTGGACTCTTGAAAAGTCAGGTGAACGAATTCTGAATCATTTATGTCAGGCTATTAAACATTATAGTCCTTAAAAAGTAATTAAATTATTTAACCGACTTGAAATCATGTAGACCGTCATTTATAGCTTTTAATCCTTCTTTTGAAGTTTTTGAATCTTCTTTAAATACCATTAAAACTATGTTGACTAAAAGGTAAAAAAGGAAGCAAACAGTAAATGTGACTTTCTGAAGGGTGGATGCGAATCTCCGCATAAATATCAGACGATTTCGTACCATGTAATGGTAGATAACAAAGTAACTGAAATAACTATCCCATGAGACTCCTATTTTATGCCATATTTTTGCCTGAGGGGCGTATAAAAGTTTATAACCATGTCTACGGATTCTGAAACTGAGGTCTGTGTCTTCCCAGTAAGCAAAGTAAATAGGATCAAATAGTCCAACTTTTTCCAGTACTTCACGTTTTAACAGGATAGAACAACCCTCTATGGTGTCCACGTTTCGGGGATGGTCACATTGACCATTGTCCACCTGGTTCTTGCAGAATCGTTTACCACGACCTATATATAGATTGAATGTTTCACCAGCATGGCTAATAACATCGTTTCTACCCTGATAATCATAATAGTAAACTTTAGGGGTGACTGCCCCCACTTTTTCATGTTTTTGGGCGGCATTAACCATTTCAGTGAGGAAATTTTCATGAACCACTGTATCGTTATTTAACACCAGAATGTAATCAGGATCTAATTGTTCAAGTGCAAAATCCATGGCCAGATTGTTTCCCTGAGCATAACCATAATTTTCATTATTTTTGAGAATGATAATCTTTTCCCTGGAAGAAATAACATCATACTCATCTGTAAATACCCGGGGAGAATTGAGGTATTCTTTCTGTGAAAATTCAAAAATTGCCATAGGTTTGTTCAGGGAACTGTACTCCAAAAACCCTGATTCAACATTCACCAGTCCCTGTGCATAGTTTTTAATCTTATTCAGGGAGTCATCCTGGGATGCGTTGTCCACCACCACCACATCGTAATTATTGTATTTAATTTGGTAAATGGATTCTAAACATTCCAGTGTGTCTTTCCATCCGTTCCAGTTTAAGATAATTATGGAAACTTTAGGAGATTTATCTTCCATTAAATTACTCCATGAAATTATTGAACTTTTAAAACCTCTATCCTGTACAGTTGTATGTTTTTATCAATCGGTTTTTTTTATCCATTGGTTTAATGATCTCTTTTTCTGGTAATTATGAATTACTCCACAGTAATTCTTTTTATTACCCCCATAACAATCCTTTTAATTACTCCACATTAACCTTTTAATTACTCCACAGTAATCCTTTTAAAAATCCCCAACCATATCCAAAGTGTTCCAGGGGAAACATGATAATGGAATAAATTCCTTTCCAGTTACCGAGTTTTGCAGCTATCCTTATGGTGTAGATCAGGTCCATTACCAGGTAGAGTATGATGGGAATTAAAAATACCAGGAAAATGTTTAATCCTAAAAAACCAGATAAATAGAGGAATAATGTTATTAAAAAGAGAATAGGGTAAATTACGAAAATTAAAGGGAGGGTATGATACCATTTAAGGGTTTCAGGATATTTCAATAGGAATTTAGCCCTTCCTTTTCCATAATTAACCATTTGCTGGTAGAATTGTTGTAGGTTGCTGCGGCGGTACTGGTGCACCAGTGCCTGTGGGTGTCTTAGTAGATAATAACCTGATTTTATGAGTTGATAATTAAAATCTGTATCTTCACATTGGGTCATGGTCTCATCATAGGTAACCTGTTCCTTATTCAGAATGGAACGTTTGTAAAGAGCAAAGGCAACTGTTTCCACCGGAACGATCTTCTGACTGGCTGTGTAAGATGTTCCGAATCCACCGAAGAAAGTTTGCTGTGAGTAAGCAATGATTTTACCGAAAAATGAGTCATCATGGGGTGAAGAATATGTTGAACCAACCCCGGCAAGTTTACACTTATCATAATAGGTTTCAAAGGCTTTGTGGAGGGTTTCCAGCCAATCATTATCCACATAACAGTGCCCATCAAGATAGGCCACGTATTCACTATCAGAAGCTCTTAGACCAATATTACGAGCCGAACTTATAACTTCATGAGGATTTTTAAGTAGTTTTACTCTTGAGTCTGTTTTAGCTATTTCTTCAACAATTGCAGGAGTTCTGTCTATAGAAAGGCCATCAACAACGATTATATTAATATCATGAATAGTTTGATTCTGCAAACTAGTAATACATCTTTTGATGTATTTTTCTTCATTTTTAACCCCTACAATAACATCTATAAGACTCATAAATCCTCAGGCACTGTTTCTACTTTTTCTTCTTTATATCAATAACAGGCATCATATCAATAACAGGAATAACCGGCATTATTTCCACTTTTTCTTACTTATATCACTAATTGATTAAGACCAGATGGGAGATGAAGAGTTTTCATTGTTTGTTTATAATTGTTCCTAATTGATAAATAACTGTGTTCACTAATTAAATAACTGTGTTCAGTAATTATTTGAATTAGATGAAGTTTATTTTTAATTTAACCAATGGTTTCTTATTTGTTATGATATGTAATAATTTTCAGTATAGGTAATATGTCACAGAACACTATTAACCTAAGTTTAAACAACATATCCATATCATGAGTCTAATAATATGTTAATACGTCAAAGAAATTATAATTTAATGTTTATGGTGACACTATGATATACTTTAGAGGCTGCATGTCTCGTGAAAGAGTTAAAAAAATTTCTGATGCCACGGAAGAACTTTTGAAAAGGGCAAAGGTAGATTACAGAATCCTGGATAATGAAGGATGTTGTGGTTCAGTACTTCTACGTACAGGTTTCCAGGAGGATGCCCTTGAAATTATTAAGGAAACTTTTAAGAATCTTAAGGGTGAAAAAGTTCTGGTTTCCTGTGCCGGTTGCTACCGGACTTTTAAAGAAGATTATCCTGAAGTTCTAGGAGAAACCCTGGACGTGATCCATACTTCACATCTTTTTCTGGAACTAATAAAACAGGAAAAGCTTAGACTATCAATGGATGAAGAGGAAGTAACCTATCATGACCCCTGCCATATGGGACGGCATATGGGTGAATATAAAACACCACGCCAAATTATCAGGGCATATGCTAAACTGGTGGAAATGGAACGTAATCAGGAAAAAGCTCGCTGTTGTGGGGCTGGTGGGGGTGTCAGATCTGCTTTTCCAGAATTGTCCAGTGAAATTGCCAGGATGAGAATGGATGATGCAAAAAGTACTGGTGCTCAGTCTCTGGTAACCTGCTGCCCCTTCTGTGTTCACAATCTGGAGTCAGTTCAGGAAGGTTATATCAAAAGCAGCGATACTGTTGCTGAAGATAAACAGGGATCTATGAATATCATGGATTTGTCCCAGTTTTTACTGGAACGAATTAAAGTGGAGGAGGATTAGATAATGAATGACTCTTCCATCAAAATAATGAACAAATCCTTCAATATACTGGACAAAAGAAGGGCCACCCTCCTTCAGGATGAAGCTACTATTAAGTTAAAGGAAAGGGTTAAAAATATCCGGGAAAATTCTGTGGAACATATCTCTCCACTCCTGGAAAAAGCACAGGAAAAGCTTCAAGAAAATGGTATCGAAGTGATTTTAGCTAAAGATGCTGAAGTTGCCAGACAGACCATTTACCAGCTGGTAAAAGAGGAGGACCTAGTGGCAAAATCCAAATCCAACACTGCTGGAGAAATACAGCTCACAGAATACCTGGAATCCAAAGAGGTTAAAGTTCTGGAAACAGATTTAGGTGATAGAATAGTACAGTTCGATGCTAGCCGCCCTACACACCCTATTGGGCCAGCCTGCCACCTTGATATGGGTAAAATATCTGAAATCGTTTCGGATAGATTCCAGAGAGAGGTTAAAGCTGAACCCCGAGCCATTATGGACTCTGTGAAAAAAGATATCTTGGAAAAAATTCCCCAGTGCAAAGTGGGTATCACCGGGGCTAACAGTGTTGCTGCTGAAGATGGTTCTCTTTTAATGGTTCACAACGAAGGAAACATCAGCCTTCTTACCATGCTGGATCTTCATATTGTCCTGGTAGGTATAGACAAATTGGTTCCCACACTGGAAGATGCGGTGTCTGTGGTGAAACTGGAAACCATTTACGCTACTGGAAAAACCGTACCTGCCTATATGAACGTGGTATCATCTCCCTCAAAGACCGCAGATATTGAACAGATCCTACTAAAGGATATGTACGGAGCTAAAAAAGTGGTAGTGATATTCTTAGATAACGGTCGAAGTAAAGCCTTAAAAGAGAAAAAGGAGTGTTTATGGTGTATTGGATGTGGAGCTTGCATTGTAAACTGTCCAGTTTACACCACACTTGGACCAGATTTCGGTTATTTACGCCATTTAGGAGGTAGGGGGATTGTTTTAAGTTATTTCATTGATAATGATGAGGTTTGCTATGATTCCGGGCTTTTCAAATGTACATTATGTGGTCTGTGCACAGTTGAATGCCCTATGGAAATTACCACCAACAACATGTTGGAGGATTTAAGGAGCGAATCTGTTAAAAAGGGAATATACCCTGAAAAACATGGCGAAATCAAGGAAAATATTAAAAAAAGAGGATCTCCATTTAAACCCGGAACATAATAGGGAACCATGATAAAAGGAGATATAATAAATTAATTTCAGATTATATAATTAAGTTAATTCCAGATATTAATTGTGCATAGATAGAATCATGGATTCGAATCATATCATAGGTTTTAAATATTAGTTACAAGACTTGATTAATAATAAATAGGAGGAATTATATTTGCTTCTCTTGATCAGTCCCATAAATACCCAAGAAGCACGAGAAGCCATAACTGGCGGTGCAGACATAGTAGATGTTAAAAATCCCAAAGAAGGATCTTTAGGGGCTAATTTCCCCTGGGTCATAAAGAACATTCGTGAAATAACTCCCAAGGACATGCAAGTTAGTGCAACTCTGGGGGATGTTCCCTACAAACCAGGAACTGTGTCCCTGGCAGCTGCAGGTGCAATTGTTTCAGGTGCAGATTATGTTAAAGTAGGATTATACGGTACAAAAAACTATTCTGAGGCTGTTGAAGTCATGGAAAATGTGGTTAGAACTGTAAATGAGTTTAATTCTGATGCCATTGTGGTGGCATCCGGTTATGCTGATGCTCACCGTGTAGGTGCAGTTGACCCCATGGAAATACCCCAAGTGGCAGCTGATAGTGGAGCCGATCTGGCTATGGTAGACACCGCAGTCAAGGATGGTAAAACACTTTTCGACTTTATGGATGAGCATGCACTATCCCAATTCACAGACAAAACACATGATTACGGTCTTAAATCAGCCCTTGCTGGTTCAGTCACCCCAGAACAATTAGCTATCCTGGCAGGTCTTGGTTGTGATGTTGTTGGAATTAGGGGAGCGGCCTGTGTTGGTGGAGATCGTAACTCAGGAACCATTCACCATGAAGCTGTTGCCAAATTAAAACAGATGGTATAAATCTTTAATTGAGCTATAATGCCTTTAATCAAGGTATAATCCATTTAATAAGGCATAATATCTCTAATTGAAGTACAGCACATTTATTAAGGCTAATGTCTTTAATTAAGGTGTAATTTCCTTTAATGAAGGTACAATCCCTAATTAAGGTACAGCAACTTTAATGAAGGTAAATACATCTTCAATAAAGGACTGTGCCTTTAATGTACATAATTAAGGTACAACACATTAATTAAGGCAGGATGTCTTTAATTAATCTTCAAACTTAGAAATTGTTAATTAAAAAAACCCTAAACCATATTAAAATCCCCTAACATAGTTATAGGTGGAATGGTAGGTGGAATGGAGTTGAAATGTTATGTTTTCAGATAAATTGAACAAAGCACCGGAAGGATACACATTTGACGATTTTTTACTGGTACCATCCATATCAAACGTTGAACCCAAAGACGTGGACACTGAAAGCAGAGTTTCCAGAAATTACTCTCTTAACGTCCCCATTGTTAGTTCTGCTATGGATACTGTTACTGAAGCAGAAATGGCCATTGCAATGGCACAGGAAGGGGGTTTAGGAGTTATCCATCGTAACATGACCATTAAAGAACAGGTTACAGAGGTAAAAAAGGTCAAAAGTTTCGAGGACCTCACCATCAGGGATGTTATAACCATTTCCCCAGAAAATTCAATTAAAGAAGCTCATCTTATCATGGATCAGGAAGATGTCAGTGGACTTCCGGTTGTAGATAATGGTAAAGTTATTGGTATTATCAGCCGCCGTGACATTAAACCCATTATAAACACTGATGCTCAGGAAAAAGTCCGTGAGTTTATGACTGAAGAGGTGGTAACCATCAGTGAATCCACCACCCCTGAAGAAGCCCTGGATATTGCTTATGATAACAAAGTGGAAAGACTTCCTGTGGTTCAAAACAACCGTATCGTAGGTATAGTTACTATCCGAGATATACTGGAGCGTAAAAAGCATCCCAGTGCTGTTCGTGATGATGAAGGACGTTACCTGGTTGCTGCAGCCACTGGACCCTTTGACCTGGAACGGGCCATTGCCCTGGATGAAGCTGGAGCAGATATCATTGCTGTGGATGTAGCCCATGCACATAAACCAGGAATCGTCAAATCAGCTCGGAAGATGAAAGAAAACATCGAAGCAGACCTCTTGGTGGGTAACATTGCCACCAAAGAAGCTGCCGAAGCCCTCATAGCAGGAGAAGTTGATGGCCTGAAAGTAGGAATAGGCCCCGGGTCCATCTGCACCACCCGAATCATAGCTGGTGTGGGAGTACCACAGTTAACAGCCATATCCAGTGTTGCAGATTTCGCCAAAGAATATGACGTTCCAGTTATTGGTGATGGTGGTCTGAGATACTCTGGAGATATGGCTAAAGCCATAGCTGTAGGAGCAGATGTTGTTATGATTGGAAGCCTATTGGCAGGTACCTTTGAATCCCCTGGTGAAGTGGTTATTATGAATGGCCGTAAATTTAAACAGTACCGGGGAATGGGATCACTGGGGGCCATGACTGCAGGTTCAGGTGCAGGAACAGACCGGTACTTCCAGGAAATTAAAGGCCCTATGAAACATGCTAAACTCGTTCCAGAAGGTGTGGAAGGAGTTGTACCCTACAAAGGACCGGCAAATGAAGTTATTTTCCAGCTTATGGGTGGTCTTAAAGCTTCCATGGGTTACTGCGGTGCGGAAAATATAAAAGAAATGTGGGAAAAAGCCCGTTTTGTAAGGATCACTTCCAGTGGTATGACTGAAAGCCACCCTCATGATCTATTGATAACGAATGAAAGCCCAAATTATCCTACATCACGCTTAATGTAACTTAATTTGGAGTTAAAGTTTGGTGCAGGAACAAGGCTGCTCTTATTTTTTTTTAATTTTATGAGATCATGTATCATACTTTGCGGTGGCAGAAGCCGACGCATGGGCCAGGATAAGGGGTTGATGCTTTTTGAAAAGCAACCTCTCATAATCCATCTGCTGGAAACTCTTAAAAGTTTAGTTGATGAGATTGTACTGGTTTTCCGGGATAAAAAACAGATCAATTCCTACAAAAAACATGTCAACAGTTACCTATCTTCCTATCAAAACCATACTCCCCAGTTGAAACTTGCAGTTGACCCTGAAAAGGATCAGGGACCATTAGTAGGATTGGGAACTGGTTTATCACTGATAAAAGCAGATGGCGCACTGGTTTTACCATGTGATTCCCCTTTTGTTTCCCCACAGTTTATAACCAATATTTTCAAAATCAGTGCTTCCTTAGTAAATAAGGATGAAGAAAATAAAGTTAAAGGAAAGAAAGATGAACATGAGGAAAGAGGGGTAGGTGAACTGAAATTCCAGGCCATAATTCCAACCTGGAGTGATGGATCTATAGAACCATTACATGCATATTACCGTAAAGAGTGTATTCCTTCTATTCAAAAGCAACTGAAAACTGGATTCAGGGATGTTAAATCAGTTTTAAAATTGATAAATGTTAATTATGTTGATGTTGATGTTTTAGATCCTGAAAAAACTAGTTTTATTAATTTAAACCGTCCAGAAGATTTAAATTCAATCAGTCACTCTGAAAATACATCATAGTGGTTTTAAATACCCCTAAGGCGTCACAAACTTCAAAAATTCAATAAGAATTTAAAAAGCCAATTTTTTTAAAGAATATTAATAACCTAAATATAACCTAAAATGAGATTTCTATTTTCCTATTTTGATTAAAAGATTAAAATTTGATTAAAAATTTAAACTTAATTTAAGATTATACTATCTAAGTAAAAAAAAGGAGCTTACACACTTTAAATGGATTTAAAGAGATTACAGTAATTTATGGATGTTATGGGTGGAATATTTTAAAACACAGTTATATGAAAACTTTTTCCACAAAGGGGCCCTCTTCAACTGGTATGATTTCCACACTTCCAGGGTTTCTTCCCATTTCCAGGAAGAATTTATTAACCCTTTCAATCATGTCAATATAGTCTCTTCTTTCTATACGGTAGCCATCAACAACCGTATATTTAGGTAGGTCTCCATTCAACCTTTTAAACTCTAATACCTTACCAACCATTCTTCTATACTGTTCGAGAGTCAAACTCTCCATTACATCAACCACATTTAGTTTTTTTACTATATTGTTAGCACCACTTAAAAAGGTTACGGAATTATATTGCCGTCTTTCGAAGGAAAGAAGAGGCATATAACAAGAAAGTGGTAGTATAATGCAATTATTCCGATATCTCCACCTTTGCTGAAGGATCAAATGGATTAGTCCTAAGTGCCAGTGAAAACAGATAAGGATAATTATTCATCAGATGTTCCATGTATTGGAGCCATTCCTTGATTAAAAAACCATATACTCTTGTGGTGTCTCCAGAAAGATGTTGGTAGTCCGCAGTTGGCAAACGGGACAGGTCTTTGCGGTGTTCTAATTCTTCCATAAAATGAAAAACAGCCCAGAGTAGTTCTGTGAAACTTTCATGTTCAAGCAGGTTAGGATTCTCTAGTAGGGCCAGTAAAAACTTCCTTTTATCAACCAGTTCATCCTTAGTGCTTTCCAGGAATTTTATAGACTCGGTGTTTTCCCCGTCTATTTCAATGTCATAGGTTAAGTTCTGGATTTCATCCTTAGCGTGATCAAAATCCTTATCAGACCAAGCATTATTGACTAAAAGAATGTTTCTGATTTTATCTGTATTGTGGTCAAACTTTGTAAGTGTTGCCAGAAGATCAGTTCCCACTTCACTGAAAAAGGCACCAATAACCATGTTAAGTTTTTCCATCATAACCTTTTTTTCACGTTCACTGATGGCACTTTCAATAACCAGCACGACTAAAAGGATTTCAATGGGAAGAAATGCGGTGTCAATACCAATATAAAAAAATACGTGTTCAGCATCATGGAAAATAAGAATGTCCATAAGGTAGAGGATAGCTGATAATATAACTAAAAATATTCCCAGTCTAACTCTCCAACCCATATTTTTGAGAAACTTCATTCAATCACCATTATCTTCATTCCTTCACCATTATCAATGATTCCATTTAATGATTAAATAATTTGTTTTAAATATTATTTTTTTTTAGACTATGCTTTTTTAGAGATTGCTAACTTTTTGATTAAGCTTATAATTTTTTTAAGGGATAGTACATCTTTTTTTAAGGGACAGTACATCTTTGATTTATAATAAAAGAACAAACAAGAATAATTCAAGTAAAAAAACTAAAATTTAAGGATGACTAACCTTCTTAACTGCAGAAATAATGGCTATAGGGTTTCGACCCATCATCATAGTACCTCTATCAGTAACCTTCCCCTTGGCAATGGTAACTTCAACCACCTCAGGAGTCATATTAAGTTTTTTGATTGCTTCAACAGCCTCCACACGGGTTTCAAGAAGTATTGAAGTGATTATCAGTCTACCATTATAATTGAGCTTTTCATAGCCCCGACTGATTATTTGGGGAAGGTCTCCACTGCTACCTCCAACTAATAGTACATCGAAGGAGGCAAGTTCAGTCAGGACACTGAGTGCATCACCTTCAATAAGTCTAACCTTTTCCAGAAGTTTATGCTTAATAATATTTCTCTGGGTCAGTGATATGGCTTCAGGGTTCTTATCAATTGCTATGACTTCCTGGGCCCTCTGGGCAGATTCAACAGTTAATCCCCCAGTTCCACAACCAACATCCAGTACTACATCTTCTTTGGAGATATGTGCCTTACACATGACTAAACATCGTACCTCTTCCTTGGTGGGGCCAGGTACTTCTTTAGACTGGATGAAATCTTCATCTTTAATCATGGGACCTCCCCATGCCATCTCTGATAAAGGTTATGGTCAATATTTAGAATGTCCAGGATTTTACCCACCAGGAAGTCTATCAGTTCATCAATATTTTGGGGTTGATGGTAAAAAGCAGGCATGGCAGGTAATATTATGCCACCCTCCTTACTGATGCGTAGCATGTTTTCCAGGTGTACTGATCGTAAGGGAGTTTCCCTGGGCACCAGTAACAGGGTTCTCCTCTCCTTTAAAGCCACATCTGCAGCTCGAGTAACGGCATTGCTGGCAAAACCAGTGGAAATGGCAGATATGGTTTTCATGGTGCAGGGTACAATGATCATAGACTCAAACCTACATGAACCACTGTTAATTGCACTGGTAAGATCACCTGGCTCATAGAATCTGTAACAAAGTTTTTTAAGCTGATCTTCATCAATTCCCATCTCATGCTTCAGGATGATCCGTGCAGGTTCTGTTACCACCAGTGCTGTGTCTTTTCCCATTTCCTTTAGAACTTCCAGTAATCTAACACCGTAGGCAACACCGCTTGCTCCAGTAATGGCTACCACTATCATCGTATCACATTATTATTTTTAAGATTTTGAAGTCTTTTATCTTTAAGATTTCAGAGTCTTTAAAGATTTTTAACTTGAAGAGTTTGTTTATGGTTATATTTTAATTAATTTTACAATTTTTAATTTTATTTTCTTATTTTTTGCAGTTTCAAAACTGTATATAATGGGACCCCCAGTTACAATGAACTATTTTTGTTTTTATTGGGAAATTATCTAAATATTTTATTTATGAATATCCAGATAATCCTGGAAATTTAGGCTAGCAGCTTGGTCTGCATGTTCTTCAGGTAGGTATATACATAGATCTGCATGGTTGAAACGAGCATCCTTCAAGGCTCTCACCAGATTAGAAACATCACCTAACTTCACTGTCTTCCCATTAAGAGAAACTGGTGTGGACATTTCATGGAAAGATGGATATTCAGGAACATCAACCAGGACGCAGTCTATATCTACCCCCAGATCATTGGCTATCTCTTTTTCAACTTTTTTGGTTTTAGCTGAATCCATTTGAAAAACAGCTTCAGGATGGGTAATATCATCCAGTTTCAGGGAATAAACCCGTTTGTATAACTGACGGGTATCCAATCTGCTCATAATATCCTCAATATAACCCGATTGTGACCTGGCAGCGGCAATGATATCTGTATCATCATAACGGTAGATTTCATGGGCGTTAACAATCTCTTTTTCTAGGAGTTTTCTAAGGCATCGTCTGAACATGGAATTAACGATCCGGGTAGTGTGGTGCTGATAAACGCTTGGATACATAAAATAACGTGCCAAAAGCATGGATTCAGCTGCTTGAACTCCTTTACTCCGTAACACAAGCCCATCATCAATTTGCATATTGTATATAAGACGTTCCACATCAATTACACCATATGCCACTCCAGTATAATATGAGTCACGGAGAAGATAGTCCATACGGTCCACATCAAGTTCTCCAGAAATTATCTGACCCAAAGACCCTTTACCACTGATAATCCTCAATATTTTTTTTAATGAAAATTTTTCAGATAATATATCGCCTAACTGTGATTCTTTAATAAGTTTGGAAGTGAGTTCTTCATGGGATGAATCAAGAACTCTTTCAGACACATGGGAAAATGGTCCATGACCTGCATCATGGATAATGGCACAGCTCCTGATTAAGGTCTCAGTATCTTCATCTAACTGGAGATTCTTGGCCAGTCGTGAAGCCAGGTACATGGTTCCTATGGAGTGTTCAAAACGACTGTGATTAGCACCAGGATAGACTAGATATGTGAATCCAAGCTGCTTGATCCTCCTTAAACGTTGTATTTCTGGAGTATCAGTAAGTCGTACTTCAAATTCCTCTAACTTGAGGTTTCCATGTACACTATCTCTAATAAACTTCAAACTTTTACCCCCTGATAATAAAGCGTAACTAACTTCATTTTTAACCGTTGTAAAATGAAATTAATCCCCATGAATTGAAAATAAACTCCCTATGAATTGAAAGTTCGAACCCTTATTTTAACCACCAGACATGATAACTTTACTTCCTGCACTGCCTATTTCCTCTTTTTTAAAGTCCAATTCGTATTTAACCCTTTCAACGATTTCTTCCAAGGCAGCCCTGGTTTCATGACGATGGGACCCAGACACTACAACCAGAAAGAGGGAATCACCAGGTTTAAATTGGCCCAGATAATGAACCACTGCAATGTCTTTTACTCCATGTTCACTTTGAACTTCTTTTAGAATCTTTTCAAGTTCTTTTTCAGTTTTTTCAGTGCTGGGAGTGGTGAGAACTATTTTATCAGTAGTTTTAAGGGTTTCTTTACCCCTTACAATTCCTTCAAAGGTGAATATGGCTCCGCACTCATTTATTGAGGGGCTGTTCTTAATTTGTTGAGTTAAATCAGTTATAGTGCTGGTTTTTTCACCATCAGGAATGATTCTGGCGATGATCATGATTCACTTACCTCCTTTTTTGCCAGGTGATTAATTCTTGAAATTCCATCGATTTCATTAATAACTTCCACAACTAATTCTGGTACTAGTTTTTCCCATTTTTCCCCTGTTAAAATCCTACGACGAACTTCTGTCCCTGAACAGACTTTTCTGTTGAATAATGGGGGTTCTGTAACCAGATAACCTTTTTCTATGAATAATCTCTGTACCAGGGGGTTACCAGAATATACGTGTTCAAATGGAGGGGTTAACATTTCGATATGAGCTACCCATAGGGAATTACACTCAATATCCTGTACTGGAATTATATAGTAACGTGAAGGGGGTATACCATTTTCTGCCAGGGCTTTAGTTAACATCATCACCCTTTCCCCTGCAGTGAAAGGATCTTTCAGAGTATGACTGAGCTGTGCACTGCCAACTACAATGATCACTTCTTCCACTTCTTTCAATATCCTTCTGATCACTTGAAGATGCCCCTTATGTACTGGTTGCATCCTCCCCACTAAAAGTCCTCTCATAATCAATACACCATCAATTATTCATTATTATAGAGTAATAATTTTATTAGTAACTATTCATCATCAGTTTAATGGAATGATTGGTTATCATGTGATTAATCATGTACTGTTATAATATAAAGTAATTATTAGTTTTCAACAATTAAAATATCATTCGAAAACTGTTATTTTCTTCCGATAACCCGCTAAATTCTCATAAGCTTTATACTCTGATAATCTCTGTTGATTACCTCTCTTTCTACCGGCATAAATAATTAACCAAATAAATTAGGGTGAAGTTCTAATCTAAATAGTTTAATCATACCACTCGTAATCTGGGTACTGGAAATAGGGGTGATGCTGTAATGTAACTATTTTAATGGAATGATAAAATTTTAATGACATTATACATTGATTTTAAGTTAGTATTTCTAATAAATATGCAAAGTAAGAGTTTTAAGAGATTTAAAAGATTAACAAAGCAAGGTTAAAATTATAGAACAACCTATATATCAAGAGATGTTTAACAAGAGATCAGGTTTCATAATTCAATGCATAAAAAAATTTTCTAAGGAATGAACGGATTTTATTAGGGATCAACAGGTAATTAATGGTGATTATAGATGATTAAGGTTGAAAATCTATCAAAAACTTATCATATGAAAGAAGGGTCAAAGATCAAGGCACTGGACAAAGTTAACCTGGAAGCTAAAAAAGGAGAGATATTGGGTATTATTGGAACCAGTGGATCAGGTAAAACTACCCTTCTTAGAGTTCTCAGAGGTGTGGAACCATTTGACGAGGGAGAGATTACCATTGGTGATGTTACTGTAAGTCCAGATTCTCCTCCTTATTACTCACGAAAACTACGTGAGGCAACAGCCATCCATCTTCAACGTTCTTTTGGATTATGGTCTGAAACCGCTCTTTCAAATGTTATAAGGAAACTTTACGGGACTAAATATGGTGATGAAGCCTTAACTGACTTTGATTTTGCCTATGATGAATTTTCTGAAGAAGCCATGGAGATCCTGAAAGTGGTGGGATTGGAGCATAAAGCTGATCACTTTGCCCCGGTCTTAAGTGGTGGTGAGAAACAAAGACTTATTATGGCAAGACAGCTTGCTAAAAAGCCTGAAGTTCTCTTATTAGATGAACCTGCCACCATGTCCTGTCCCAAAACAAAACAGGAAATATTGGACGCTATACGTAACATCAATCAGGATTTGGGTGTGACTGTGATTCTGGTATCCCATCTTCCAGAAGTTCATCACTACCTATCCCAGCGTCTGTTGTTAATGGAAGAAGGCCGAGTAGTGGATGAAGGATCACCTGATAAAATAATAAAGAGGTTTTTAAAGAAGATGGAACCCCAAATCCCTAGACGGAACCCGGAAGATGTTGGTGCGGAAATAATCAAGGCCCAGGATCTGGAAAGGAAATTTTACCTCTTAAAAGCAGGTAATGTTTTAGAACTGAAGGATGTGAGCTTTGATGTTAAAGAAGGGGAGGTTGTTTCTCTTATTGGACCCAGTGGAGCTGGTAAAACTGTTCTTCTCCGTATGGTTGGTGGTTTAGACCAGCCAGATGCAGGTACAGTTTCTTTTAAACTTGATGGTGAATGGGTGGATATGCATCAGCCTGGAATCAGCAGGATGAATATTCGACGGCAGATGGGATTCATGCATCAGGAATTTGCCCTGGTACACCATGCCCGGATCCGAGACCAGATTGCAGCAAGATTAGGTGTTAAAGGAATAATGGTGGTTGATGAAGCTAAGAAAAAAGCTGAAGAACTGGGCATAAGTGATCTGGCCCTTGATGTCTTATATCAGCTCACTGACCTTCCTGAAAACGAAGCTAAACAGCGTTTAGAACAAATAAGGCTTTCTCCAGATATTTTGGACACTCTATTTCCTAGTTTCCCAGAGACCAAAGTCAGAGAATATGCTGAACCCATATTCAAAGCTTTAGATCTCCCCATAGAGATACTTAACCGGAGATCCTATGAATTATCTGGTGGGCAGAAAGTGAGAGCTACCCTGGCTCTGGTACTGACCTCTCAACCAAAGGTTCTGATTTTAGATGAACCCTTTGGGGATCTGGATCCTATTACCCTGCGTATGGTTTCAAATTCTCTCAAACGCATAAACCAGGAATTCAACACCACTATACTTATGGTCAGCCATCATATTGACTTCATTGAGGAACTGGCCACTCGGGCTATCCGCATGGATGATGGTAGATTGATAGGTGATGGAAACCCAGAAAAAGAATGTGATGATTTCATTAAAAGCTGCGGAGCAGACTATCTTAAAAATAGCTCTGCATGGAAAAAGAAGATGACAGAATCATGAATTTTGCCATGAAATGGTTTATGGTAGTTAAAAGAGGAATATATCTTTAAATTAGGATATATATCTTAAATTAGGGTATATGTTTTAAATTAAGCTATATACCTTAAATTAAAGAACATATATTAAATTAAATTATTAGAGCTAACAACATTATGCTGTCATCTGATAAAAATAGGGATTAAATAGGAGATGTTTAAATGGAATTTGTAGATCTGGATTTAGGAAGTTTTTACAGGGTTCTGGCACCACGACCTACCATACTGGTAACCACCATGAATAAAAAAGGAGAGGTGAATGCTGCTCCTTTCTCTTTTACCATGCCAGTATCTATGGATCCTCCTTTAATTGCTGTGGCTTCAGTTGCCAGCCACCACACCTATCATAACCTGGAAGAAACAGGTGAAATGGTAGTAAATATACCATCTGAGCGTATCCTTCAGAAGTTATGGGTTACCGGTGAAAAATTCCCTCAGGGAGTTAATGAACTTGAAAAAGCAGGGTTAACCCAGATGCAGTCAGTTCAAGTGTCTCCACCATGGATTAAGGAATGTATAGCTCATATGGAGTGCAAAATAGAACAGATCATGGAATGTGGTGACCACCAGTTAGTGGTGGGTAGAGTTTTAAAGTTGGGTGTGCAAGAAGATACCCTTAAAGATGGACTCCTGGATGTGGAATTAATGAAACCCCTACTTCACCTTGGGGGTATGGACTTTGTAGTTGGAGACCATCGTATTAAAGTAGAAAAATGAAGGAGATTGAATATGTTTGATACTATAATGATTCCCACAGATGGATCGGATTATTCCAGAAAAGCTGAGGACATGGCATTATCCCTGGCAAAAAAGTTAGGTTCCAAAGTTGTTGCTGTTCATATTATAGATGATAAGTTAATCTATCCTTATGAGGTACTGGAGGAGGAGGGAAAAGCCATACTTAAAAAGGTGCAAGAGAAGGGGCAGGAAAATGGTGTGGAAGTTCATGAGATATTGATTGTGGGAAGCCCCACTCATGATATGGCCAAGATCACAGAAAAGGCAGGGGCAGATCTGGTGGTAATAGCCACACATGGTAAGACTGGACTTGAAAAAATTTTAATGGGCAGTGTTGCTGAAAATGCCCTGAAAAAAGTCCAGGTACCAGTTCTTCTGGTTAAATAAAGGTTTTTCTTTTTAAAGAGTTAAAAATAATGAATAACTCTTTTAAAAGATTATTTTATAATATTTTTATTTTTAGTGGTGTGTTTGATTATGAGACTCTGGAGTCTCCACCCCCAGTACCTGGATGGTAAAGGATTGGTTGCCCTCTGGAGAGAGGGTCTTCTGGCACGAAAAGTCTTAAAAGGCGAAACTAAAGGTTACAAACATCATCCTCAACTTTTACGTTTCAGGAAACAAGCAGATCCTGTGATTCATGTGGATACCTATCTCTATCATGTTTACCTGGAAGCAAATAAACGTGGCTATTCTTTTAATCAGGATAAACTTGGTGGAAAATTCACTGATAAACTGATTCCAGTTACTGAAGGACAGTTAATGTTTGAATTAGAACACCTTAAACAGAAATTGTTGTTGAGAAATAGAAAAACATATACCAAAATCAAGGATCTGATTATTCCTAAGCCCCATCCCTTATTTTATACGGTTGAAGGGAAATTAGAGTTATGGGAAAAGAGTAAACCCCATAATAAACCTGAATCATAAAGATATCTTAAATTATCTTAAATTTTTTATGTATAAAAAAACAGATAAGACTGCATAATATTAATAATAATCGGATGGTTTAAAACATGAAAAGGTATAAATGCAAAGTCTGCAACTACATCTACGATCCGGAAGTTGGTGAACCCCGTACTAACACACCTCCTGGAACTGCCTTTGAAGATCTGCCTGATAACTGGCGCTGTCCTAAATGTGGTGCTCCGAAATTCAAATTTTTCCCCATCTGATTAATTGTAAAAAATTTATCTGTTACAACCCTGAATATCATGAATTTTATTCATGAAGTCAACTAATAAGAGGTAGAAAATTATGCAGAAATATATGTGTAAACCTTGCGGATACATCTATGACCCTGAAGAAGGAGATGAAATGTCTGGAATTGAACCTGGAACTGCCTTTGAAGACTTACCCGATGATTGGGTCTGTCCTATGTGCGGAGCAGGTAAAGACATGTTCGAACCAGTAGATTAATTTTCTAAACAAGAGGGAGGTGAAATTATGATAGATGAAAAGATGCAAGAAGCCCTGAACTACCAGATGAACCGGGAACTATACTCTGGTTACCTATATCTTGCCATGGGTGCTTACTTTGAGGATCAGGACCTGCCTGGTTTTGGTAATTGGATGCGGGTCCAGGCACAGGAAGAGTTAACCCACGCCATGAAATTCTATGATTACCTGGTACAAAGAGGTAGCCGTGTACTCCTGGCAGAAATTGAAAAACCACCAAGTGAATGGGATTCACCTTTAGCTGCCTTTGAACACGTATATGAACACGAACAGATGGTCACTGGACTAATTAATGGTCTGGTGGATCTGGCCATGGAACTTTCTGACCATGCCACCAACAATTTCCTGCAGTGGTTTGTGGCTGAACAGGTAGAAGAGGAAGAATCTTCCAGTGGAGTCCTCCAAAAAGTTAAACTAGCCGGAAAATCAGGTAGTGGACTTTATATGCTGGATCAGGAATTAGCACAACGAGTATTTAATCCACCAGCAGCTTCTGAATAAAAATTAATTCTAAAAAACCTTCAGAAGGCATATTTTATTTTTTTAAATACTTTATTCCTTTATTTTTTAACTTTTTTTACCTTCTCTTAAAATTAGTAACCCCTTAGATTTTAACGTCTTCTCAGTAAATTCTCCCATTTTATCAAAATAAATAAATAAAAATGAGTATAAAAATAATAGTGAAAAATTTTTACCTAAGGGGGTAAAAAATGGGAGAAAAAGTTTATGAACTAAGAAAAATTAAGAAAAAAGGGAAAGGAATGCCACTTATTGGTGATAAGTTCCCTAAAATGGAAGTTCAAACCACTCAGGGAATGATGAAACTACCTAAAGATTTTAAAGGTAAATGGTTCATTTTATTCAGTCACCCTGCTGATTTCACTCCAGTGTGCACCACAGAATTTGTAGCATTCCAGCTCCGCTATGAACTCTTCCAGGAACTTAACTGCGAACTCATTGGCCTCTCAGTGGATCAGGTTTTTTCACACCTTAAATGGATCCAGTGGATAGCAGAACACTTTGATTTGGACATAGAATTTCCCATAATTGCAGATACAGGTAAAGTGGCAGATACTTTAGGTTTAATCCATCCCAACAAGGGTACCAACACTGTGCGAGCTGTTTTTATAGTTGATCCAGAGGGTGTTATCAGGGCGATTCTTTACTATCCCCAGGAACTGGGAAGGAACATGGATGAAATATTAAGGATGGTTGAGGGCCTCCAGACTGCTGCTGAAAAAGAGGTGGCTATACCTGCTAACTGGCCCTGTAATGAAATTATTGGTAAAGGCCTAATAATCCCACCACC
>Ga0334901_1000698_pt1 | contig 42810 bp, 36 predicted proteins | sample GraSluR3_MG_3_FD_207216 | JGI IMG/M metagenome (GOLD analysis project Ga0334901, IMG submission 207216) | Sludge microbial communities from methane-producing bioreactor in Wageningen University, Netherlands - Granular Sludge_15_08-R3 | ecosystem: Engineered > Bioreactor > Anaerobic >...
ATACAGGAACAACCAGCAAATGGAAACAACTATACCCCAACTATCCTGGTGATTGATGACAATGACGATATGGGTGCCTACCTTATCTCTGTGATGGGCGGGTTGTACCAGGTACAATTGGCCCATCATGGCAAAGAGGCACTTGAATTGCTATCGCATAAACCGGTGGACTTGATTATCTGTGACATTATGATGCCCATCATGGACGGACACAGCTTCATTGCTGAACTACACAAACAGCACACGCATCACCCGATTCCTCTGATATTTCTTACCGCACGAGACTCTCTGGAGGAGAAGATAGAAAGTCTGCATGAGGGAGCAGTGCATTATATCACCAAACCGTTCAGTGCCGAAATGCTGCTTGCCTCCATTGCACGGACACTCGCACACGACCGCGAAATGGTCTCATCACATGTACAGCTTGTCCGTGATAAAATCACCTCACTATTCGATGACTTAGCTCTCCCCTCCAGTCAGAACACACCCACCCTGCATACTGAGCATCTGCAGAAACTCATAGAAGGATCACAGCTCTCAACTCGTGAGAAAGAAATACTCCATCTGATCATAGCAGGGAAAAGTGACAAAGAAATTGCCCTTAAACTCAATCTATCGGTACGAACTGTAGCAAACCATAACCATAGACTCTATCAGAAGGTAGGCGTCGGAAGTCGGTTTGAACTCATATCGCGTATCTATGGAACAGAGAACTACCCTGTTGAAACTTTTTGAAAACAGTATTACTACTAATGTCAGGAAAGTAGGCAACCGCTATCCCATGCATATGTTACCACTTACAGAATTACCATTGGAGGATACTCATGCCGCAAAGATCAATAGTTGTAGCTGGAGCCGGAGTTTTCGGTACCGCAATTGCTCAACGACTCTCTTGGAACAGCGACAACGCCATAACCCTCTACACCATTGAAGAGGATGTCATTGCCGATATCAATACAAATCATCAGAATGCCAAATACTTCCCCGGCCGCCACATACATGGCGATATCACCGCCACTGGCGACATATCGTGCACCTATACAGCAGACATACTCTTCCTTGCTATCCCTTCCAAGGCAATTGAATCCTTCTGTCACGCCATTCAGCCACACACGAAAGAGCATATGCTGGTAATCAATCTCTCAAAAGGGTTGGCAGAAGATGGTTCATTTCTTGTGGACCTCATCCCCTTTGCACGAACAGGGTCACTTAAGGGGCCTACCTTCGCCGTAGAGGTGATGAACGGTGCCCCATCGGGCATGACCTTTGGCGGTAGTCAACGGGATTATGAGGAGATGAAAGCGGTACTGCACGACACCGGAATCACCATTGATCATAGTGAAGATATTCGTGCTGTCGAGTTTCTCAGTGTGCTCAAGAATATGTATGCAATTGCCATGGGGATAGTCTCGGGACGCTACAATTCCCCGAATGTGGACTTCCTGCTCATGACCAAGGCTGTTAATGAGATGCGGCGTATGCTGCGACTCTACTCATGTGATGAGCTCACCATATTCACCTATTGCGGACTGGGCGATTTGGGATTGACCGCACTGAACGACTTGAGCAGAAACAGAACATTAGGGCTCCTTCTGGGCAAAGGTTTCTCAAATGACCCGAAGAGCTCAACAGTGATCGAAGGACTGAGAACGATTAAACTACTTGGAGAGTTTGTCCGCTCGAAGCAGCTTGAAGCCGATTTTATTGTACTGAATGCACTGTATGAAATGCTCTACGCAGAGGCGACCTTGAACGATTATTTTCTTACGGTACTTGCATAGAGACACGAGAATTAATTTGTATCGTTCGTCTTTAACACAGCGAGGAAGGCCTGCTGGGGGATTTCTACATTCCCCACCATCTTCATGCGCTTCTTTCCCTCTTTCTGCTTCTCTAGGAGTTTTCGCTTACGAGAAATATCACCACCGTAACACTTAGCGGTAACGTCCTTTCGCAGTGCATTAATCGTCTCACGAGCAACAATATTTCCACCAATAGCACCCTGAATAGGAATCTTGAACATCTGCCGGGGAATTTCATCCTTGAGCCGTTCACACACCTGCCTGGCACGAGTCTGAGCACTTCCGCGAAATACGAGCTGACTCAGAGCATCCACCGGTTCACCGTTCACCAGAATATCGAGGCGGACAAGATCGGTTTTCTGATACCCAATCACGTGGTAATCAAAACTTGCATAACCTCTGGAAACCGACTTCAACCGATCGTAAAACTCAAAGAGAACTTCTGCAAGCGGCATCTCATAGATCAGCTCAACCCGCTTTTCATCCAGATAATTCATCGCCGTCTGAATGCCCCGCTTCTCCATACAGAGACTCATAATATTACCCACATAGGTAGTGGGCGTAATGATCTCTGCACGAATATAGGGCTCCTCTGCATAATCAACCAGCATAGGGTTCGGATAGCTCAGTGGATTGTCTATCTTCAGATCTTCACCATCTTTCATATGGACCACATACCGTACCGAAGGACTCGTAAAGACTATAGAGAGATCAAACTCCCGTTCAATGCGCTCCTGAACGACCTCAAGATGGAGCATCCCCAAAAACCCACAACGGAACCCAAATCCCAAGGCTACCGATGCATCTTTTTCATAGACCAAAGAGGCATCGTTCAGCTTCAGACGGTCAATCGCGTCCTGCAACTCTTCATAATCGTTTGAATCGACAGGGTAAATAGAGGAAAATACAACTGGTTTAACCTCTTTGAATCCGGGAAGTGGATTTTTACAGGGTACTTTTGCATCGGTAACAGTATCGCCTACTCGAATATCGCGAATGGTTTTAATTCCTGCAATAAAGTAGCCTACATTTCCTGCACTTAGCTGCTGCGTACGGACCAAACCCATCTTGAACACACCGACCTCTTCAATAGTATGAATCGCATCATTCGAGAAAAGCTTGATGTCCTGTCCCTCTTTTATAGTGCCATCAAAGACACGGAAGTGGACTATAACACCACGGTATGCATCGTAGTGACTATCGAAAATAAGAGCTCTGAGAGGGGCATCCATCTCTCCCTTCGGAGGTGGAATAAACGCGACAATCGTCTCAAATAACTTGTCTATTCCCTCACCGGTCTTTGCTGAGACAAGAGCAGCTAAGTCGGGATCAAGTCCAAGATCATGATCTATCTGATGCAGACATGACTCAATGTCGGCACTGGGCAGGTCAATTTTGTTAATGACCGGAATGATTTCCAGATTGAGCTCCATAGCCATATACATATTTGCCAGTGTCTGAGCTTCAACACCCTGAGCGGCATCTATCAACAATAGAGCTCCCTCGCAGGAGCCGATTGCCCGCGAGACCTCGTAGGAAAAGTCAACGTGTCCCGGAGTATCAACCAGGTTCAGCTCGTACTCCTTTCCATCGGCAGCTACATAGGGAATTGTCACAGCCTGACTTTTAATCGTTATACCACGTTCCCGTTCAATATCCATGTTATCGAGCATCTGCTGCTGAAGCGGTCCACGTGTATTCACGAGCTTCGCTTTATCGATAAACCGATCGGCAAGTGTCGACTTGCCGTGGTCAATATGAGCTATAATACAAAAATTGCGAATGTGTCGTGAGTCTTTAGCCATGTGTCTCTCTCTGGTCTCTGCCTCGTCTGTTATTGCAGGTCACTAGATAAATTTCGTTGTCTGCTCTGCTGGTTCAAACCCCAGTAATTGGCGAATCTGAGCATCATCAAGGGTCTCGTTCTCAACCAGTGATTCGGTCAGTTTATCCAACTGATCGCGATTCTCCGAGAGGATCTTCCGGGTCTCTTCCAGTGCACTATCGAGAATTTTACTTATCGCAGCATCAATCTTCCGAGCGGTATCATCGGAGTAATCCTTGTGCTGGGCAATCTCTCGCCCAAGGAACAGCGGTTCATCATCCTTGCCGAATCCAATGAATCCCATCTCACTCATTCCCCACTCGGTAACCATTCTGCGAGCAATCTCAGTGGCCTGTTTAATGTCATTACTCGTTCCAGTAGTTGTCTCGCCATAGACCAACTCTTCAGCAACGTATCCACCCATACAGACCTTGATCCAGTCGTTCAGCATACTCCTGTTTTTTGTATAAGCATCCTTCTCAGGAAGCGAAATTGTAAGACCAAGAGCTCTGCCATGAGGAATAATCGTGACCTTGTGCAATGGATCCAAATGCTCTAAGTGATAGTGTAATAGTGCATGTCCAGCCTCGTGATACGCAGTAGCTCTCTTTTCATCGGGAGTCATCACCTTCGAATGCTTTGCCACACCGAGCAGAATCTTATCGCGTCCCTGTTCAAAATCTTCCATGGTAACTGTAGCCCGCCCTGAGCGTGCTGCAAAGAGCGCGGCCTCATTCACCAGGTTCGCCAAATCGGCTCCACTGGTCCCGGGAGTTGCTCGGGCAATACGATTAAGATTCACATTGCTGTCCTTCTTAATCTTCTTACAGTGAATTGCCAGGATTGCCTCGCGCTCTGCTACATCGGGCATATCAACCACAACCTGACGGTCAAATCGACCCGGCCTGAGCAATGCAGGATCGAGTACATCGGGTCGGTTCGTTGCTGCCATTACAATAACTCCGGTTGCTGCATCGAACCCATCCATCTCAACTAGCATCTGGTTCAATGTCTGTTCACGCTCATCGTGACCACCGCCGAGACCACTACCGCGAGTGCGCCCTACTGCATCGAGCTCATCTATGAATAAAATACACGGAGCATGCTTTCGCCCCTGCTCAAAGAGATCTCTTACGCGGCTGGCTCCCACACCTACGAACATCTCCACAAAATCGGAACCCGACATATGGAAGAAGGCAACTCCAGCCTCACCTGCTACGGCACGTGCGAGAAGCGTCTTACCCGTTCCGGGAGGGCCAACCAAGAGCACGCCCTTAGGAATTTTTGCACCGATATCCTGGAACTTTTCTGGTTTCTTGAGGAACTCAACAACCTCTTCCAGTTCGTACTTAGCCTCTTTTTGCCCTGCAACATCGGCAAATGTAGTTTTTACATCGGTATCCATGTACTCTTTAGCACGACTCTTGCTAAATGCCATTACATTGCCATTCGCCCCTCTTGTCTGCCGCCAAAGCATCACAGTGAAGCCAATAAATATGATCCATGGTAAGAATTGGAGAACTATCTGCAGGAAGGAGATACCACGCACTGTACCGGTGACCTGCACATTATTCTTCATGAGGGTATCCATGAGTGAATCATCGTCATACGGAATTCTGGTGCTGGCTGTCATATTGTTACGCAGTGCGAAGGTAATAACATTTTTATCTTCAATTTCCACTGCCTGAACCTGGCCGGACTCTACATACTGCAGAAATCCACTGTACGGTATCTGTTGCGAACCTACAGTACTTCCTTCATTAAAGAGCATAAAGGTGAACGTAGCAATCAGAAATACGAAAAACCCAAGAGCTATACGATTCTTTCTACTGAAATCGAACTTCGGTCCCTGCTGATTCGGTGAGCGTTTCTGTTGATTCTGACGAGAATCCTGTTGTGTTTTACCCGTCCAAAAGCGACTATCATCATCCCTGTCGCGATTGTCCCGCTTATCGCGGTTATCACGCTGGTCACGGTTGTCTTGACCATTGGAGGAATCGTTACCCTCATGATTCGGTCTGTTCGTCTCTTCTGGTTCACCGGTATGCGGTCTCTTCTCTTCGTTGTTTTCTTTATCCACCATACTATCCTTCTCTATCCGTCACACTATATAATGTACCGCTATTTGGAGCAAGGGTTGCTATACGACATCGTGTTGATACACGGTCTCTTCCCCCGTACGCACCGCCAAGCACGGCAACAATTCCCATCCTGTCCTCCAGTACGGGAACTCGCCATCGGTCACTCCGTTTCAGATGCCAGTCGGCAAACAGGGCACGTACTTTTTTAGTCCCCTCCACAAGCTCTATTACATCGCCATCGCAAAAGGAGCGGGCAATTAACGGAGGAACCAGCATCTGCTGGTTGAGCCGTGCCCGCTTATCTACAGGAACCGACCCTTCAAGCGTTGGCCCGACAATAAGTTGCCGTTCTCCGTCCAGTTCAGTTCTTGTAGAATATACGAAGGATACATAGCTTTCGGCTAGTACCTCATCCTCAATTTTCCACCATAAATGATCATGCATTCGTTCCAGCCGTGTTCTATGAAGCGATACTGAATCACCCTCACCAGCTGGATTCATAATTGCCTCGTACACACTGCAAACCGTTCTGTACGGAAGACGCTTCCCCTCAGTTTCAACAAGACGAGACCACGCAGCGTAGATGACCTGCTCAACCACTAGGCGGTTCACCGTCTGAAGTCGAGGTATGTAAAGAAGCACTCCCCCGTCTGGATGCTGTGTAATTGCCGCTTCGGCCTCATGTATCTGTGGAGTGATGAGACTTGCGAACGCCTGTGCCTGCAATGCTGCCTGCTGCAACGATTCACGATACTGAGGAAACAGCTTGGAAATCTGAGGAACGAGTGTATGCCGTATGCCATTGCGAAGATATCGTGTATCTGAATTAGTCGAATCTTCCACCCACTGCATCTGTTTTTCACGGACAACCGATTCAATATCGCTTCGCGTCAGGTGCAGCACAGGACGAATAATGGCATCCCGTTTTTCGGCAATCCCCTGCAACGACAGGATACTCGCTCCCTGAAGCAATCTCATGAGTATTGTTTCACTTTGATCATCCAATGTATGGGCAGTGGCAATATAGGTATACCCTAATGCTCTTTGTTTTGCCTCAAGCACAGCATACCGCAAGACTCGTGCAGCTTCTTCAATACCATTGCCACGCTGTCGTGCACACTCTGCAACTGCCGACTCATCCAATCGCTCAATATACAGCGGCACACCGAGAAGCTCACAATTTCGCTGGTTCAACTTTTCTTCTGCAGCAAGCTCATCCGGAGCTCTCAGCCGATGATTCACATAGAGGGCTGCAAGGTGATCTATCGGCAGTACCTGTGTGAGAAGAATCAACAGGGCTAATGAGTCGGCACCGCCACTGAATGCAACAAGAATCGTATCATCTGAGGAAATGTGATTTGTGGAAAAAAATTGCTGTACACTATGAGCGGCCGATTCGCTTGTTGTAGTCATGTGCGACCTCCTGAGCCGTCTCTCCCTTACAGAGGCGAAGTGCAGCCTCGGCGGCAAGTGAAACACCCTGAGCAAGTCTCTCCTTTTCGTCGGCATCTTCAGGGACCGAAAGTACATGCTCCACCACGGTAACACCCGTTTTTGGTCGTCCAATACCCACATAAATCCGGGTAAAATCGGAAGATCCGAGATGCTCTATGAGCGATTTAAGCCCATTATGACCGGCCGAAGAACCTCCCCGTCTCACCCGGATAGTGCCGGCAGGCAAATCAAGATTATCACAGATTACAATCAAATCCTCTACCGAGTATCTGCGAGGAATAAAATAGTGTGCAATATCTCCCGACCTATTCATGAATGTGAGCGGTTTGATGAGCAGGGCATGCCTTTTCGGGCTCACTGAGACCCGAGCTTGTCTATAGAGACGCAAACAGCGTCTCCTCATCTTTCCATGAAGAAACGCTGTCATTCTGTCGAGGGCGTCAAACCCTACATTATGCCGTGAGTGGGTGTACTGGGAACCAGGGTTCCCTAACCCGAAAACAAGTGGCAGAGTGGCCTCCTTCTTCCGATAGGTTACTCTTCAGTTTCCTCGGAAGCTTCTTCAACAAGAGCCTCTTCCTCTTCACCCTCTTCAGCGGTAACAACTTCCTTGACACCCTTCACCGTTGCAATGGTAGTGTCATCAGCCAACATAAAGCGAACACCATCAATCTTTGCAACCATGCCGAGGTGTACACTCTCATTCAAACCGAGCTTGGAAACATCCACCTCTATATGTTCGGGAAGATCCTTTGGAAGACATTCAACTTCAAGTTCATGGGTAACCTGCTCAAGAACACCGCCGAACTTAGCACCTACCGGATTACCATGCAATACTACAGGAACGTTCGCTCGGAGCACCTCACCCTTAGTAACTTCATAGAAGTCAATGTGGTAAATGGTACCTTTCATAACATTTTCCTGGTAATCCTTCATGAGAACCGAATGATTCTTTCTGCCAACCTTAATTGTGAGCAGTGTAGATTCGGAAATATGGCGCATCATGTTTTGAAACTCTTTAGCATCGAGCGTAATGTGCACGGGATCCTTCTTACCGTAGATAACGGCGGGAATCCGACCCGTTGCCAGCACTCTTCTGGAACCAGCTGATCCAAAATCATCTTTTCTGAGCATGCCGGTCAAATTCGTGTCTTTCATGAGAAACTCCTTGTACTGTCCTTACCAGGGGCGGCAGGATTCGAACCTACGCATGCCGGCACCAAAAACCGGAGCCTTACCGCTTGGCTACACCCCTACGCCCACATATACATGTATGGCAACGCCTTGTCGTAGTACAAGGCGCCGCCCACAAAAATACAGGTTTTTGTTCCCTTTGTCCAGTGGGTTAGCTATACCTCAAGTGGTTTTTATTCTTGTGAGCCGTCTTCGAACTCTTCTTCGGTCCCTGGAGGCGGTGCGTTTTCAAACGCTTCAAGAATTGCATCCTGCATTACAGCACGAAAATCGCTGCTGATGGGATGTGCAACATCCTTGAATTCGCCACTTTTCGTTTTCCGACTCGGCATTGCAACGAAGAGACCCGATTTCCCGTCGATAACCTTGAGATTATGAATGACAAATTGATTGTCGAACGTTATAGTTGCATACGCTCGCAACTTTCCCTCTGAAGCTATCCTACGAACCCTCACGTCGGTAATTTCCATGCGAACACCCCTTACGCTGTATCATAAGGAAACGGTAACACCAGAATGGGCCCGATGCAAGCATTTTATATCATAAATCGTCACATTGGCTTCGATTTTTTTCATTTTTGTCCGAAATCGGGATAACACAGTATCTTCTTCAGCTAAAACACAGTATGCCGCTCCGCTTCCACTTATCGTCCCAAATAAACCCGGCTCAGACGCGACCAAGCTGTCGAGTGTGTCATAGAGTGATGCAAGCGATCCCATAACAGCTCTGAAATCGTTATGAAAGTGCCAAGCGCCCGGGGATTCTGAGTACATGCGGATTAATGCCTCCTTCTCAGGTGAAGCATAGGACTGCAATCCTTGTGCCCGTGCAGCATCGAGTTCGCTGAATGCATATGTAGTAGAAATTCCTGTATCAACCGGCATAACAACCAAACCAAAAAGGTCACTTCTCGAATGAATGCCCGTAAGTATTTCACCCCGCCCCTCCACACACGCTGCTGCAGAATCACCAAGAAAGAAGGGAACATCGGAACCGACTTGTGCTCCCATATCTCTCAGTTCCTGTGCACTGAAAGGTGTCCCACATAATGTATTGAGAAGCAACAGTACGGTTGCAGCATCACTTGAACCACCTCCAAGGCCAGCCTCCATGGGAATTTTTTTTATGCAATTAATACCCACATTCGCCTGTAAGCCATGATTCTTTGCAAAGACCTGTGCAGCTCGTGCCATCGTATTGCTTGAGAAGGGTTCGAACACGCCCATATCGACCATTACTGAAAACTGAGAAGCACGAGTGAGTTCAATGGTGATAAAATCGGCAAGATCAATCATTTGGAAGATAGAGAGTAAGCTATGAAATCCGTCAGCTCTCCGCTCACCAACCGAAAGATGCACATTAATCTTTGCTGGAGCATATGCACTGGCAGAACTCTTGGTACCTAGCTCCATAATCCAGCCTCTCTCAGTTGTGCTGTCACCTTCCGGTTCCACCCATTATTTGCCTGGGGATTTCCCGGACTCGGATGGAGGATGGACGTTACAGGAATATCGAGATGAAGGCGACGTGCACATGATTCAAGTCTCTTACGTGCAAACACACCTACCCCCACAAGAGCTCGTGGTTCCACCAGGTTCACTATATCATCGAGATAGGAATCACAAACTCTATCAAGCTGATTTCGCTCTTCTTTCGGAAGTTTTTCTGGAACAACATTCTTTCCGGTCTTACCCCCATCCATGAAAACAAGGGGACAATAGTTCATCACTGCATTACAACTGAAAAACGCATCAGCCGAGCCAAAACGTTCCTGCATGAGCGACCATAACCGATTACCGCTCACTTCACTGCGTGTAGTCGAAAAGCCGAGAACAGGTCGAGCCGGATGCTCTCTCTTCGGTTTGCCGATTGAACCGGAAAGGTGCATCCATTGTTCAACCGCCTCAATCTCGCCAAAGGGAACACCGGTCTGAGCCATCCCGAATGGTCCCGGATTCATCCCGAGAAAAAATAGGTCTGGTTCATGGTGCACATATTGCCTGAGGTACAGTTCATGTACCTGCCACGCATAGTCAAGTGGATTATAGATATACCCTTCGAACGAAAAGGTGATGGATTGCGTCTCGAGTGCAAAGGCACGCGTACGTGCAACCAATGCATCTGCGATATCGTTCATAGCATGGAACCTCTTGAGTAAAAATTCGACTCGGCAAATATATCATGCCCTGCACAAAGCTGTCTACCAAAGTACCGATAAACTATAGAGGCTGTACGTTTTACACGATATCGCTTGCTCCAAACCGCTTTTACCGATATGCTCGAATCAGCACGTAAGAAAGAGGAGTTTCACAGGTGAACCTGGTTCGTAAGTTCCGGGAAACTGCATTGTCGGTTCTCCCCATTGTTCTCATCGTCATAATATTGCAGCTCACTGTGGCACCAATCGGCTGGAGAGCTGTCGGTACGTTCTCTCTTGGTGCTGTAGCCATTATTGTAGGACTTAGCCTATTTCTCCTAGGAACCGACATTGGAATTATTCCAGTTGGCCAGCGTGCCGGCTCTGCACTCATGAAAAAACGCAACCTCCCTTTGCTGTTAGGTGTCGGTTTTGTGATTGGACTTATTATCACCATCGCTGAACCACAGGTGCAAGTCCTTGCACAGCAAGTTTCACAACTTGCACCCCACATTGCAAAGACTCCTCTTGTATTGGCTATCTCCCTGGGTGTGGGCCTGTTCGTAGCTATCTCATTCGCCCGAATCGTATTCAATATCGGGTACCGCTGGACAATTCTAGCCTTCTACTTCCTAGTGGCTCTCCTCGCATATAATGTAGATACCTTTTTCTTGGGTATCGCGTTCGATGCAGGAGGAGCAACCACAGGTCCCATGACCGTTCCCTTCATCCTTGCTCTTGGAGTTGGTGTTGCAGCAGTCCGGAAAAGTGCACAAAGTGAACAGGATAGTTTTGGTCTCGTCGGTATTGCCTCCATAGGACCGATCAGTGCTGTGCTGATTATGGGATTAGGAACTAGTACCGCTTTTCAGGCAGGAGGTTCAACCGAAGCGGCTGTTGCTGAAGCAGCACCTTCACTTGGCAGACTCTTTATCACCAGCATGAGCGAAGTGGCTCAGGCACTCGGTCCTCTCGCTGTATTGTTTCTCATCTTTCAAGTCACTCTCTTGCATCAGCAGCGTAGACAGTTTATCCGCATGCTTGAAGGATTAATCTATGCAGCAATCGGCCTCGTTCTCTTCTTAGTCGGTGTGAATGGAGCCTTCATGCCGGTTGGGACCCAGCTCGGAGCACTTATTGGAGCTTCAGAATTCACCTGGGTACTGATTCCTATTGGGCTCTTTCTTGGTGCAGTGGTTGTTCTTGCCGAACCGGCGGTATGGGTATTGACTGATCAGGTTCGCGATGTCTCTGGTGGTTCCATCAAAAAGCCAATGGTGCTTGTGTTCTTCTCACTCGGTGTCTCTATTGCTGTAGCCCTAGCTATGGTGAGGGTGGTAACACACCTGCCACTCATCTATTTTCTCATCCCAGGATATATTCTGGCACTTCTTATGATGTTCTGGTGTCCGCCACTGTTCACCTCTATCGCATTCGACTCTGGTGGTGTTGCCAGTGGGCCTATGTCGAGTTCTTTTCTGCTCGCATTCACCCTTGGAGCCTCAACAGCAAGCGGCGGAAATCCCTTTGCCGATGCATTCGGCATAGTGGCCTTGATTGCCATGACACCACTTGTTACCATTCAGCTGCTCGGTCTACTCTACAAGAGAAGACAACGACAATCGGATGAGCAGCGCCATCGGGAGGATTCACACACATGACACACGCTGTACCTACACATTTCTACCATGGGAAACTGCTCGTAAGTATTGTACAAGCCGGGGTAGCAGAATCACTTGTTGCCGAAACAAAGCATGCCGGTGCACGAGGAGGAACCATCCTGCTTGGAAAAGGCATTGCAGACAACGCAATTTTACATATGCTTGGACTTGGAGATGCCGAAAAGGAGATTGTACTCACTCTGCTTTCAGAACGAGAAATAGAACCGGTAATTGAGACACTGCACCACTTTCGAAGAGATAAGCGTCTAGCTTGTGGAATTGCTATGTTGATAGATGTTCCACACCTCCTCAGTCATACGATGCAGACATCTGATTCTGCTTCACCCACTGATGGGGAAGATAAAAGGAGAACCACTATGGATAGTCCACACACACTGATTACCTGTATTGTCAATAAAGGAGCGGCTGATGAGGTTATGGATGCTGCTCGTAAGGCAGGTGCTACCGGAGGAACCATTCTTGCAGCTCGAGGCACTGGAAAAGAGGAGGATGTAAAGTTCTTCGGTGTTCAAATAGTACCCGAAAAAGAGATGCTGCTGGTACTTGTTGGAGCGGGTCTTACCGGAAAGGTTCTCGATGCTATACGAGCTGTCCCCTGCTTAGCAGAACCTGGATCGGGAATCGCCTTCTGTGTTGATGTTGAACGGTTCATGACCCTTGGCGGCAAGCTTCCCACTTCGTGATGAATGGTATCGGTTACGCTCACTTCGTTGGGAAATGAACCTGGGTACTCATGCTAGAGCGTGCTGAACGGATCCCATGGGTATGCAGAACGTAATGCCGGTAATGCTGCTGCAAGATTTCTATTCGAGGGAACATGCACTGGCAAATCCAGAGCGAACACCTCTGTGGCTCGAATTCCGCAGAGCCTCTGGAGCTGTGACTCTTCTATTCCTGCGTTTCGCAGAGCCTGAATGAGCAGTGCGGTTCCTGCAAATCCGGGAATACCAGAGGCACCTGCTGCTTTATCGGCACGTGTGTGCGGTGCATGATCACTCTCTATCCAATCAATTTCTCCGTTATATAATCCAGAAAAAATTGCCTCACGGTCGGCTGAACTACGCAGTGGCGGATTCATCTTCATGAGATGTCCTGGAGTGGAGGCAATCGTATCGTCAAGCAGTGCATGATGAGCCGTAGCTCCACAGGTTATCTTCAGTCCCTCGTTACGTGCATTACAAACCAACGCAACCGACTGGGCTGTGGAAATATGGCAAATATGGACAGTCCCTGTAAATCCGGTTCTCTGAGCAAGCATAATCTGATCTCGAACCGACTCAATTTCGGCCTCTGCCGGCCGAGCCGATCCATGACTTTCTGGGTGCTTCAGATTCCATAATTCGGGATGCATATACGATTCTTTTTCACAATGAATGGCGAGTACACCGTCATATTCGCTATCGGTGAGAATTTCGTACACATGCTGCTGTTGATCCACCTCCAGCAACCCCATAGAACCTGTCGAGTGGCCTGCAAAGAGCTTGAGTCCCACTACCCGTGGAAACAATTCACGATAGGTGCTGACTATCTCCCTCACCTGATTGGCCTCTGCTGTAACCCCGCCGTACACACCATAGAACATGTCACTGTTTCGTGATCTGCGCAGTGCATCTACTGCTGCATCCCCTAGAGCTAATCGATCACGCACCGCACGCTCACTGGTAAGTGTCGGAACAGTATTCGGCATGTCAAAAAGTGCAGTTATGCCACACTGTGCAGCACTAAGCATTCCGTGAAGCACCGTCTCTTTATCTCGCTGAATGCCATCTCTCAGGTGTACATGCACATCTATCATACCAGTTCAGGAGCCTCCCGCTGTAAGTAGTCATAATCCATGAAGGTTCCCCAGGCACAGGTAAGACGATCCCCACAGAGACATTCACCGCACATACCAATTCCACAGAGGGTGGAGAGTTCCAAAGAGAGGTGTATCCGTTTGGCATTCACCCCTGCTTGGACCATCTGTTGTGCAGCAATGCTCATGAAAATCGAGGGACCGACTATGTAACAGGAAAGATTATCGATAGAAGCTTTGGCCAATGCAGTTCGAACCGATTCAAGCACTCTTCCCGGTTTGCCATCATCTGCAATAACCGTGACTGGACCGTAATTTGCAAGGTTCTCTTCAAGAAGTCCACCCGATTTCGTATCGGTCTGTTCACTTGTACCCACAAATATTTCCATATTGGTTTTCTGTTCTTTAAGCTTCCTTGCTAAAGCCGGCAGCACCGCTACACCGGTTCCTCCTGCTACCAGAAGAGCCTGCGGTGTATGCTCACAATCCACAGCTTTCCCGTACAGACCGCGGATATAGAGGTCATCGCCCTCAGCAAGTGAAAATAGGGCCTCGGTAAAGGCTCCTCGGCGTTTAATAACAAAGGTGAGCGGTTCTGCCTCTGCAATAGAGAAGGGTTTTTCTCCCACTTCAGGAATCCAGAGAAAGACGAACTGCCCTGCCTCGTAGGCCCAAATTCCCTCAAGGGTAAGAATAACTGTGTCTTTTCCGTGAAGTACTCGCTTACGAATGGCTCGTCGCTCATACTGCATCGATGGTGCAGTCTTGTAATACTGAGCAGCTTCCGCTTCGCTGTTCTTGTGTGCGAGAAGTGCGTGGGCATCGCTTAACAATGCGTGGGTGAATGCTTGCCAGTTCTGCTGCAGAACCTTACCAAAAGCCGATCCGATACCTACTGCATCGGCTCCTGCTTGAACCATTGCGGCAATATCGGCTCCTGTGGTGACTCCACCCATACCAATGATGGGAACGTCGGGGCCGAGCTCTTCACGTATGCGGCGAATGCATGTGAGGGCAGTATCACGCACCCATAAGCCGCTTTTCCCCCCTTTGCCTCCAAGTTTGTTCTGTAAAACAGGTTTGCCGCTTAAGGGTTCACGATGAACCTCCGGTCCAACCGTATTGATGGCGACAATACCATCGGCCCCGGCATCCATTACCTCACGTGCAATCACGGCAATATCGGGAACGTTTGGGGTAAGTTTAGCAAATATGAGGGCACCGCACTGTGGAAAGGCCTTCCTGATTTCTCGTACATACAGCCCGGAAATTTCTGCTGAACACCCGATTGAAGCTCCGTACCCGGCACTTGCGTGTGGGCAGCTGAAGTTAAGTTCAATAATATCGGCTACATCCTCAAACACATCTATAAGGGTAATAAAATCCTCTATAGTGGAGGCAGAAACAGAGACATTCAGCAAGGCTCTCATGTCGTAGGTATCACGAAGTGCTCTGAGTTCGCTATAAGCCTGCTGCATACCGGGATTTTTCAGCCCTACCGAGTTTCCGAACGAGCCGACCTCCGGTTCACAGATAATTGGTTCACGATTCCCCGGATTTGCCGTGACCTGAAAACTTTTAGTGGTTATTATGGCAAACTCAGGAAGATTTCGATCAACATAGGTAATGAGCGGAGTTTTTGTACTCAGCACGCCAGAGACTGTTGCCAGACCGAGATATTCAGGATTGACAAGAATAGTCTGATGTCTTCTAGAGAGAATCTTTCTCACTCTATCTGGATCTTGTTCCCATTTCACAGAGCTGTCTCCTCACACAGGTTTTTTATATTTGCAATACAGAGGTCCAACCAGTTCTCAGGAGCAGGAGCCTGCTTCCATGGATGAGTGAGGGCACTCGAACTATTAATCCTTGCATTTTGTACCGGGTACAAAGTTGATTGTAAGACATGCAGTGTTTTTTGAGCACTCGCTCCCTGGCTTCCGACTCCAGGTATGAGCAGGGGAACTTCGTAGGTTCCGAGGTATGCGGCTATCTGTTTAAGTTCCTGCAGACTGGTAGCCCCCACCACCGCACCGATGCCTTCAAACGTAAGTGACCACTGAGCAATCTTTCGTGCAACAGCCATGTACAAGGGCTCAAGATCACCTGAATCATCTACAATCGAGAGGTCCTGCAGATCCTTTGCTCCCGGATTACTCGTCCTATTCAAAAGGTAAATCCCTCGTGAGCCCTCATAGTGTTCATCAAACGGACTTACTGAGTCGGTCCCCATATAGGGACTTGCGGTCACCGCATCACACTGCCAAATAGCAAATGCCTCATGAGCATAATTCGCACTCGACCGGGCTATATCACCACGTTTGGAATCTAGAATCACCGGAATACCGGGGAACAATTGTGCAAGCAGATTAAGCACATCAGCAAGAGCCAAAGAACCCTCAAACTCCCCCTTTCGTGGATTATCCAGAGCATGATAGTACCCGATATTCGGCTTGAATGCTGCAGGAGAAAGATGTGCTTTCACCATTGCTTCGAACAGTTCAGAAAAGAATCGAACTACGTCCTCACGAATATTGCCAGAGCGATACGGCAGCACATCCCACTGGGGATCAAGGCCCATACAGGCACAGTTTCCTGCACGTTCAGCACTCTCTTTTAGTTGTAATTTGTATCCACTCATGTGTTACTCCTTCTGCTTTGGAGGAAATCCGTGAGCACTCCCCCAACCAAATGGGTCTATCCGCCAATCGCTAAGCAATTGGGCCTCGTTCTCATCAACATACCCCGCAGTTCGGGCTGTTGCAACCATTGTATCGTAATCAAGCAGCGTGACAGCCTCACACGAAGGAGAAAGTGAAGCAAAGGCATCAAGAGAAGCCTGAAGACCATAGGTAAAAATTGCCAAGCAATACGAAATGGAACCCTGTGCCTCTCGAATAGCCTCTACAGCATGTATGGAGGATCCTCCTGTCGATATTAAATCCTCAATGAGCAGCACACGACCTCCCTGGTAGGAGCCATCGGCCCCTAACCCCTCAATCCTGTTCTGCAGCCCATGATCCTTACCCGATGAACGCACGTACGAAAGTGACTTTCCAAGACGGTCGGCAAGGCTCGTAGCATGAGGGATTCCTGCTGTTGCGGTACCGGCAATCTGGTCGAAATCCTCCCCCAAATTCTCCACAATAGCAGCAAACGCATCACAAATGAGCTCTCGTGCCCGAGGATCGGCAAGCAATCTTCGATTATCATTATAAATCGGCATACGGTATCCACTCGCCCAGGTAAAGGGCTCTGCTACTGAGAGTCGGATTGCCTCCATCTCAAGTGCCTTCTGTGCAATAAGCGGTCCATAATGTGCCTGGATATCGGTAATAGTTTTTTGCATGGCGAACAGATCTCCTTAGTAATTCCAAATTTCTTTAAATGTGTGCACAGTCCCACAGTAGGCACACGTATAGCGATTATCTCGGGTGCGAATGAACCGTGCAGGAACTCCCTCATTATGTGACGGATGGCTGATGCATGCCTCATTATTGCATGCTAAATCGTCAAAGTTGTAGATTCTTGGCGGAAGATGGGTTCTATATTTTGCTGCAACCCTACCATCATGAATAATATTCAGAGTGCACCCTGCAGCCACAGCGGCCAGGCGTTTAAGATCTTTTCTATCGAGCTGACGAGTCCCCGGTCTAAAAATTATTCCTTTAAACTTATCCTCTCCGGTACTTGTAGATATCCATTCTCCACCCTTTCCATCATCTAACCCCATCACACGACTGATGAGTGCCATATGTTTGCGAATATCGGCAGGGCTATCACCCTTACAAATGTGATCAATCACGAGACCATCTCGGATTGGACGGACTCCCTCGGAGTATGAATCGGCCTTTTCAGAACTCGTAATCGGAGAACCCTCCACCTGGGTTATGTATTGTTCATCAACACGATCAAAACTCTTTGTCTCACCAACAAAATCTTCGCCGAGCCTTCCAGAAACGAGGGCAAGTAGTACGATTCTCACATACATGCCATTTATGGACTGACGCTCCCATCCATTCAGCGGAGTATCATCAAGAAAGGTGGGGATGGTTGGATGTACGCGGTGTCTTGGAAGAGGATGATAGAACTTCGTCCCCTGAGGAAGAAGAGGAATCCACTCTTTCTGGAACGTTACCGCAGCACGAAGTTCATCCTGCCTCTTGAGAATTTGTTCACCCATTCGCTCCAGCTGCGGTCGAGTGAAGTACCATTTATCGGCAATATCGTTTTGCTTCAGATAGTCTTGGAGCGATGCAAATATGCGCACGGTAAATCCATTCTCCTCCATAGCCATCCGATATACTTCAGGCATGGCCAACTCGAAAGGTGCGATGAGATCAATTTTCACCGAATCGAACACTCTCAGACCATTTGCCTTGGAATGGACTGTACGGCCGTGGTAAAGATCTCCCACGAGTGCTACATGTATGGCAGAGGTATTCCAATTATTATCTTCCAAGAAGGTAAATTCATCGAGGAGCTCCTGAGTCGGGTGCTCATGCTTCCCATCACCTGCGTTAATGAATGAGGGTTGCCGGGTAATCCCGTTTCGCAGAGCATACGCAGAGGCCTCTTCCTCCAGCCACCTGCACACTCCCTCCAGTTTACTTCGGATAATGAACACAGAGTTATGATACCCAGCGAGGGTGTTGAAGGTATCGGCATAACTCTCCCCTTTGTTAAACGAGGAACTATCTGTTGCCAGATCAGAAACTTTGGCTCTATGAAATTTTGCTGCATTTCTGAATGATTCCCTCGTTCGGGTACTATCTTCCAGAAATACTTCATACATTCCGAAGTCGGGATTGTCTATACGGAAGCGATCTAATGCAGCTTGATCATGTGCCGCAAGAGCCTCCTTTAATATACGCGTCTTTTCGAACACATATCGACGTTCTGCGATGGTAAAATCATCGATTACCGCTAGCGATCTTCCTTGGAAGACATTTTTTCCCATACACCCTCCTTTAGACCGTATGCACTCTGTGCACAGGTTTGTACAAGCCCCGATTAGGCCAAAAAAAATACCGGTAGATACCGGCATTACATGCTGATCGTTCATAGGAGATACGGGGGCCAAGGTCTGTTGTGCAACAATTTCTCCTTGACTTCATCATTCCCATCTCCTCGCTATACATGTGTCATTATCGAGAAAAACATAGCAGATGCTCGCCCTTCTGTCTACTCCTCACTTCTTCCCTGTGCACGTGGATCCATCTCGATCGATTCAAGCGGATCTGCAGAAAATGTAGGTTCGTGACTCGTGTTCTTTTTCGTTTCACGTACCATTTCCTGCTCAAATGGACTTCGCTTCTCCATAAATGGATAGCTTGGCGTTAACGTACCTCGATTTCTGGACTTTTCACGCAACTTTAAATCATGCAAATAATTTTTCCGGTAATTACCTCGAACCTTACCCATTTTTCCCTTTTTCTTATTATTTGTATTGTACCGAGAACTATAGTATCGCTTTGCATAGCGGGAACTTCGGTAGTTGTAGTACCGTCCACCAGAATAGTATCCACCCATCTTCGATTCAATAACACCGTTGAAAATAACACCGAGGACATTTACACCCGCAAGGTCAAGATTGTCCAACAATTCGCGAAGAGCTCCCTTAGTGGAAATTCCGGCTCGAATATTGATAACAATCCCATCTACATGTTTGGCAATGGACATGAGCTCAGAGGCGAAGATAAGAGGAGGTGTATCTATGATGATATAGTCATACATGCCTAACAGAGTATCCAGCATTTCGGTGTATTCATTTGAATTGAAAATTGCTGATGGTAGTGGTGGCGATACCCCTGGCGGTAGAATATGGAGCGTGGGGACATCGGCCAGGGGCTGTACAATAACCTCTTCTACGGAGAGCCCTGAGACAACTACATCCACCAAACCCTTCTGAGACGGCTTAAGATTGAAATATGCTTCGAGCTGCGGTAACCGGAGATCTCCATCTATGAAGAGCACCTTCAATCCATTCATAGCCAGACTCGCTGCAATATTTGCAGACCCACTACTCTTACCCTCACCCATTCCAGGACTTGTAATGCTGAAAATGCGCTGATGCCTTCGCAGAGTACCAAAGGAGATATTATTTGCAATAAGTTTGTAACGTTCTGCTTCGAACGACAGGGGATCGTTGTAGACCACAAGGGAGGGAATATCGAGACTCTTGTCAAAATTCATAAGTGGAAGCCAGCCGAGAATGGGTCGATTCATCCCAGCAATCTTTCTCAGGACAGCCTCATCCTTGATGGTGACATCGAGCATCTCCAAAAACAGAGCCAAGAGCACTCCGAGGGCAATTCCAAGCAACAGTGCAACAGCAAGAATAAGCATACGATTCGGACTGACCGGAATAGGCTCTCCCGATGCGTTTGCGCGAACGACTGCAGGATCTATTGCTGTTACATTACCCTCTATTGATGCCTCGGCAATCTTTACCTCTTCAAGCAGTTCCATGAGGCGAATACGTAAGGTTTCATACACCTGAACATCTCGTTCAAGATCGAGTAAGGTACGCTCCAGGTTCGGCAGTTGAGCAAGTTCAGAACTGTATGTTCCCTCTATGGAGACAAGAACAGAAATCTGTGCCTCTGTTACAGCTTTTTGCTGATACGCTTTTGCCAATTCCTGAGCACTGAGATTCACATAGCTGTCATCACTCAGATTACGCGGAGCTACGAGCACGGTAATACGGTCAAGCAGCGACTTTGTCTGCCGCATCAGTGCACTTTGCAGAACAAACACTCGGTCGGAATCCTCAGAGACTACTTCCTGAATTGCCTCGTACATTACGAGTTCCCTGCTCCGCTCTTTATACGAACCGAGAAGTGAGGTAACATCCACATCTGCAAGAACGGTTTCATAGGTTGGCACTGTGATACCGGCAACAGAGAGAGTTTGGCTATAGGTATCTATAAGGACATCTGCTTCACGTCGCTGAAGATCAAGCGGTTCTCTGCGTAATTGGAAGTAGGCGATTTTTTGTGAAAGCAACTTGCTTTTATCGGACAACTGAATATAGTTGCTATCTTCACGGAACTCTCTGAGTGCATCTGCTGCATCACGCAGCTGTTGTTCATTGATTGGCAATTGTGACTGAATGAACTCCTTTTGAACTGTTTTAGATGTTCTGGAGATTGACCCAAGCAGCTCATTATAACTCTGAACAAGAGCGTTGGCAAAATCGCGGGCAAAATAGGGGTTCTGATCGGTTACCGTGATGCGGACAATATTGGTATCCTTTACCGTGGTGACCGCTGTTTTTGCACCCATACTGCCACGGACAGAGGGTATCGTGTACGATCGACCATCAACATCCTGGTAATCGCTCAGACTGAGCTTCTCCAGAGCCTTCTCCATGGTTGTTCGGCTCAAGGCAAGCTCCACCTCAGTTGAAATTTTGGAGGTCGTCTGTCCGAGCATAAGGCTCTCAAAGCTGCTGCTGTTCTGTAACGACTCTACAAGAATGGTGACTTCAGATTCGTATAGAGGCGTTACTTGTTCAAGGTATATAACGGCTGCCGCCATGACAATGAGAAACGTGAGGATAATCCAGTGCAGCCGAACCTTCAGGATATGGAAGAGCTCTTTAATGCTCATTCCTTCCTGCATCTCATCCTCAGGTATCTGCTGCGATACATTCATGTTGTCCACTCGCGTCTCTCCTCCGGATATGTTCGTCAGTTCGGGAAAGTTACTATATTTGCGACTATCCCAAGAATGGTCGCGATGAGTCCCACGATAGTCACCGTTGTAGCTAGATTCATCCCATTAACTGCTTGGAACGTATTCAGTTTGGCAGTCACTATCGCTTCAGGCGGCACTATTGCATCTTTTGCTAATTCCTTGCCCGTCTTATCGGTAAGGGTGAAAGCGCCGTTGCGATTCTTTGCCGGGTCAAAACCTCCTGCAAGGTTTATGTAATAGGAAGCGGTTTTATCAGGGATATAGGGGAAAGTTCCCGGCCTCAGTACACCGCCGGTCACGTTAACAAACAATTGATTAAACGGAATAACGAACCGATCTCCCTCCTGTAACGGTAATTGGGCAATCGGCTCGTTTCCACCCATAAGGATGGTCTGAATATTTACTGGGATAAACTGATCTGCTCTAATCACATAAGCTGCGGCGAGATCGCTTACTGCAGAAAACCGATGAGCAATAGCCTGCATCATTTCCAAGACCGTTTCTCCTGGAAAGAACTGGTAGTAGACCCGCCCTGAGGAGCTCAGAGCACTTGATTGTGTGGTGGCATCTCCCATGTTCACCGCACCTTCTAATGTAATGGCACGGGATAATGGAGCGATGGGACTTACGAATACCGTATCGAGATGATTCAATGCGAACGAGGCATAATCTTTCTTAGCCACCCGCAGAACATCGACATGTGCAGAATCCTGAATTCCATACCTGCGAACGAGCACCGCAAACGCGTCCCCGCTAGGAAGAATGCCGCCGCCGTATCGCTGCATAATCGCTTCTAATTCTTCATCTTCACGTGGCTGATACACCCCAGGTCGAGCAACTTCACCTGCTATGATGATCAGTCGGTCTGCTTTTGGAATTGTAATAATGTCGCCGGCACGTACTAATGGGTTCTGACTTAAATCACCCTCTCTCAGAGCTGCATAGAGATCATATGTGTTCTGTTCACCCTGGGCACTGGTAATGTGTACTGATCGAGTGGAAGCAAATTCAGTAGCAGCCGATGAAATTACCGACGAGAGCCGACTGAGCCCCCATGCAGAGACCTCTTGTGTTGCGTAGACTTCGCCTCGAACAGTGACTGTGAAGACACCAGTGCCGGTAAGCACTACACGGGGCAGACTGAAAGGAAAATAATTCTCTATAAGCCGTTCAACTTCACGGGCAAATGTTACGAAAGGCTTGTTCGCTCCATTTACTGTCCCTATTGAGGGAATGACCACACTGTACGATCCATCGACCTGTACTGTGAGATCCACACGATCTCGTCCCTCAGTGTAGGTTATACGTATAGTATCTCCCGGTGTTACTGGGTATCGACTGTTAGATATTGCGGAAAGTACCCGGCTTTCAGGAGTTATTGCTGCCGACATTGTTTCCTGATCAGCCATGCCCAGCTGAGCTGCATAGCTATTCGGCAGTTGATCGGCCTCTTCTATAGAGGAGGTGGTTCCGTAGTAGGGAGATCTCACTATTACTGCATTATCTGCAGCAGGCAGTAGATAACAGAAGGTCAGCATGAAGAGTAGAGCAAAAACTATTTTGTGAGACTTCATTACACCATCCCCCTTACACTATCTACGACAAAATGGATAGTATCATGCTTTTTTATATGAGTAAAGCAATGCGCCTGAAGTTAGGTTACGTATTATTACCAATATATTACAATAAATACTCATAATAACATCTTTAATTGTAAATATTTCTCTCTCTTACATCTCGGTATGAACAGCTGTGGTTGAAGGTAAACCCCACAATTATTTTATGCATCCTGTAGTACAGTGAATCATAATCTCTATGAGTATTGGAGTAGAGGTTAACACACATTCATGTCTGTACACATCCAACAAAGAAGGACCTCCCGATTTTGTGTTAAAGCACTGAGAATTCGATCAACTTATGTGAACGACTTCACATAAAGAGTTGCATATTGTTGCAATTTTTATTTGACAGCTAACCAGCCATGGCATACACTTTCTGTGTGAGATGACATGTCTCACGCGATATCATATCAAAGGAGATTTCTATGAAGAAACTAACAGTGTTGCTGGTACTTTTGCTCTTGTCCACGACGCTCGTCTTCGCTGCCGGTGCTAAGGAAACAGCAGCTGGGGCAGATGAACCACTCAAAGTTGGAGTTATTTACATCACCTCCCCTGGAGACATGGGATACTCGTACATGCATGATCAGGGTACTATTGCAGCAGAAGCCTACTTCGGCGACAAAATCGAAGTAATTCGTATGGAAAACGTTCCAGAAAACGACTCATCCATGCGTGTTATGGAACAGTTGATCGACGAAGGTTGTAAGATTATCTTCGCTAACTCCTACAACTACCAGGACTATATGCTTCAGGTAGCGAAAGAGAACCCCGATGTCTATTTTGAACACTGCTCCGGGTACCTCTCAAATGACAACATGTCCAACTATTTTGGAAGAATGTACCAGATTCGGTACCTTTCTGGAATGATTGCCGCCAAGATGAGTCCCTCTGGAAAACTCGGTTATGTTGGTGCATACAATACACCAGAAGTTGTTCGTGGTATCAACGCATTTGCACTTGGTGCTCGTGCTGTTAATCCTAATGCAACCGTTACAGTCGTATTCACCTACACGTGGTATGATCCTTCACTCGAAAGACAGGGTGCAATCGCTCTGCTCGATCAGGGTATCGATGTTATTGCTCAGCACCAGGATACCACAGAACCGGCAAAAGCTGCTATCGAACGTGGCAAGTATGCGGTTGGATACAATGCAGACTTCCGTAAGATTATTGGAGATGACAAAGTACTCGTCTCTCCAATGTGGAACTGGGAAAACTATATGATTCCTGCAATCGAAAGTGTACTGGATGGGACATGGAAAACACAGTCCTACTGGGGTGGTGTTGATGAAGGTATGGTACACCTCTCTCCAGTCAGTCCTCTCGTTCCTGCCGATTTCCAGAAAGAAGTTGCAGCTGTACAGACTAAGATTGAGAACGGTGAGTGGGACGTTTTCTGGGGTGCATTGAAAGACAATACCGGTGCTGTTCGCCAGAAGGCTGGTGAAAAGATGGCCGACTCTGACATGCTTACCATGGACTGGTTCGTGGAAGGCGTTATCGGTTCGGTTTACTAGGCTGCAAAACTCAGCTCATTGGGGCAGACTCCGGTCTGCCCTTTTTTGAGACTCATTTCGATTATCAGGTTGTCAGAACCCTCTGACAAACCAACCTGGATGGGCAAACAATGAACCAACAGACACAACAGACTCCCGTAGTACACATGGAACATATTACCAAACATTTCCCTGGTGTACTCGCAAACGACGATGTCTCGCTGGAGCTCTACCCCGGACAGGTGCTCGCGCTTCTTGGTGAAAATGGAGCGGGCAAGAGCACATTGATGAACATGCTGGTGGGGCTGTATCGTCCCGATAGCGGTTCCATCTATATTAGGGGCGAACTCGCCGAAATACACAGTCCACAAGACTCCATGGCACTCGGAATCGGTATGATTCATCAAGAATTCATGCTTGTAGGGAATATGACGGTAGCCGAAAATATCGTTCTTGGATTAAAGGAACTATCGTTCGTTCCCAACATGGATGAAATTCATTCTCGCATTCGTGAACTTTCCCACAGATACGGATTGCAGGTAGATCCCGATTCGGTCATTCACGACCTTAGTGTTGGAGAACAGCAGCGTGTTGAGATTCTTAAGCTGGTGTATCGCGGAGCCGATATCCTTATACTCGATGAACCCACCGCGGTACTTACCCCTGGCGAATCACGAGATTTGAACAAAATCATCAAGAAGATGCTGAGTGAGGGGAAATCGGCAATATTCATTACCCATAAGATGGATGAGGTAATTGAATTCAGTCACAAGGTGCAGGTATTGCGACGGGGAAAGACGGTAAACACCTGCGATACAAACACCGTAACCCCAAAAGACCTTGCAAATATGATGGTAGGGCGAGATATTCTTTTCTCACTTGACCGTGAACCCTTCGACCCAGGCGAAGTAAAGTTGGCCGTAAAAAACATTACTGTCACCAATCCTCTGGGATCTCGACCTTTCCTTGATGATGTCTCGCTTGAAGTCCGTTGCGGCGAAATTATCGGTATTGCCGGTGTTGCAGGAAATGGTCAGACGCAACTTACCGAAGCAATCACTGGACTTCTTCCGATAACTAAGGGCTCAGTATTCATCGATGGTAGAGAAATGACTAACGCAACACCTTTACAAATTATTCGAGCCGGGGTCAGTCACATTCCAGCAGACCGAGGAGCTAACGGTGTTGTCGGCGACATGAGTGTAGGTGACAACCTTGCAATGAAAAAGTACCGCACTAAGGAGATTTCCCGAGGTGTTGTAATCAAACGTTCCTTCCTCCGTGCATTTGCAGATAAACTCATTCAGGCTTTTGTTATAAAAACACCCGATCAGGACACCAGTGTTAAATTTCTCTCCGGTGGTAATATTCAAAAAACCATTCTGGCACGCGAAATTGATTCATGTGGCGGTATTCTCATTGCCGTCTACCCCTCGCGTGGGCTGGATGTTGGAGCTACAGAGGCGGTCAGACAGAACTTGATCCTTCAGCGGGACAAGGGCAATGCTGTGCTCCTAGTTTCTGAGGAACTCGATGAGCTGCAGATGGTTGCCGATAAAATTGCTGTCATGTTTGAAGGGCGCATCATGGGTATTAAGAACGTCAAAGAGACAAACACCGAAGAGTTAGGCATGATGATGGCTGGCGCGAGTGATGCGAGGAGGGATGCATGAGACTAGCAGTTGAAAAAAGAGACAGCAAATCACGCAAAATGGCGATTATCATCCCTTTGGCTTCATTTGCCATCTCAATCATTCTGGGAGCACTTGTTCTGATTGCATCCCGGGCAAATCCGATACAAACGTATGGAGCTATGATAAAAGGGGCTTTTGGCAGTGCCCGACGATTCCAATACACCATTGTAGAGTCGTTACCACTGCTTATGTGTGGTCTTGGCGTCGGTATAGCATTCCGATTGAAATTCTGGAATATTGGAGCTGAAGGACAATATGTATGGGGTGCTATCGGCATTACCTGGGTTATGCAGTTCTGGAAGTTCCTTCCCACACCGATGCTGCTCCCTATCGGGCTGCTAGTCGGTATGATCTGCGGTGCCATTTGGGCGGGGGTTCCCGGATACCTGAAGGCACAATGGTCGGTAGATGAAACCCTCACGACGCTCATGCTCAATTATGTTGCTATAGGTCTGGCAGAATATCTCTATATTAATGCGTGGAAGGCTCCCCTGGGCAACATGGGAACACCCGAATTTGCCCGTGAGACGTGGCTGCCTTCAGTATGGGGTAAAGTGCATAGTGGAATATATATCGCACTTGCACTTGTGGTGATTCTCTACTTCTTTTTGTACAAAACCCGCTGGGGATTCGAGTTGAATATGATTGGTAAAAATCCTCGTGCTGCTCGGTATCAGGGAGTTTCAATCAAGCGAAATATCGTACTGGCGATGTTACTCTCAGGTGCAATCTGTGGCCTCGCAGGGTCGGTAAATACAGCGGCTATTGCTCATAGACTCACCAAGGGTGTAAACGGGGGCTATGGATTCACAGGAATCATCATCGCCTGGATGGCAGGCTTAAATCCCTTTGCTTCAATTATTGTTGCTATCGTTATGGCTTCCCTTACCACCGGTGCCGATGCTCTTCAGATTGCTATGAAGCTTCCTGAATCAATGGGAGAGGTCCTCCAGGGACTGGTTCTTATTCCATTGCTCGCTGGGAGCATTTTTGTAGAGCATAAGCTCGTTATCATCAAGAAGGAGGCCGTATAATGGAATTTCTAACCAAATTACTTGCTGCAACCATTGCCATGGGCACGAGCCTCACCTATGCAACGCTCGGTGAAATCTATACGGAGAAAACCGGAGTGTTGAATCTCGGTATGGAAGGAACCATGCTCATGGGGGCTCTTGCCGGGTTCGCCACTGCTCTGGCAACGGGTAATCTATTACTCGCATTGATTATGGCAATGATAATTGGCGGCATCATGTCGCTTATTCATGCATTCCTCTGTATCACCATGCGAGCGAATCAGGTAGTAAGCGGATTGGCAATCACCATGTTCGGTACTGGTCTTGCCAACTTTCTCGGACAACGGATTGGGCCTGCATCAAATAATTATAACCTGATTGGAACTAATCTCACCCATAAATTCGAGAATATTGCTATTCCGTTCCTCAAAGATATCCCTATACTGGGTTCGTTCTTTGATGTGAGCATTCTCACATATGCCCTCTATATTCTTATCCCGTTCAGCTGGTTCTATATGTACAAAACAAAGAACGGACTGGCTATCCGGGCAGTGGGAGAGTCTCCTCGAACTGCTGCGGCAATGGGTATTTCAGTTCCGCGTTTGCGTTATTTATATACGATTATTGGTGGAATGTTTGCTGGATTGGGAGGAGCGTGTCTTTCTCTCTCCTTTACACCCAGCTGGAATGATGGCATGACCGGCGGTAAGGGCTGGATAGTTATTGCATTGGTAATCTTTGCTACATGGAATCCAGGGAAAGCGGTAATCGGCACTTTGGTGTTCGGAGGTATTACCTCGCTGCAGTTCAGCTTGCAGGCTGCTGGAGTAAAAATGATTATTCCTACGCAGTTTCTTGCTTTTGCCCCCTACCTCATCACATTCCTCACCCTCTCGATTATGACGATTCTCAATCAGAATCGAAAGGGAGCTTTTGCTTCTCCTTCGGCTCTTGCTACTCCCTTCGCAATCGACGATAAATAATTAGGTACCGGGTACAAAGTTTTGCAACTTATTTTGTGCCCGGCAATTAAAACTTTGTACCCGGAAAATGAAATTATTTACTTAATATAGGCATGTGGTTTTATGGATATTGCACGGTATCAGAAAAGAAATTTCACTGGATTTATGGTACATGCACTTTTTCTTGCACTTACGTTAAACTTCATTGACGTAAATACCGTTGTACCGAATATGCTCGCCGAAGCTGGTGGAACCGCATTCCATATGGGATTGCTCAGTGCAATCATGGTGGGTGGTACCAAATTTATGCAACTGGTATTTGCCGGTATAATAGTCCCCCTGCAGAGAAAAAAAGGGGCTTTACTGGTGGGCATTTACGTACGCGTCTTCGCCCTTCTGCTCATGGGAATTTTTCTCCGAACGTTATCGGGTGAGGCTGCTTGGAAAGTCTGGACCATCATGACCGTCATGGCACTATTCTCTTTCAGCGGAGCGTATGCCAATATCTCATATACCGATATCATGGGGAAAGTAATCCTCCCAGATCGACGAAAACGATTATTGGTGCTCAAACAATTAATTTCAAGTGTGGGAGTAATTCTCTCTGCACTTCTGGTAAAAGTCATCCTATCTCAGCTCGCTTACCCTTACAATTATAGTCTACTGTTTCTCTTGGCAGGTTTGTTATTGCTTTTTGGGACCATAGGTTTCTGGATGCTCAAAGAACCCAAGGGGGAAGCAGCAACACAAACCACACTTACCGAGAAAGTGCATCAGTTCTGGGAGGTACTAAGCTCTGATTCCAATTTTCGCAAATATCTCTTTCTCATAAATACTACTGGCGTCATTGCTGCTATGCTTCCCTTCCTCATCCTTTTCGCACGGCAGCGATTCTCGGTCGATGGCAGCCTGACAGGAACGTTCCTTCTTGTTCAAATGTTCGGAGCTCTGGGAACAAACATTCTCTTACAACTTTTTTCACGCGATCAACGCTATCGCTCACTTATCTACCTGTTCATTATCGTGAGCGTAATAACCCCGCTCTGTGCTCTGCTTGTCCCGGCCCACCCGTTGTGGTACGCATCCATATTTCTTCTCAGCGGTATCTCCCACACGCTGAATCAGATTCTATCGTCTGGCATTCTTCTCGAAATATCGACCAATGAGAACCGTGCAATCTATACCGGGCTCTCTGGTGCCGGATCAATCATGCAGGTCCTCTACCCATTGCTCGCTGGGGTTCTTGTAGGCTTTATTGGTTTCCAAGCAGTATTTATTCTGAGTTCTCTTTACATGCTGGCAGGAATCTACACAGCACGAACTATAACCTGTACTTCACTCAAACTTGATTAACTATGTACCCGGTACAAAGTCTTGAAAACTTTGTACCGGGTACATAGTTATTTTTATTCGACCATCCCGGCTTTCTCAAGCTCAAGTTCCAAATAATCTATCAGAACCTGTGCTTCCTGAATCTCTGCCTTCCGTTCAAGATCTTCGCTTTGTGCTTTATAGGCATCCTTGAGATTCTTCACTGGGAATGAAACTAACACCCAGACTCCTCCAGAAGCATCGACATACTGTTCCTCAACCTTTGCCCCTCTCAGAGAAATGTTCACAATCTGCCGAGAAATATTTTCCATCATCTCCAAAGACTGCTCTCCACTTGTCCCCGAATCCTGGAAGTAATTGGTCAGAGCTCCCTGTACCGTGGTACTTGCCCATCGAGCAATCCCATCCATGGCAAGTGCTTCTGCCCTCATCCGGGAATTCTGTACGTTCGAAAGCTTACCGTATCCTGCCGAGTAGTACGTTCTCCAGTTCGAAGGGGGATTGGTCGTCCACTTGGGAGAACCATCTGGATTGGTTGTTGCACATCCCATACTCACCAGGAGAAGAATTATCGACGCTATTATGAGAAAAACTACATTCCTTTTCATCTATGTCACCTCTTTATATCATCAGGGTATCTCATCCACTATCGTACGCCATTTTATCACCTATTTCCACAATTCTTTGAATTCGTGTTGCATTCAAGCATCCTCCCTGTGCATACTGCAACCATGAAGACAAATGCCATGCGCATTCTGGAAGCCGCAAACATCCCCTTCAAAGTCATCACTTATCCAGTAGATGATGCACATATCGATGCAATGAGTGTTGCTCAACTGACAGGTTTGAACCCGGTACAAATATGTAAAACCGTAGTTACCACAACGGAAAATCAGGTAATCCAAATATTCTGCATCCCTGCTCCATATGAAATATCGTTAAAAAAGGCTCGGGCTGCTGTTGGAGCTCGCTCAATTGAACTCGTTAATCAGACGCAGTTACGCTCCCTCACTGGATACATACGTGGCGGCGTTTCTCCCATCGGCATGATTCATCCCTTTCCAATCTACCTGGAAGAGACAGTCCAGCTTCTGGATTGGGTAGCCATAAGCGGTGGGATGCGCGGAATCCAGTTACTTCTTAATCCCACCGATCTTGCGCAGGTGACCCAAGGAATTTGGGCAGATCTTGTGTAGTATGGTTAACGTATCTCCATCTACCATGATTCGACCATTTCACTATTTGCACAGTTGATTGTAGATAAAGTGAAATATCCAACTTGCCATGTAAAGCTTACACGGATATGATGGCGGGTATGAAAGTTGTAATCCTTGGTGCTGGAAAACGGGGCACGTTATTAGCTAAACATCTGATTCAAGAGAAACGGGATGTGGTAATTATCGAATCCGATCCGAAACGAGCTGCTGAGATACAAGGCAAACTTGACTGTATGGTAGTGATTGGATCGGGTACCGATCCGTCCACCCTCCGGGAAGCCGCTGTGGAGAAGTGTAATATTTTCGTCTCGGTTACCGACAGTGACGAGGTCAACCTTGTAGCATGCGGCATTGTGGAGAACATGAAAAGTGCTGTGACAACAATTGCCGCAATTCGAAACCTCACCTACACAGGACGGGACGGTCTTCCTGCCACAGTCTTGGGAATCAATTACATTGTAAACCCAGAGGCTGAAGCGGCAAGAAGTATTCACAGCATTATAGAACGGGGCATTTTCAGTGACGTTATCACCTTTGAACGATCCAATCTCATTTTGTACAACGTCGAAGTCACCGAACGATCACGGTTTGCGAATCAGAACGTAGCCAATTGTAGAACAAGTATTGGAACTGAGTTTGTTATTGCAGCTATCAACCGAAATGAGGAGGGAATTGTCCCCTCCGGAAATACGGTAGTTTTTCCTGGAGATACCCTCTCCATAGTTGCATTCGATAATGATCGTGAAGCGTTGTTTAAACTGCTTGGACAACATCGGGTAAAACCGAAAAAAATTGTCGTGGTCGGCGGAAGCAAGATTGCACGATTTCTCCTGAGATCATTTGAACCCTCTCATCACAGATCCATTGTACTTGTGGAACAAGATGCCGAGGTAGCAGCCCAGTTTGCACAATTGTTCCCTAATCTGCTTGTGGTTAAAAGCGATATTACCGACGAAACTATTTTTGATGATGAACGATTCGATACATTTGACCTGCTGATTAGCCTCACCGATAACGATGAACTCAATATTATTACCGCAAGCTATGCGAAGCGAGTTGGAGTTAAGAGTGCGATCGCCCTGATTAAAAACAACAACAACTATACACGGCTTGCCCGTCATCTCGATATCGATTCAGTTATCAGCGTGAGCGAAGCAACGGTCGATTCATTGCTCAAATATATGCGTGGAGCACACGTTTCAAGTGTTCACTCACTGTTCAATGGAAAGTTTGAAATTTTTGAGTTTATAATAAGCCAAGAGATGGGTGTTGCCGGAAAAAAACTCAAAGAAATCAACATGCGCAACAAAGGGGTTATTGCAGGTATTACAACACACAATGGCGAGAACATAATTCCTACTGGAGCCTACAAAATTGAAGCAGGAGATGTGTTGCTAGTCTGTGCCGGTCGCGAAGAACTCAACTTTGTTCAAAAAATATTCTCATAGAGGTTGTGCATGAACTGGAAACAAATCCTCCGATTATCGGGAACTATGCAGAGCATTATTGGTCTTTTTATGTTTATTCCGACCATACTTGCGGCAGTGTACGGTGAGTGGTTTGCTTTCCGGGCATTCATTGTATCATTAATTATTATTGTCATTTACGTTTCTATTATTCTCACAATCGGCCGAGGATGGAAGTCCCGCACACTGAATGTTCGCGATGTGTATCTCTTTGTAACGCTCACATGGGTTGTGGCCAGTGCACTTGGGGCAATTCCGCTCCATCTTACCCACACGACCGAGAACTTTGCCAGTGCATACATGGAAATTATGAGTGGATTCACTACTACCGGACTCACCACCCTTGCAGATATTGAAGCCTCACCTCGTTCCATCCTTTTCTGGCGTTCCCTCACGCATTGGCTTGGGGGAATGGGTATTGTAGTGTTATTCGTTGCCCTCTTGCCTCTGGTCGGAGTTGAGGGTTTTCAGTTGTTTGGAGCTGAGGCAGTAGGACCGACTAAGAGTAAACTCACCCCTAAAATCAAGAACACTGCACTTATTCTTTGGCTCATCTATGTAGGGATAACCCTTTTGGAAACCATCTTACTCGTTATCGGAGGTCTTCCTCTTTACGATGCACTCACAGTGACTTTTGGTTCAGTTGCGACAGGCGGATTTGTTACAAAAAATGCATCTATTGGACACTATGCAAGTGCCTATGTTGATATTGTGGTTACCATATTCATGGTCATGGCAGGGGTAAATTTCTCTCTCTACTTCGCCCTCATCCGCAAAAAATTCACCATGGTATGGCGAGATACAGAGCTCAAAGTCTATTTGGCAATCTATGGAATTGCTACCGCCATTGTCACCGTGAGTCTCGTGATTAATAATACCTACCAGGAAATTGGGACTGCCTTACGTTATGGAGCATTCCATACTGCGTCCATTATGACCACAACAGGATTCGCCAGTGCAGATTATGGATTATGGCCGGTTCTTCCCCAAGCCGTGCTTCTCTCGCTCATGTTTATCGGAGGTTGTGCCGGGTCGACTGGCGGTGGAATTAAGGTTACTCGCCTTATCACCATGTTTAAACTCGGAAGACAGAATATTCGCTCTTTGCTCCACCCACGTGGAATATTTACGATTCAGAGTGAATCCGAAAAAATCGCTTGGAAAACGGTGAATGCCATTGCCGGTTTTATTGCCATCTATATAGCATTGGTGCTTGCTTCGACCCTTGTGGTGGCATCGGCAGGGTATGATTTGCTCAGTTCCTTTGCTGCCGGGTTGATTTCTGTTGGTAATATTGGACTGGGATTGGAGGGTGTTGGTCCTTCAGGAATTGGTTTTGGGCCTATGCCGAACTATGTGAAATGGTTTTTATCACTCATGATGCTTGCTGGTCGATTGGAAATTTATACTGTGTTCGCTATCTTCACCCGTACGTTCTGGAAGCGCTAGATTCAGGCATGTGCCGTATTCGCTTATAGTACTCGCGTCTTTGAGCGTATCTATTCGTTTCAGCTTACATCTGAATATACTTATTTGACCCGGTTATTAAAATAGTTTCTAACCCTTCTCACGCTCATGTTCAGCGACAGGAAAATGAGGAGACACACAGCAACAACCATCACGCTTGATGACCAGGAAAGAAGCTGAGAACTTTGAATTGCACGCAAGTTAAAAAAGTCACCGGCAACCACTCCCCAACAGGCACTCACAATAACTGAAAGAACAATATCGGTAACTGAAGGTTTCCCATAGCGAATGCGTAATGCAAGAAACATGAGTGATACGAGCGATACCGCGTATGTTGGAAGTGCAATGGCAACCGACCACCCAATAGTGCCGGACGTAAGATAATCAAGTACTACAAAATATGGTGCTATGGCAATAATCGCTGTAGCAAACCCTTTTGTGCGAAGATGTTGAGAAAGCATCCAGGGAAATATTGCCACAATCCACAGTAATAGTAATGATACATTCACGATGAATGACCAGGTGAGGATAAGGTCGCCAAAATCGATAACAGTGAGAAGCACTGCAGTGAGAATTATGTACCAGGTACCAATTTTTTGAAATGTGGGACGTACGAAGAGTGCAACTAAAATATACGATCCACCAAGAATTACGCTGCCAATGGGAATCCACGGAGAGAAAGTGCCATCGAGTGCAAAGGTTGTGATAATCAGAGTGATAACGGCAATCGACATAAATGCAATCACCAGCTCAATAACTCCCTTTCGTGTTTTATCCAGCCGCTGGTACTCATCAGCCGAATGTTTCTTCAAGTCATCGGTAATTTTCGGGAAAAGCGGGTCCTGTTGAACACCGATTATTTCTGGTGGAGCAACTACTGGCGTCTGACAGAGTGGGCAAATAGTGCTCCCTTCTTCTAATTTAACGCCGCAGCGTACACAATATGCCATATGTCTACCTCAATTTCTCTTCATGAAACGTATTACCATCTTCGCTGGGCAATCGGTTAGTTGAAACTTCAACGGGAATTCCCTTTTTCACTAATTCAGAAAGGAGTTCCCTCTCAAAATCGGTCCGTGCAGCAAAAATACTACTGCAATTGAGTGAAAGATATCCATTAGTACCAATTGCAGACCACGATATTTTGTTAACTTTACTCGGGGATAGATAGAAGTCGAGCCGTTCAACCACTTCCTGCATTCCAGGGGGTAACGATACGTTTCCTAGGTTACTTATGACGGTGCTATAGATGCCATCGCCATAGGAATCACTCAGCAGCTTCATGAGTGGATTCTTGAAAACAAATGGTGCGTAGCGAATTGCTGGAGTCCTTCTTCCAGCCACATTTCGAGCAACCTGCATACTGAGTGTTTTTGTATTCACCTCGCTGCGCATCTGATGCATAATCTGATTCAGAATTTCATCAAATTCATAGTGTCCGAGTCGAGGATCAATCCCAACCACAATAAACAGAGTAAAGTTGCGCATTGAATGTGACCCGAACACTTTTCTGATATTCACCGGCACCGAAATACGTATTGGTCTATATTTTGATTGTCGTTTGACTGTAGTTTCCTGGATACGCTGCAAGGCAGCTATAAGCTCGGCAACGAGATACTCAGTAATGGTCACCTGATAGGAGGCACTAACCCGTTTGAGATCGGCAATAGCAATTCGAGCAGAAATCACCTGAACATCATCAGTCAGATCGCCATGAGCTGGCATGTGAAAAGCCTTACTCATAAAACCGAATACCGACTTAATCGGTTTGTAGAATCGCTCAAAAGAATCCTCCTGCTCTTCAGGATTCATTTTCGTACCGGGTACAAATATTTGGGAATCAGAGCCAACTTCATGCCCGGAGAGTTTTAGATACTCTGCGACAAGCGACTTAAGAAATACAAGTCCACCTGTACCGTCTGTGAGTGCGTGAAAGTATTCAACTACGATTCGTCTCTCGGTATATCTTACTTTAAACAGATACCCGTTCGCCCCTCGCTTTCTATGGATATATCCGCAGGGTGATGAGGTCTCAGGATAGACTTTGAGCGGTGCTTTATTAGGAAGGAAATAGTACCAATAAAACCCTTTGTGCAAAGAAACTGCAAAATAAGGGAACCGTTCGATCACGTGTTCCAGTGCTGTAAGAAGCCGTTCTGGATTCACCGATATAGTTAGGTCCATTGAGATTCTGAATACATGTGTGTTATAACGTGCCACCGTTGGGGGGTAGATGATAGCTGAGTTATCCAGCGGTAGCAAATCTTCGTTGTGCGTCCAGTTCCTCATGTATGCATTCTAGTGTAAATCGGAAAGCTGAGCAACGACATTACCATAACAAATCAACTTTGTACCCGGTACAAAGTTCGTTTGTAGAATGGAGATTTAACTAATTTAGCACGTTTTCGTTTTCCGTGAATTTCAATTTCTACCATATCGCCAAAAGAGAGTCCGGAATTACGTTCAATGAGAACATAGCCACAGAATATTCCGAGTGTTGGGCTTTTTGTACCGCTGGTCACAATTCCTATCTTTTTATCACCAAGATACACCGACAAACCATGGCGCGGCACAGAGGAATCAACCATCTCAATACCGCGAAGTGATCGGGGTATTCCATGAAGATGTTGCTTCAAAAGAGCCTCCTTTCCGCAAAAATCGGGTTTTTCAAGTTTCACAAACACCCCAAGATTTGCCTCAAGCGGTGAAATTTCATCCGATATCTCATGTCCATACAGCGGTAGTTTTGCCTCAAGTCGAAGCGTATCTCTCGCCCCAAGCCCACAGGGAATAAGGCCTTCAGGCTCCCCAGCCTGCAATAGTGCCTGCCACAGCGTTTCGGCATGTTCTGTATCACAATATATTTCAAACCCATCCTCGCCAGTATACCCATTTCTTGAAAGTAGGCATCGTACTCCAGCTATGTCGCAATCGGGAACAAAGCGAAAGAATGTCAGCTCTCCTGCCTGTGGAGAAATCTTACTGAGAATTTGCTCCGCAAGTGGTCCCTGAAGGGCAAACTGTATCGTGTGCTCTGTAAAATCAACAATTGACGGAATTGGTTCACCCTCTTTTGCTTTTGGATTATCATGGGTCATCCACAACAGATCCTTCTCTGTATTTGCGGCATTCATGACCACCCAATACTCTTCATTGGAAAATTTATACACAATCAGATCATCAACCACCGTCCCATTTGGATAACACATGAGTGTATATACTATCTGACCGACTTCCATACTTGTAACAGTATTGGTGACGAGATAATCGAGATATGCTGTGGCCTCTGGACCGGTAACCATACATCGACCCATGTGTGAAATATCGAACAAACCGGCTCGCTGCCGTACTGCATGATGTTCTGCTATTATTCCTTCTTCATAATGAAGAGGAAGCTCCCACCCGCCGAATTCCATGAATTTCACATTTGTATCGTTTTTATAGGTATTGTAGAGTACTGTGTGGTGCATAACTCCTCCTTGTATTGTTACTCGCATTACTAGTTTCATGACATAATGATGCTGTCGTCATGACTCATGCATTATAGAGGTAAATACACATGATTGCAAAAGATATTGCCGATTCCCGCCGATTTAGGTTGTCAATTTGCAGATAGTGCTTCGTGCACTGCCTCTACCAAAATCTTTACCTTTTGAGCATCGTCATCGTTTTTTGGTTGATATTCGGTAACTGCACATCCCACAATTTCATAATGTTCGCCTAATTCACGAATAGTTGTTACGAGATCATTAAACCAGAAACCTCCTGGGGAGGGACATGCCACCGCATCAAAATCGAGTGGATTTATAACATCCAAATCGAGATGCAGATAGAGTCTACGATACCCCGTTTTTGCAACGACATCACCCAGTAACGATGAACACTCGTGGCAGATAGGAACATTGGGCATGGCGTGATCTACAATGAATTGTCGTTCACTATGCTCTAACTCACGCAATCCGGTAAAAAGAATTTGGTTGGTATGCAGTGTAGACGGCAAAAGATTGAGTAGATTCTGTACCCCCTCACCGAGCAATAAACGCAGCGGCATCCCGTGAAATTTGTGGCTGCATGATGAGGCTGGAGTGTTTAAATCTGCATGGGCATCGAACCAAAGGACTAAAAGATCACCTTCATACAAATTATTTAGATAGCTGATTGCACTGGTATCGCTCGCACAATCGCCACCAATGGTAAATACCCGCTTCGGTTGCTTCTCATGCAGTAGATTAATTGACTGCTTTAGGTGTTTTTCTATTTCGTATTCGTACCAGACACCCGATTCCTGCTTGGTTACCGATTGTTCGTTCACATGTATATGGGCGTCAACTATATGTGATCCCAACATTTGTTCAATTTTCTGTGCTCCATAAAAAGGGCCTGTACCAGCAGCAGCTCCTTGCCACTGGGGAACGACCATCGTAAACACGTTGTTCATCATTCGTACCTCCGCTTGGCTTCAATAAAAGTGTAACGCGTTTTGCGTTTGTCTGTAAACCATTTGTACCGGGTACAAAATTTACGAAGGAGCACCAGGTGGTAAACCAAGTGCTCCTTCAAGGAGGTTTGTAGGAGTTGCCTTCAATACTATGTATTACTATTTGACGAGGAGTTTTTGCTCCTCATACGCTTCAAGGGGATAGTGTTCCATTACATAGTCCATATCTTTGTCTCCCCTGCCCGAAAGATTCACGAGAATCGTCTCTTCGGGTTTCATTTTTGCAGCAGCTTTAATTGCGTATCCGAGTGCATGTGAGCTTTCAAGTGCGGGTATGATTCCCTCTAATCTGCTCAGATCATAGAACGCAATAAGGGCATCTCTATCTGTTGCTACCACATATTCCACCCGCTTAATATCACGGAGGTGGCAGTGCTGTGGCCCAACTCCAGGGTAATCAAGTCCGCTGGCTATGGAGTAGACTGGTAATGGTTCACCTTCAGCATCCTGTAATAGATAACAGCTGAATCCATGGATTACCCCAGGTTTTCCATACGTCATCGTAGCCGCGTTATCGCCTGCTGCAGGACCTCTTCCACCGGGTTCAACTCCATAGAGACGTACTTCGGGATCATCGAGGAATCCGCTGAAAATCCCGATGGCATTCGATCCGCCACCAACACAAGCCATGAGATGATTTGGCAGTGCGCCTGTCATGGCAATGAACTGTTCTCTTGCCTCTCTGCCCACCACACTTTGGAAATCTCGAACCATCATAGGAAATGGATGCGGTCCAACTACCGAACCGATAGCGTACATAGTCGTTATAGGATCTTTCATATAGGCTTCAAATGCTGCATCTACGGCGTCTTTGAGCGTCTTAGTCCCTCTGTCAACGGGAACAACGCGGGCTCCGAGTACTTGCATGCGTCTGACATTCGGATTTTGCTTTACTACGTCGATTTCTCCCATGTAGATGTCACATTCAAGACCGAGAAGAGCTGCTGCTGTTGCCAGCGCTACCCCATGCTGTCCAGCTCCGGTCTCAGCAATCACCTTTTTCTTCCCCATCCTTTTTGCTAAGAGTACTTCTCCTAGGCAGTGGTTAATTTTGTGTGCACCGGTGTGATTTAAATCTTCACGTTTGAGGTAGATTTTTGCGCCACCGACGGCTTCAGAGAGCCGTTTTGCATAATAGATGGGTGAAGGGCGACCTGTGTAGGTTTGTTGTAGATATGTGAGTTCTTCAATAAACTGTGGATCATCCTTGATTTTCATGTAGGAGTCGGTAATTTCCTGCATGACTCCTTGTAGTTCTGGAGGTAGATAGGCTCCTCCATAGGTGCCAAAATATCCATTCTTATCGGGTTGTTGTGTGTTAAGTGATTGTTTTTCCGTCGTCTTTGCCATATTCGTGCTCCTGTAATATTTTTTTAATTTGTGACTCTGGGGATTTGAGTATTTTTGATCCCCGAGTAATTTTGCAGAGGCTGATGCCGAGATCGTTGGCAATTTCCCTCTGTGTTTTCCCGTAGTGGAGGTCTTTCAAAAGTCGCCACCGGAGCGCGAAATCGTATTTCTCTCGTTGGGTAAAGAGTTCCTCAAAGAGTTTTTGCATGTCTTCGTAATTGCTTGTACGAGCAAAAACATCAACTAATTCATGAAAGTCATCCATTTCGTTCCTCCAACGAGCGTTGAAGCTGATGTTACTATCTATAGAAACAAAAGTCAATACGTACCGGGTACATTTTTCTGCATATGTAGGGGCAATCTGGCATAAATATACAAAAAATATACTTAGGTTTTTTAATGCCTGTAGTCATATTGCACCATTAACCGTTTTCAGACGTATAATCGTTAAAATATAGCTACCCTTCTTTCTGCAAAAAAAAATGTACCCGGTACGTATCTTGAAATTACATGTTTGGCGAATTATCATAACGCACCGAGGTGACATATGGATCCAATGAGTATTATTCGAGCAATGCAAGTGGGTGAAATTACTGAAAGCATCGTCTACACAAAGATTGCATATCGTGTTAAAGATTCCCATAATCGTGAAACCCTGCTGAAAATTGCTGCTGAGGAAAAGCGACATGCTGATATCTGGAAAAAATATACGAAAGTAGACCCCAAACCACAATACATAAAAATTCTTTGGTTCACCTTCCTTGCTCGAGTTCTCGGGTTCACATTCGCACTCAAACTCATGGAGCGGGGAGAGAGTAATGCAAGTATAATCTACGACTCATTCTCTCACGAAATTCCAGAAGCCAGACAAATTGCTCTAGATGAGGATAGACACGAAGCTGAACTGATACAGTTACTTGATGAAGAACGACTGCGTTATGTAGGTTCAATGGTTCTCGGTCTCAGTGATGCCCTCGTTGAACTCTCAGGAACTCTGGCCGGTCTTACCTTCGCCATGCAGAACACGCGACTTATTGCCCTCTCCGGCCTCATAACCGGAATCTCAGCAACACTCTCTATGGCGAGCAGTGAATACCTATCATCTCGCAGCGAAGGGGGGCAGAATGCTCTTAAATCGGGACTTTATACCGGCATAGTTTACCTTGCTACGGTAGCGTTCCTAGTTCTTCCTTACCTTCTATTGCCCAATACACACTTTATGTGGGCACTTGCTATTATGCTCGCAACTGTCGTACTTATTATTCTCGGGTTCACCTACTATATCTCAGTTGCCAAGGATGTACCCTTCTTTAAAAGATTTGGCGAAATGGCTACAATCAGCCTCTCAGTAGCCGCTCTTTCATTTGTTATTGGAATCATCGTCAAGAAAACACTTGGGATCGACTTATAAAATACGTACCGGGTACATTTCTGTGTAAAAAAAAGAGCTGAAGGTCTTTTTTGCTATTTATTCATAAATAGATATATAATTGTGCAATCTGGTTACGCACCATAAAATTTCAAAGTATTTTTTCTGTATATTTATACCAGATTGCCCCTATATATGCACAGAAATGTACCCGGTACGTATATTGCCAATGATTGAGGCGGAAACACCGCGTTCGGCAAGAGCTGCGATTGCAAGAGGCCCCTCATTTTCGGGAACCGCAGCAAGCAGTCCCCCACTCGTTTCCGGCGAAAACAATACATGCTGCATCGCATCGCTCAACTCTGAAAAATTCTGAATAAATTTTGACCTGAATTCAATGTTCGCATACGCTCCAGCCGGAATTAACCCCATATCGGCATAAGCCTCAACTTGTGGAAGCAAAGGAATAGCATTCACATCCAAACAGGCACCAAAATCGTTACCGGTTGCCATCTCGCACACATGCCCCAGGAGGCCGAATCCCGTAACATCGGTACACGCCGACACAGAAAACTGTGAAAGCACCTCAGCGGCAGTACGGTTCAGCTGCATCATAGACTGCAAAGCAACACGTTCCTCTTCAACACTCGCAATCTGAGCTCGAGCAGCGGTATTAATGATGCCAACACCCAGAGGTTTACAAAGAATAAGCACATCCCCCTCATTCCAGCGATTGTTGTTCAACACTCGGTCAGGATGAATCGTCCCATTTACACAAAGGCCAAACTTAACCTCATGATCTCGAACCGTGTGTCCACCCACCAAAGCAGCACCAGCTTCAGCAAGAGCATCAAGAGCCCCCTCCATAATCTTTCGTAAATAGGAAATATCGAGAACCTCTTCAGGGAAACAGACTACACTCACAGCCGTAACCGGCGTTGCACCCATAGCATACACATCGCTCAATGCATTTGCAGCTGCAATCCTACCGAAAGTCCATGGATCATCACAGACTGGAGGAAAAAAATCGATGGTCTGAACCAGTGCTATCTCATCGGTAAGTCGAAACACACCACAATCTTCAGCATGGGAAAAATCACTGATGAGATTCGGATATGACGGTTGTTTGAGACCACAGAGTGCTTTATCGAGCAACCCCGGGCCAAGTTTTGCACCGCATCCGGCAAATCGTGAAAATTGTGTAAGTTTAACAGAACTATCGCTATTCATGGATTATCTCCTTGACTGCAGAGACTACTATAGAAACCTCTTCCATGGTAGTCGTATACCCAACAGAAAAACGTACAGCTCCACCATGATCCTGAGTACCAAGAAACTGATGTGCCAAAGGAGCACAGTGAAAACCCGACCGAATCGCAATATCCCGCATAAATAGACCACGGGCAAGTCTTGAAATTGTTCCTTCATTAACAGTCACCGATACTACAGGCAATCGATTTGATTGTGGGCTTAGCATACGCAATCCAACAATATCTGAAAGCCCTTCCCACAAACGCTGTGCAGTGTTATTACGATTACAAACTATTGATTCGCGATTCTGCACACCATATGAGAGAGCAGCAATTGATCCTGCAATCGCGTGGATAGCAGGCGTGCCACTTTCGTATACATCGGGAAGAAAATCGGGCTGC